>QQTW01001373.1_pt1 | contig 16976 bp, 18 predicted proteins | sample 1904831 | NCBI WGS metagenome assembly QQTW01 (sample SAMN09435610, study PRJNA476489) | Subsurface metagenome, whole genome shotgun sequencing project. | reverse complement strand
GTCCCAAGATACTAGCGCAGACCTAACAATGCTTCAGGCCCCCCCCCCGTAATACATGACACAAGAGATAGCTATTAAATAAGCTATATGTACTTCTGTCACACTATTCCCTAGGAAGGCTAATTCCCCCTGTGTCCTCCAAACAGCACCTACATTTATGGTTGAGTTAACCGGCTTGGGAAGCTTCGAATGAGAACACGAAGGTGAGTAGGGAAGGGTTGGTCAGCGTCTGGCCGCTTCAGGGCCCGGAGGCGATGGCGCAGCAAGTCAGAAGGAATTATATCACGACTACAGGCCGAATTTTTGTATCCCTTCCCTGATCAAAATATCTTACATATATTCTTGTTATATACACGCCTCTGCTAGCATCTCTGTCGTTATTCTAGAAGTTCGCTTATTCTGTAAATTTTGCTTATTTTGCGAATACTGCGAATCCTATATAGTACTAATAGATCCGATAGATCTTCTACTCCTTTTCTTCTTTCTCCTCTTACAAATCTTTGTTGGGCGGGCTTCAATCAATGTCGATAGAATGCGTAGCGATCGATAGAAACCAACAGAAAGCAAGCTTGACCCCCTATGTTAGTTCTAATTGGGTTATAGTTCAAGCGTCTATATCTATCTTCGCGTAGTAAGTAAATTATCAGTATTAGAGTTTTCAACAAGAGAGGTAAACAAAAATTCGGCCCGTGGCCGTAGTACATACTTCGGTTTGTTGTTGTTCGCATCTCGTATCGGCTTGAAGTGTTGGGCTGCATGCTCTTTGAAGGGGAGTCGGGATATATACTCTTTCAGGTTTTTTGATTCAAAGTCAATTCCCGGGGTAAGTAAGCAAGCACTATGAATCAAAGTCTAGGCTCTTACGAGATTGAGCTTGACAAAGGGTTCTAGATGTATAATCAATCCACCCACATCGTATGATCCTATGAGCTATTATGGCTCACAATTGCGACTACTTATCTGATCTCGGTGGTCAAGCGGAAACCTGCCACTCGAGGAGTTTCGCAAATGCACAACATATCTCCGATATGGTAAGAACTAGTCTGTCTCGCGCTTCACCCTTTTTCTGCTTTGCTCGATTTCGATACTTGATTGCTCGTCTCCGGGGTCCATGGTGTATCGCATGAAGTGGGTCTCCAAGGCGTTCTTGGCTGATATTCGAGCTGCGGGATCCCTGGCGAGCATGTGTCTCACCAAAGAGACCCCCGTAGACAGACTCTTGTCTAGCTGCTCCAGATCTGTCGCGATCCTGTCAGAGATTTCGCTGCTCACCTCACCACCCCACCACCAGGTCTTGGAGCAAAGCAGCTGGTACGACGTTACGCCGAGAGCGAATATGTCAACCAGCTCGTCATATGGGGATGCGGACTGTACACTGCGCTTGAGATTCCACATCTCGGGCGCTATATAGCACAGGGTACCTTTGTGATGATCCTTTGAGGTCTTCTCAAACGTGGCATGGCCGAAATCCGTGATCATGCCGCGAGGAGGCCGATAGGAAACCACCATCAAGTTGGCCGGCTTGATGTCACGGTGCATGGCGCCGAGAGAGTGCAGGTGGGCAACGCCTTGGAGAATCTGCTTGAAAAACAATGCGCGATTGCTCCTGTTCACCCCGGAAGAAATCAGATGGTCAAAGGTATTGGCGGCCAGAGGTGTGTATATCAAATAGACCTCGTCGATACGACTGTCTATCGGACCTTGGCTGTTGTTTCCCGTCAGGATGTCATCGACAAGGCGACAAACGTTGGGCTGGAACCTCGATTAGCTTGATTACAATTTTCTGGAACTTTTGGACTCACATGTTGATCGTGCTTCTGTATGGCGTGCAGGATGTCTATCTCGTGCGAGATGTGGCTTGCGTTCCGCCTGCTCCTGCTCATCCTTTTGACTGCCACCAAAGCGCCGGTTGTCTGGTGAACTCCAGCCATCACTGTGCATGTCGATTCGGCCTCAAAAGCAGGCTTCAAATAATACTCATGAAACTCATAGTCGTGACAAGATGGAGTGGAAGCCACGCTTTGAGGCCCCACGGCTGGGGGAAGGCCAAGATTCGCCTTGTACTCAGCCAGCCGACGCTGGTATGCTGAACGGCCTTGCACCGTGTATTGGAACTTGTACCGTAATTCTCCGATATCTAAAGACGTGACCAGATCGCCAAGGACACGTTGGCTCCCCTTCAGTTCGTGCTTTCCATTTACCAGAACCTTTCGCCCCTTCTCCGCGACGATGAGCAGAACATCAGTTTTGAACTCGAAAGTGATACGGGCATGGTGTGTCCGGACACCCTTCCCACCTGTAATTGAAAGTGACAGATCTACTGCCTTTTCCCCTCCCTGTCCCTCAGTCCCTCGGCCTATCAGCCAGCCAAGATATGGGTTTTGGGCTGGATGTCAAAGTTGAACTTATAATAACCAGAGTAAAGAAGTGTCCGGACACCTTTTTCGGTGGTTTCGGTGTCTGTGCTCGTATCGGGCGAAAGCGGAGAGCGGTTGGGATTGATATGGACAAATCGTCGAGCGTGGGGCATCCGATCACTGTCTAATTGTAGCAACTCTGCCACCGCACTGAATGCGACGCGTGCTGCGTCATTGGTGGGAGTGAGGATTACAAAATCATCCTCGTGGTCATCGGCGATATTGGTAAGGGTATTGGGTGAAGTATCATTTGCTTGTGGCAAATCGGAAGGGTGTGACATGGCTCGTCAAAGCCTTCAGCCAACGCAGGGGGAGAAATATATATAAATCGATAGAGGAACAGTGGAAAAGAGACTTACACAGACGCGTTCAACCCGATGTCTGAGTGGAGCTGGTGAATCAGTACCTGATTAGTGGCAGGGCGTCAGAGGAGTTCTGATCTTTGTTACTTGTGGTTGGGTAGACCATATTGCTTGCAAACGGTAGTGGTATTGCATAGGCACCGACACCAATTGTGTTCCATCTGGCGTCAATTCGTTGAGTGATGTCGGATATTAGCCAGATGGTGTTTTCAGCCCCGGCCTTGCGGGTTTCAGTCACCATGAAAGCCTGCAATGATGCCTTTGGGCTGTGAGTCATGCAGCATTAAGTGACTTCATTTTACTTCCAATCATGGAATAAAGTGCATACCCAATCCTAGTTATGACTCATGACACTGAGCATAGACGCCAACGCCCTGGCCAAGTAGCAGACATGGCATGTTAGCTAGCGATGTATCTTTCGTTAAAGAACAAAAATTCGCAGAAATCCCAGAAATTGTAGAATCCATAGAATTATGATAGAACAGTCTAGTACTAGTACTTAGCAGAAAGAAGGCCTCTTTTAAAAACGCCTGAAAGGCCATTAAACTGCACTTGGAGTTAGGACAATCGTAAGATTACTTAAAGAGTGTTAAAATATGTAGCTAAAGTGTTTATAGTTTAATGATATCTCATCATCTACAACGTATTTCGCCAAAAAGATGGCCTTAGTACGGTCAGAATATGCTCTTCTTATCGTCCTAATATGGCCCCCCCCCCTGACACAATAGTTGCCATTCTACTAATTGCACTTAGTCCATATCTTTTACTACCCCTTCTCCTGGTAAGTAGCGGCATGGATGCTGCCAAGGATGTATGTGTAACAAGGGCGTTTTGTAACAAATTCTGGCGAGAGGGTTTGCAACATCTACGCCTGTAGCTACAATATCTAGCTAAAGTATTCGTAACACAGTACTAGTATACGGCCTGCAAAACAGCTGTTGTTCAGGGTCACAAAGCATATCAAGTCCTAAATGTACCCTACTGAATTCATGGTACGGATATAAACACGAGATATTGCATGTAAGTATTGTGGTAACGTATCTAATACGAGCAGTTCTTAATATTGTGCTACTAGTAGTACTAGTAGTACAGTAGAAGTTTTTAAGCAATTGCCAAGAACCATTCAGGAGAAAGAAGTGCCAAGCTCTATCACGTGACACACTTGGCGCATCCGTCACCACGAAACAAACAGAAGACCAGGGTATCAGAGCACTTCTCTGTCAATCATCCTATTTTAACGGTATCGCAGCAGGCAATGGACGAGATCTTAAACCTTATCACCCGTCCACCATCGCGCCCCAATAATCCAAACGCCGTTGGAAAACTGGACAAGCTTGACAGGGCAACTGAAAACATCTTCGCAGCTCAGCTTGAAACCCGTTTACAAACACTACAACGCACGCAGTCCCCCCCAAGACGTTTGACACCTTTTGCCATATACATCCGCGCCTGTGCCGAAATCGCTTCCGAATTACCTGAATTAGTCATAGACAGCCGGTCGTTTTCCACCACATCGTCGGATTACGGGCCAAAACCTGGGATTGCATCGTCTCAAGGTACCCGTGGTACCTCCCTTTCCCCGAGCAGTGCGAACATCAGTAAGTGTGACGGCCTCAACGACGAGATCAAAAAGCCTGAGGTGGCTCAAGAGTCCCCTGTATCACCAGGTCCTTCAAGTCCGCCGGCCATAGCAGATGGTTTCAACAACAAGAGAAAAGAGCCCGAAGGTGCCCAAAAGTCCCCTGCACCGTCAGGTCCTTCAAGTCCACCGGCCTCATCTGATAATCATCCAAGAAAGAAGAGAAAGCGGGATGCAGACAAAGCTCTCGGGGCATCAGAGACTGTCAAGCGGCCACGTATGGCTCGGAGACCTGAATCACCTAAAGGCCCAAGACAGATGATGACGAGCTCCCTAATCGAATTGAGGACAATAAAGACCCTGAGTTAGGAACAAAGGGTAGAAAATGAGCAAGGCTGATCACTTCTGTCCTTCATACCTGGTAGTTGTACGTTGATTGTCGCGTAAGAGGCTCGTCTGGGCACTCCAGCAGGAAAGTCATATAGACTCCAACAATCCCTCTCAATGAGTTTTTGTAGGTATGTCAGACGTTCGTCATACCGTTCGCTTGTTCTGAGCGGCGCGTTTTTGAGCTTCATCCAACTAATTCTCGATATAGGGACGCGCCCGGTTAAACAGCTTGACTATTTGAGACCAGGAAACTTTGTGTTTCACAATTGTGCCCCTGGAAGGGAATTTCTCAATTGCATAGTGACTTGTTCGGTAAAGGTGCCTCAAAAAAAAATCACACTGATATATGGGTTGGTACACTACGTGGCCGATGAAAGCACTAATTACTCAAAGTATCGGCCTGGCTGTACCGGTTCTGTGGGCCAGCGATTCATCCTTCTGCTTGCAAACCACCCCACGCTTGAACTGCATGCTGTTAGGGCCTGGTCAAGATCAGCAGGCAAGAAGTACAAGGATGCCGTCCGATGCAAATAGATCAAGCCCATGTCAAGCACGCTTGCCGAGCTCGAAGTTCGAGACTGTAAGGCGAGTCAACTGTGATTTGGTGTTTTCGGGCTTGGACATTGATGTTGCTGGAGACATTGGTACGTCTTTCGTGAAGTGCCTGCTTTGCACGGTTCTGATCATGACATACAGAGATGGAATTTGTGAAAGCAGAGATCCCTGTCTTCTCTAATGCTAAAACTACAGGCGACATTCCCTGGTCTCATTGGTGGTCCCTACCGTGAATGAGCCACATCTAGTCTGATACCACATCAAAGACGGAAATTCGGCTTGAAGGAAGGATTTATCGTTTACAACTCCAATTGTGCAGTGATAGGTGTGGTCATTCCATTCGCTGCGCTCCGAGCTAAATTTGGTCTCTGGTGCTGGTAATTCAGGGGTCTCAAACAGGCACATCTTCGACAGCGTCGTTCCTTACATAACTGACGAGGAAGACAAGCTTGAGACCGAGGCGCAGACGATCCTTGGCTCGGTCAATAAAGATGGTACCGGATTTGATGAGCAATCGGGTCTCCCAGTGGGAGCAACATGTACTCGGTGGGCGTCACAGGCGGGCATATGGTATTCGTGCCACTACGATTCGTGAAAAGACTAGCACCTAGTGCGGATCTGGTTCAAGCTGCGTTGAGAGAATACGTGGCCGAGGAACAGAGGATGGCCTGTCCTTTAGCTCCGGACACACGATTATGGTCTTCAAAGGACTCGATAGGCCGCAACCACGACTGGACCGTGATATCTCAGGGGTCTACGCTGTCAGTGTTGGAAGAGTTTGTGAAGTTGTCAAAGGAGGTCACTTTGATATCCGATTCACGGCCCTCAGCCATAATATAGTCCTTGGTGCTGCTGTTTCATCTGTCATGAATGTAGAGGCTGCTATTCTGAAAAGCTTCATATAGATTACATCAAGAAGGGAGAGTAATTGAGCAACTTTGCGCATATTGTAACTCTGAAAGTCCTTCCGCACGAAGCTTGCCCTAAAAGCTTGCCCTACTTTCGAAGCTGCATTGGTGTGCCAAGCCCCAATGCCAAGATTACACGATTGAGCACTCAAATTTCAAGCTATCTTTGACATCGCATGACCTGGAGTGAGCTCAACAGTCTTCTCTGCACCCACACTCAAAAGCCAAAATGGGTCGTGGTCCGAAGAAACATCAGAAGCGCCTCAGCGCCCCTTCACACTGGTTGCTTGACAAACTCTCTGGTGCCTATGCCCCTCGTCCTTCGCAAGGTCCACACAAGCTGCGGGACTGCTTACCACTGATCGTCTTCATTCGAAACCGTCTCAAGTATGCCCTCAATGGCCGGGAGGTCAAATCCATCCTCATGCAACGCCTTGTCAAAGTCGATGGCAAAGTCCGAACCGACACTACTTATCCTGCCGGCTACATGGACGTGATCACGATCGAAAAGACTGGCGAGCACTTCCGACTTGTCTACGACACCAAAGGCCGCTTCACTGTTCACCGAATCGAGGCTGCAGAGGCTGAATACAAGCTTGGAAAGGTCAAGAGAGTTCAGCTGGGCAAAGGAGGAGTCCCATTCTTGGTTACGCATGATGCTCGCACGTAAGTTGCGCTGTTCATCACTCAGACGTTGGACCAATGTTTGGTTGGAAATAATACTGCAATGAGGATACTGATGAAATGGGTCAATGTAGGATCCGATACCCAGATCCGGTTATCAAGGTCAACGATACCGTCAAGATCGACCTCGCGACGGGAAAGATCACCGATTTCATCAAATTCGACACCGGTACGATTGCAATGGTCACGGGTGGTCGTAACATGGGTCGTGTTGGTGTCGTCACGCATCGAGAACGTCATGACGGGGGTTTCAACATTGTCCATATCAAAGACGCAATAGACAACTCTTTCGCAACTCGAGAGAGCAATGTCTTTGTCATTGGTCAGGAGAAACCATGGATCAGTCTACCAAAGGGCAAGGGTGTTAAAGTGAGTTTCTCTACTTGAGTAACTGCTTCAATCTGCTTGCTGACCAATATGATAGTTGTCCATCGCCGAGGAACGCGATCGCCGTCGTGCTCACACCATCGCGGCGAGTTAGAAAGCTTGAAGGAGGAGGTAGAGGTATGGTGATGAGGCCTTGAGCTGACCGCTAAAGTCTGGAGACGTGAGTCGGTCAAATTTGAAGGAATGCAAGAGCTGCACCTGAAGCCAATCACAGAGGACCCGACTTGTACAAGCGAGTGTTCGTTGGCTCTCTGCTATCTGCTGTCGGCTAGGTTTGCCGAAGCCTTACAGTACAGTTCAAGTAGTAGAAGCCGATAATGAACTTGAGCTCAATTTGACATGCCTCGCCGTCTTCCCTTTCCAATTGGTCCAGCATCTCCAGACTCGTGTGCTCGTATATGTGTACTGGCGCTTTATCTTTATCCAGGCTGAGCGATGAGACCCTTTCAATACGTTACAAGTTTTGACAAAATGCCTTTTTTCGTCGGAGAGAGCTATGAACCATGCATTAAATCAGTATCCCAGACTTTGGTAATGCTATTCAACCTTGAAATAGTGGCTCCTGGTCGCTGACCGTACAGCTGAGCCTATGCTCCTGAAGCAGAAAATGCAGCCTCAAAGGTCCACCTCGGATTCAGTCCGCCATCCACGAAATGTACAGGCCATCATTGCACTATCCTGTCCCTCTGTGATGCAATCGCCTCTTTGAAGGCTAATCTCGATCTCACTTCATGGAAAGGCTCAACGAGGATGTTGTATTGAATGCGTGCCCTGATGCATGGAGCTTCCACCGGATGTGTGTAAGAAGAACCTGCTGAGATTTTGAGGCGCCGACTCTACCATACCCGCTTGCCTTTGAGCCGCCTCTACCCAGAACGATTGGTTGCGACTGAATATGGCGAACCACGTCAACTCAAGCATTCGAACGATTATATTCTTCATTGGTTGTCTGGACAAGCGTCTGGACCAGTTGTGAGGAGGTTTCCAGTCCATGTTTGCCTGATCTCATCTTCCAAAAGCGTCACCTGGGCATCTCCTTTGCCTCTTCTCCCAGCTTCTCTATTCTTGGTGTGCACTCTATGTACTCCAGACCGTGTCAGATTTACAATTAGCTTCCCATGAACGCAAAACACTGATGCCCGTCAGTCCTACTGGTAGTAGCCACTGGCGCGCATATAAGGTCACTCCATCATACACGATGATGACCTGAGAACGTGGCTCTCGACAGGACTCAATCAGTGCCGGACGTGGGGCGCCCGGCAGCATCTGGCCTGGATTGCTCGACGTTCGATTTCATCCAATACAGCACGCAGTGTGTCTGCTGGAGAGGCCGCGTGGATCTGTCATATGCCACGCAGTGCTCGAGAGGTAAGTATGGGAAGTACTCGTGGTCAGGCTTAGACGTCCACTGGATACCCACAGGTCTTGAGTCTTGACATGGTGTAAAAAGGTGCATTAGAGAATATCCCAGGATCCCTATCTTTTTGCCGTGGTGCCCGAAAGAATGGTTGAAGGAATCCACGATGATTCCATGAGCTTGCGAAGTGCTTCTAATCGGGGCAAAGGGATCTGGCTGCAAATGCTCTTTTAGAGACCAGAATGTTACTCAGCATCTGCATTTACGCTAAGCTCTCTGAAATCGTTTGTCGAAGTCGATATTATTCAGGTCGTTTGGTTTTGGTTTTGGCAGGATTCTTGATTAGTCAGCGGAAGACGGGATTTTCGGATTGAAGTCAATGACTTCTGAATTCCAAGAGTCGCTCTTCAATAACAATCCTTATGTTCATCCCTGCAATATCCGCTCTTTTGCATCAAAGACATGTTTCTGAGCTTGAATGATATTCCTTGCTAGCCTCTGCGCTTTCCTCCCGCTTGCATTACTTGCTCTAGCACTTCATGAACCAGACTGCTACCCACCAACTTGAGAATCTGCTTGAATAGGGCAAGCCGAAAGGATGATCGGTAATCCTGCGACTGAGAATCTTTCTCAGAGCATACCTCTTGTGCGTGCTTGAACCTAATGGCCGGTCGCTCAAGGCTTTTTAAGTCTGCTGGACCGCGTCCTGCCATTGATGTATTGGATAAATTTTTACGATGTCATTTTCCCTCCAAAACGGATCAATCAGAGCAAGCCTTTCAGCAATTTTTATCATCTCCGAGTTTTCTTAGAGCCTTTCAGTCTTTGTTCATTCTTTTTAAGCACCAAAGTTGCATCACCTGTCTCTCGCGGTGCATGCAGTCCCTGTTCGACCATACCACAGCTTTGTGTATGCCCACTGATTGCGTCAGACGTGGAATATACTGGTTTGATGGTATACCTCCTTTAGGTGAAATCCGTGAGTACCTGTGCGAGCTCGGTTTCGTTCTTGATCTCGCTAAGGTGCTTCTGAGCTTGTTACTGATTAAAGCGATCTGGACTCTTTCATTGGCGGAAGATACAAATACAGCCCTCAATCTCCTTCGATGGAAATGGCTACTATAAATATCAACAAGATCGGATCGCCACCCCTTCAAGTCACGGATCATCCAGTCCCCTTTCGCGCTCTGAACTCTAGGCTCTATGGCTCTTCCATCTCTGTGGCTTTTGACTGGCCGGACCCAACCGGATGATGTGGGAGATGCCAACAGCGTGACATTCGAAGCTTGAATCCTGTTTGGATCCTGTTTTGCGCCTCCTATAATAACTGGACGACATTTCCACCTGACAAGGCTTTTTAGTCCAAACACCTTAGGATACGGAGTGAACTGCCTACCACTTTGGTTGTAGTAGACAGCCCCCCCTGGTTGATCAGCCTAGCTTTTTAGTACTGTGCGAGAAATGAAGCATATCCAATAGTCAGTGAAATGCGTCGAAAATGCGGAAGTCCTCAGATAATGTCAACCCTGCCGTGGCCTAGCGTCTATGAAAAGCCGATTGCTCTGAGCGCATGCAGATGCCGTAAAGACACTACCACGCGGACGCTACGATCCGATAGGTGCAGAGGAAGAATGGACATAGTGTTCTCAGTGACTCAAGCAAGCAATGCGTGCAGAGACTCATTGCTGTCTGTACAAGATTAGACAGAGTAGGAAGCTTCTGTCTGATAGGCGAAATTAATCATCTCCAAAGCACTGGCCGTCTGTCTTTCCCGTTTAAGAAAATGCTGATTTGTGAGCGGCAATGAATGCCAGGATTGACTACGCTACTTTCGTTTGACCTCCCGATATCATGGCCACAAATCACGTTCAACTGATGTGTCTTGGTAGTTCATTGAACACTTATCTATATTTCCTAAAGAGGAAATATATTGTGTGAAGGAACACTCTCTTTGGCTGACAGCGGTCACAAGACCCGGCATAAGCCGCAATGTCTTCAGGCTGTCTTCACGCTCGACCTTCAGTCAGCCTGATTCTTTTGCGGTCTCACTATCCACAATAACATCCACCTTCACGCACAACAGAAGAGCTTCAACTAATAGATTATTTACAATACCCAGCAAGCACCGCTTACCTCACTATCTGCTAGAAAGCACCGCCCTCTGCGATCCAAGGCAGCCGATCTTCAGCGTCCTAGACAATAACAGAATCCATCAGGCTGAAAGAATAATACCAAGATGGTAAGCACTGTCCATGGCTTACACTCACCACCACTAACATGATGTCTAGGCCACAGAAAATCTGCCCTCATCTCTGCCAGCCCAAGCTCCAAGACGATCGGATAGAGAACGATCAGAGGTCAACCTGAGTGGTGGAGGAACACCTTGGGATGTGCACTTCGCAAGCAGCGAAGTTCTGTCGGACACCATCACATTCAGACGAGGTGTCGATAACTCTGCTCTTCCTGGCACATCTCGCCACACACTCAGCATCTTTGGTGTTGACGGCAGCATCAAATTCCGAGATTCGAGAAGCGTCATCGCGAGACGTTCAGACCGACAAGGCAGAGTCAGGGGGCTCGACATCACGGTCTGGGCGGCTGTGGAGCTCGTTCCTAAAGACTTCGACGTCGTGCGCCACGAGGAGATCGGCAGCGATTGGATCACGTTGATCAAGCTTCGGCCGGGAAAGAGATTCTTTGTCACGATGAGCCCGATCTCAGGCCCGGTGTCGACGAACCCCAACCACATCCGCCACGATATGCTTCGACTCTGGAACCGGCAGGGCGACATACACCGGATGCGATACCTGGCCATCAAAGTGCGCAACCACAGGACCTACACACCGTGGGCTCTTGCTCTACACAAGCAGGTGCTAGGTCCGTTGGTGCCGCCTCCTGCCGCCGGCCGTCCGAGTGATGATATACCACTCATTGAGTTTTCGGACGATGATGAAGAAGATTCTGCGGGCGCGGTTCCCTCCGGTGCAGGTGCTCCTGGGAATGTGCCTTCAACTACTCCTCCTCCTCCTCCTCCTGCTCTCAGTCTTCTTGACTCCGACGACCTCCCCGCCGCCACCAACTCTCCCGCTGCCGCACCCCCTGCCGACGAGCAGCCTCCGTCCGGTCTCCCCACCGATGACCCGCCCTCCGACAACGCACCTCCAGCAGAGCCGGAGCAAGAAGCCTCCTCCGACCCGTTTGGCGGCCTCTGGCAACACGCCCGGACTCTGGGGATGTCTGTCCGCGGCAAAGAGAAGGAGTGAATGGTGGCCCCCTTGATCTTGATGGCCTGATGTATGGAAGATGATAGCCAAAAAGCGTTTGTAATAGCAGGGAAAGATGTTGCAATCGCCCCAGGGCTCATCCGGAGCGCGAGCTCGTTTCTTAGAGCCCATATTGACGCACTTCTTCCTTTTCGGTATCATTTTTCAAACCCCCCCCCCTTTCTCTTCTGCCAGCAGGATGAGATAGGATGGGATGGGATGGAGTAGCCCATTCTCCGTTGACGCTTCAATCTCTCATACCTCATATCTCATACCTCACACATCTCTTTCCCCTCTTTTCCTCTCTTTCTTCCCTCTCTTCCCCTCTTCTCTATTCCCTTTCCGGGCCCGTCTCAAAAGCCTCCAAGACTCGAAGCGCAACCTTTTCATTGCAACCCTTCGTTATTTCTTTTTTGTAAGACAAGAAAGGGTGGAATTGAGCCAGCTAGTTGAATGGCCTGATTGAACTACTACATACTAACTTCCCCATTCTGCTCTACATGTCTGCACGTCTACGTCTACGTCTACGTCTACGTCTCCACGATATACGATATACTACACGCTATACTGCACGATGCATACATGCGACGCAACAGGACGAGACGTACCAGGACGCGATCGGCGGCTTACCCATACTATAAGTAGCAATCAGGCGGCCCTTGCGGCTGTGTCCTGTATGCTGTGTCCTATGCCTGCGATCATTGTTCATCATTCATCGTTCATCATTCATCAATGGGAAGGGAAGGGCGTTCCTGTGATATGAATGATCAAATCGGGAGGCTGAGTGGTGCTGGTAGTGGTATGGGTTCAGCGTGGATAGAGATGGGAATCGAAGAGGAGAAAGTAAAGTGGGATTCATGCACAGAGCGGGTTTTGGTTTGCTTTTGCTATTCCTTTGTATTTTTATTTACAAGAGCGCTGTGCTACTGACGCTGGGCTGGATCCATCAGGCGGGGTGGAGTGCAAGTTACCATGCATGCTACTGATTCTATGTTCCTGTTCAGCAGAGTCTCGCCTTTTCCTTTCCACTTTTCACTTCTCTCTGAAGCCGAGGATCTCCTCTCAAATTCAAGAGACATCCTTCTTGGCCTTGTCGGCCAGTTTCCGCGCCTCCTCCGCCTTGCGCGAGAGGACCTGCTGCACCTCGTCCGTGGCCTCCTTGAGCAGCTTCTCCGCCTCCTTGCCGTGTTTCTGCGCTCCCTCCTGCAGCTGCGACAGGCTGGACCAGATGGCGCCGCCCGAGGGGATCATGTGGAAGTATTTCTCCAGGCTGGCGCCCATGCCGGAGGTGGAGGAGCCGCTGCTGCTGGCTTTGCTGACAGCCTCTTGCACGTACTTCTCCAGGTCCTGGGCGCTGCCGGATGAGGAGGCGGCTTTGATCTTGGAGACGAGTTCCATGGCGTTTCCTTGCATGAGCTTGGTCTTGTTGGACTCGATCATTTCTTTGATCTGCGGGTTCTTGTCCAGGTAGGGCTTGGCTTGCTCCATGGCTTTCTGCCACGCTTGATCACCGAGTTGCTGTACCTTTTCCGTGGTCTCTTGGATGATGCCTCTGACTCGGTTGACGGTCTCGAAGCTGAAGCCACCCTTCAATGCGTCTTGGATCTTCCTCCATGTCTCATCGACCTGTTTCTTGGCCTCTGGTCCGTAGTTATCTGCCATGGACTTTAAGCGGTCGAATTCGCCACCAAATCGTTCTCGCAGCTGCGGGTGGTTGTTCAGAATATCGCCTCCTGCATCCTTGGCCAACTCGCCTATCCTGCCGAGGTGCTTTTGCACGATATGCCACGCATTCGCCACACTGCTCGCACCGAAGGGTTTGTTTCCCAGATCCTTTAGTTCTTCGTACGCCTCCATCACCATCTTGTCTACCTCCTCCCTGTGCTTGGCGTGTATGGTATCCAGGTCGTCGAACGCGCTATCAACATAACCTTTCGCACCAGGGATAATGGATGCATAGCTCAATGCTGTCTCTCTCAACCACTGGATGGCTTCATTGGGTGCCGGAGCAGATTCTTTGGTCTTTTTCAGCGTTTGGTCAAAGTAGGCCTTGGTTTGATTGGCCGTTTGAACGACGGTCTTGGCGCCGGAGAAGTGGTACCATGCGTAGGCGGCGAGGAAGACGAAGCTACCGCCTACCGCGCCGCCGAGAATGGCACCTTGGCTGCTGTTGCTGGGGTTGCTGGCGCTGCTGGGTGAAGAATTTGACTGAAAGCGTGTGTTGCGGGTAGGGAGGCGGGTGCGAGAGATTCGTGAAGCGCGGAGAGCGCTGGATCGTAGACCGATCATGCTGATAGGTTAGTGATAGCAGTAGGTCAAGGGGTGAGGCGACAAGTGAGCGGAAACAAGCTGAGGGACACTTCAGTCTTTAGGTGGGGAGGTTCAAATTTGTCTCTAGAGTGTCAGCAATTTTTCCGCTGTTTGATAGTGGTTTTGGAGGAGGAAAGTGTTCGGTCTGACGGCATGGAGAGCTGCAGGTTTTAGAGAAATGAGCTGGTAAACTAAAGCAATGCGAAAGTAGGTTTTTTCGGAGCTTCCCACTTCACTTCCAGCCTCGGAGACGAGCTCCAGATGATGCCAAGAAACGTCATGATGATTAATCCCGCAGCAGCGGAAGTTGGTTCCTGAGTGCCAAGCCCTTGGCGCTTACATGGTAGAGAAAGCAGTGACATGCTAGTACTAGTAGAGAATACGGTTGAAGATAATAGAAAAGCGTTGAAAAGTGCAATACAAGAGTCTTTACCGGTACGGAAACTGAGCCCCAGCGAAGCATAAGCCGCCTGACGTTCTGCCTTGCTTCTCAACTGGAGAAGATAGAGGTTTGCTTGCTCAACAAATCAAGGCTTACCTCCCCTTATGCTTCCCCTCAAGTCTATTCTGTGCCCGAATCAGACTGCATGAAGGTTATCTAGTTTTCTGCTGCCTAATCTATATCAGCATGAATGTCCCATTCAGACATCTCAAAAAGGCATCAAAGTATCTCGCATCATCAGCACAAGACGCTCTCTCATCGCAAACTGATATCCCGCCCAAGGTCTCTTACACTCCCGGCCCCGGCCCCAATGAACCATGCCCGGAAAATGTAACCATGTTCGAAGGCTTCGAGTGGAACTGCCCCAAGGACCAAAAGCACTGGACACGCCTTGCTAGTGCAATGCCCTCGCTGAAAGCAATCGGTATTGACAACATATGGATTCCTCCAGGCTGTAAAGGAGGCTGGCATGGCAGTAATGGCTATGACATATACGATTTGTACGACCTTGGAGAATTCCAGCAGAAGGATTCGAAAGGCACGAAATGGGGCACCAAGGACGAGCTGGATGACATGATGGCTGTGGCCAGGAGATGTGGTGTTGGCATCTACTGGGATGCTGTCTTGAACCACAAGGCTGCAGCCGACTTTTCAGAAACATGCTATGCCGTGAAAGTCGATCCGAAAGGTATGAAACCAGTATTCTGCCTCAGCTTTCCAGCTTTGAAGCTCTTTAATTGCCTCTTTGTCTCTCCAAACCATTAGTAGATTGACTAACTGGTCTCATACAGACCGCACAAAAGAACTAGGCAAGCCGATCGAGATCGAAGCCTGGACCGGCTTCGACTTCGCCGGCCGAAATGGTCGATACAGCCCAATGAAATATCGGTGGCAGCATTTTACCGGGACGGATTACGACCACAGAACCCAGACGAACGGGGTCTTCAAGTTTCTTGGCAGGGGTAAGAAGGACTGGGCGAAGGACGTTGATGATGAATTGGGTAATTACGATTACCTGTGAGAGCCAACGATAATTATCAAAACATGGAGATGAGGCTGATGCGTCCCCAGAATGTTCGCAGACGTCGACTATTCCAATCCGGAAGTTCGGCAAGATGTTTTCCGATGGGGTGAGTGGATAGGAAGGGAACTTGGAATTTCCGGCATTCGATTTGACGCAGTGAAGCACTACTCGGAGGACTTCCTAAGAGTTTTCATTCGCCACCTTGACCACACAGTGGGCAGGAACTGGTTTCTGGTTGGCGAGTACTGGCGAGACGACCTCGAGGTACTGGCTGGATACATCCAACGCATGGGTAATCGTCTATCACTGTTTGATGTGCCACTTGTCAGCAACCTTGCGCGGATATCAATGGCACGAAAACCTGACCTACGATTCGTCTTCAAAGACACTTTAGCTTTGCACCATCCGTTCAATGCAGTTACTTTTGTACAGAACCATGATACAGTAAGTCTGCTAATTCAGGAGCCAAGTTGCGTCCACTAACGTGCTCGCAGCAAGAACGAGGCTCGCTCGAGGTACAAAAACCCTTGCTCATCGACTCCAGAAGCTCCTCCCTCTCCCTCACAAACCATTCTGACTCCAATCCACCAGACAATAGTAACACCAGACTTCATGGCCCACGCCCACGCGCTGATCCTCCTCCGCCTTTCCCTCGCCTACCCCTGCGTCTTCTACGGCGATCTCTACGGCATCCTCGGCTCAAAATCACGGCCACCAGCCTGCGGCGGAAAACTGCCAAAGATGATCCTCGCCAGAAAACTGTATGCTTATGGTGGGATGAATGAGTATTTGGATGAGAAGGAGTGTATTGGTGTGCTTCTGCTCCTCTCCTTGCGCGCCTTCATCTACGGGACGGAGTGCTGATCTCGATGGGGCGAAATAGGATGGACCCGCCTGGGCCACCTTTCCAAATCCAACGGCGCCGGTCTAGCCGTCCTCCTCAACGCCTCACGCGCATCCTACGCACACAAACGAATGAATGTTGGTAGGCACCATGCGGGTGAGACATGGACCGATATCATGGGCTGGGCCTGGGGCGAAGTGTGTATCGACAGGGAGGGATGGGCTTCTTTCCCAGTCGGACCGAGGAGCGTGAGTGTCTGGGTGGACTGGAGAGCAGAGGGGAGAAGGGCAGTGGATCATTTGATCTTGTGAGTATTGATCCCTTTTCTGTTCTTAGGCCCTCCATGGCTGACGGACCGTGTTTTGGCAGTGATGACGATATCTACAAGCAGGACGCGCTTGTGTGATATTTTCCTCCAGGACCCTCCTACACTGGGGCTAGGCCGGGGGGGGAG
>QQTW01001372.1_pt1 | contig 16994 bp, 22 predicted proteins | sample 1904831 | NCBI WGS metagenome assembly QQTW01 (sample SAMN09435610, study PRJNA476489) | Subsurface metagenome, whole genome shotgun sequencing project. | reverse complement strand
CTTACGCCTAGGCCAAGTCAGTGTAAGCGTACTTGATTATAGGACAACACAAATACGGAACGATCTGGAGAGGAGACACCTACTTCTTCAGGAGATTGTTTGGGTCCTTTAGCAGCCGCAGCAGCGTAGGACATTGCTCAGGAGAAACCTACGGGAGGCCTCGAATTTGAGCCACGAAATGCTGCCTGGCGATATCAGAATAGATCTCGATTTAATCAAGTGAGACTGTGCCCAAAACGTGGAAGTTAGGGTGGGTGGAATGAGTGATTTGATCGTGTGAGGTTCCCAGTTGACTTTCCTGCTCTGGCTCAACCTTGGCATGTTTTCTTGGCATCACTCTACGTCACATGGCGGGTTCCTCGCAAAATGGACCCTAGGATTTTCGTTTTTGGTTTGGGCAGTGATAGGTTGTATATACACACTGAGTACATATCGCTACATCGTGTAGAGTATCCGATCATGCCCGCCAGATTCTGGAGTTAGTAATATGGTAGCCAGCGTAACGCCCCGCTTTCGATATAAGCCGTCATAGTCACCCAACGCCAGATGCCTTCATGATGTTCATAATATCACCTCCGAATCCTCGCTAGAACAACGCTCCTTGTCGTAAAGACGACCGTTCGGTGACTCTGAACTTGTTGAAGGGTCCCACGTTGCTTTGCCATGAATGCTACCACGGGCGTTGCTGGCAAACGTTGCGTTTGGTAAATGCCCTAATGCATGACCATTCATTTGGGCGATCGATGTACCCGATGACGCGATCTTGCCAGCTTCTGCATGTTCTTTCTTCAGCCGCCGCTTCTCCTTGCTTTCTTCCCTGAGTCGGTGGACCCTTCCAAACGCCATTAGCTGGGCGCAGATCATCACCACAGTGTAGCTCCAACAGAGGTTATCTGAGGCATGGAGATCAAGATGAGGATAGTTTGCCGAGGGTCCAAAGGTTGAGTACGGTGGTGGTTGTGCCGTCCCCGATACCACGGCTGGAGGGATAATGCGCGATAGGATTGTGTTCAAGCCATGGAGGAAAAGGACAGGGTTGAGGAACACGGCTGGGAGGAGATAAGATGTCGACAATGCAGGATGCATTGCTGAGGAGCGTATTAGCAGTAGAATGTTGGGCTGGCTTCTGCGCTGCAAGGAGTCCTGTTGGTGAAGTCGTCTCGATGTTGGTTGCCAAAGGCTGCTTCGGCGATTGGAAGCCCGCGCTCTTTCGACAACTGGCGGCGGAGCTAAGTGCGACGCAGGTACCGGCGAGAAAGACGATGTTGACGCAATGGAAAAAGTAGCTTTCGAGATTATCCAGGATGACTAGTCTAGGTGGGAACGCGGTTTAGTAGTCCACTCCGGAGAGTGTAGAATGAAGGTGCACCGACGGGCTGGAAGACACGTATGAGGATTGTCTTTTTGTCGTATGGGCGACATTGAGGACAACGGCGAAGGAGGTGATGTTTGATATATCTGTCTCATTGAACAAAGCGGGCAAGACGGAGTACCTTTTTTTTGCAGGAATGATACCGACGCTTTTCGCTTAGGCTAAGCCTTTGATCCTGCTTTCGGAGTTGGCGGTGGGCCTTGTCATTGGGTCGTCCGTTTCCGACCTATCGATAAGGGCGGACCGTTGTAACGGATCCCGGGCAGCTATGTTGCACGTTTGGATTTGACTTGCACAGCCTGCTTTAAAAATGCTGCGGCTACGGACTGCCGTCATTGTGCTTGTGGGCCTTGCAGCAGGGAATACTGCAGCCACGATAGAGTCGACGCAGGGTCCACGACGGGCGGCGAGGGCGGTGTCCAAGTTCAGCGGCCTCTAGCCTGTAGCAGCAATGGAAGCGGTCCACCCGTCAGGTCAGTTTAGCGCATCGGATGAGTGAAGTGTCATCAGCCGTTCAAATATGGTGTTGTCATACCACCTTCGTTACCATGGTATGTTCAACTCCTGCTGGGCTCCTTCATTTACTGACACTGTCAGAACACACTCTTTAATTCAGCACTAAAGCAATCGTCTGCAGTCCGTCGAGATCTAGATGTCTTCGCCGAAAACCCGGCAGCCTCGTCGCCGGCCCTCCAAGGTCAGTCCAATTAACAATGCCCATTTGGCTCGGATACAGCCTCTTGCTTTCACAACCAATTTGCATCTGATCAGGTGGCCGACGTTGAGCTGATTGGTCTGCAGGCCAGATATCTGCCTCCCTAACCTCACTCTCAAGGACAATAGACGACTATTCAGAAACTGCCAAAAAGGAGCTAATACCTGCCAAGCAAGAGAAAGCCTACGAACGCATCAAGAATTTTCGCGCGGAGCTCCTCGACTATCGGAAAACGTTCGACCATTTGAAGAAAGACCGCGAAGACAGTGTATGTGGAACTAGCCCACCTCGCCCGTCAGAAATGTCTCCGGGATGTCCCTAGCTAATAAAGGCACTGCCTGCCCCTCTAGCAAACCACTCAAGCCCGCACAGAACTCCTCGGTCGTCGCCCTCATCACGCCTCAACGCCCGAAAACCCGTACGCACAGACACTACCGTCGTCCTCTCCGCTCTTCTCGACCAACAACGCTCGAAGTCCCCAAGCCTCCTCTTCCCTTGCTTTTGGCGGCTCTCCCACTGATTACACACGAGAAACGCACGCTCTTCGCGAGCAGTCCTTCATGTCTAACACCAATACCGCCCTTGACGAGTATCTCGAGCGCGGCCGGGCGGTACTAGGAGATCTGGGCCAGCAAAAGGAAATACTGAAGGGCACGCAGAAAAGATTGTACAGTGTCGCGAACACGCTGGGAGTGAGTGGGGAGACAATCAGAATGGTGGAAAGGAGGGCGAAGCAGGACAAGTGGATCTTCTGGGCAGGGGTGGTCGTGTTCTTTGGGTTTTGTTGGCTGGTATTGCACTACCTACGATAAAAGACTGGCGGCGGAGAATCTTCTGTTTCGTAGCCCTTCTCACAAACTTTTCAATCACACTATGAGCGTGGCGCCAGGCGTAAGGAAAATAGGAGAAGTTGTTCTTTTCTGGTTCATTGGATAGCATTGTGGAGAAGAGCATGTCACAGCCGACACATCGCTGATCTAAGCTCGGAGGCACGACCTTCTAGATATCGGTATGCCGGCTATGAAGGGATTATCCCGTCTCGAGATAAAACGTGTCGGACTGGACAGAAGTAAGTTGTGATCGGAGCTTCTTTATGTCCTCCGCCGTCGTTTTGCAGCATCCACCAACTAAGATACCCTGCCAAAGCCCACGCTCCGCAGTCGATGTAACGATCTCAGCAAGCTCCTCATGCCATGGGATCTGTGGCCCCTGAGCCTTCAGTTCAGGATTCATCTCCCACTGTCCAGTCTCTGTGTTGTAGACCGAGCCCTGGGCGCCGTCAGGATACACAACAAGCCATGGCCAGACACCTCTCGGGCAACCACGGTCCATGACTTCTGTGGCCGCAGTTTCGTAACGACGGATGAGTCTGTTTAGTTTCTTGATGTCAGTGCAGTTGATACCAACGCCCCACGGCCGTTCTGCTTCCTCAAGCGATAGCATTGCAGAGACCGCTTGCTCTGCGGTAGTTCCGTCGGGCATGGTTAGGTCATCATTTGGGAAGTCGCAGCTAATCCACCATTCCTTCTCATACTTGTCTTTATGCGTTGCCATTAAGCGCTTGACAGCCTGGATTTCGTGAAGCACAGGCAAGGTTTCGAAAGCGATGCAGTCGACGTCATTCCATGTGGCCTCGTCATCTTTGAACACCCGCAGACGCTCTTCATGCCATTCGTAGAGACCTCTTACTGTTCGCATGCTTTCTGGCTTGTAGTCGCCCGAGTACTCCGTACTTGGCTGCATCGTCGCTCCATAAGAGCCCAGGCTGAGGGCAATTTTTGGCGTATAGTGCCCGTCTTTAGGACTCGACGTGATGATTGCTTGCCGTGCAAGAGGAACTGCACTTCCCATCAAAGCCGCTGCGTCTTGCCGAGTATAAGTACTACTTGCTCGCTTGTCAGGACCATGCGATCCTGGAGGTTTCGTCGTGGCCGTGAAGCCCTCAAGACTCGCTTGATAGGTGGCAGTAAGCAAGACATCGGCACCTGCTTCAATGAAGGCCTGGTGAACCCGAGTCAATATTTCAGGCAAGGTAATCAAGAGATGAGATGACCATAGACATGTCTCCTTTGGAAACTTAGCATTGTACGGTGGGGATTCGAGCGTGGTCCCAAGCCCAGCGTCCAAGAAACGGATCGGGGTTTTAGAAGACATTGCTCTGAATCAAAGAAAAGGATGGATAGAGTGGCAAAGAAGACTTCGGACAGGACTTGTAAGGGTATAGAAAACTCGAATGTTCCTTAGTCTCTTGCACAGAAGGCCCTTCTCTGTCGTCGTAGGCAGATGATGTCACATGCCAAAGGCCGGCCAACGTCACCTATGAGCGTCAAACGGATGATCTCTATAAAGACTGGAGGATCATGCCTCGCTGGGCAGCATGTCTTGAACTTTTCAGAAGGCAACGTGCGACAGCCCTGACAAAACAACTCGACGAAGCTGAACGGGGCACATTGAAATTGACGACGCTTCCAGGGGGGTTTGGGGGGCGTGGGGGTTGTGTTCACCCTGGAGGGTGACAAAATAATTCGGAGTTTCAGCCCTACGATCCCCACTAAAGTTGTCCGAATTATTCAGGTAGTCAGCCGCGACCGCAAACCCTGACTGATTTGCCCCTCAATCTGCGTCTTGAGGGATGGACGCTGCACGTCACCTTCACAAATGTACTTTGTAGACGTGGCGCTAAGCTTCGTCAACTGTCCAGTGCCCATTGCCATGCAGGACCTGCCTCGAGTAGGCTTTTCCAGGTGCTGCTCGCTCAGGATGGGTTTCGCGAACACCGGTCCCCTCCTCCTACAGCCTGAGCATCTGGTTGTCGAGCATGAAGTTCAGAATATCAAATGGTATTATCATCGTGGTCCAGTTCTCTCCTCACAGATTATACCAGCTGGTATACTTGACTCCCTTGTTCTCCCCGTCAAATAGCTTACCACCTAGAGTTCTCAATCCCAAACGGAAACAACGCTTTCTCGTCCTTGTTTCATCTCAGCTATCAGAACTGCTGCGTGGAAAGAAATCCTTGCTACGGTGGAGGGCAAATCTTATCGGGGAAGGTTCACCACCAAGTATGAAGATGCAGTTGCCACACGTGACAGTTCTCTCCTATACTAGAATCCTCTCTTTGGTAGTACTCCAGTTTGACTGTCAGAATCCGTCTTCCATGGTAACGATTCCAACGTTCGCATCGCCCATATCCCTTCATATTGTTCTCCACAGTGCCAACATGCAATGGAAACGCTGAGGAGGTACTTCTACCCAAGGTCCTTTGTCCATGCTGGCTCCTTCTGGCGTTGCTCTCATCTCGAAAACGAGACAGCCGCTCTACGAGTCTATGGTTCATGTCAATCGCGAAGGGGTCGCACACCAAGCTCAAGTCCCAAAAAGGCAGGTCACTGCGTCTGTGCCAAGCCACTGGCTTCAGAGGCCTGAGATAGCTGTTCTTAATCAGCTGCTCATTTGGGAAGTCTATTTGAGAAAGAGGTATGGTTGTGTACGTCACTGCCAGAAGATTGCATGAGGGGAAGACTCAGAATCGAGACGAATGGGGCGATTGACGTCGAAGTACCGAACTCATCAGTACAACTATAATCATACGATCAACCGCCTACATGAGCACAGGTGCTTTCAATATCTTCCCACTGCCTTGGATTTCTTGTGTTTCTGGTTCTTTTGCTACCAAGGCATATTTTCATGACAATGACTCGGCCGCTTGTGATCCTTCTTCTTCCCTTCCTCCCTCTCACATTCACGCTGCCATCCCCCTCCCCATTGCCACCGACATCGCCATGGCCTCTCCACGCCCGTCAGACTCCCGCTTTCGCCTTCGACAGCGACATCTTCTCTTGCCCCGCAGCCTCCTGGCCTTCTGTCAACGTTGGGTCCCTGCTTACGCCCCAGGAGCCAGACGCAGAGTTACAGGCTATACTCTCCGAGGTCGATCCAAAGAGAATTGAAGCAATCATTGCGAAGCTGGTAAGTTTCGGGACCAGGCACACCCTGAGTAGCCAGACAGATCCGAATCGGGGCATCGGAGCGGCGACGGACTGGATCGAGCAGCAGATGCGGTCCTTTGCCACTGCCAGCAAGGGTCAAATGCAAGTCACGACGCCGAGTTATGTACAGGGCGTTGCGGAAAGAATCCCTTTCCCCGTTCGCATTCGCAATGTCGTGGCGACACTGAAGGGAAGCGTTGAGCCGGGCAGATATTATGTCGTGAGTGGACATATAGATACCAGATGTACCGATCCGATCGACTACCTCTGCGATGCTCCAGGGGCAGATGATGAGTATGTGCTACGCTGTTCTACTTACTCTGCATGTTCATGGACCCTCAACGAGAATGTAGGCTGATAAAGTTGGAAAGTGCGTCCGGAGTCGCAGTTTCCATGGAGTTGGCTAGGATCATGGCCACACGAAGACCGGCTGCAACGATTGTATTCGCTGCTGTGGCCGGTGAAGAGCAAGGCTTGTACGGCAGTAACCACCTGGCGCAGACGTACAAGAACGCTTCGGTGAATATCCAGGGGATGTTCACCAATGACATTGTCGGCTCCAGCACAGCCGACGACGGCACCAAAGACCCCTACACTCTTCGCATCTTCGCCCAAGGGAGTCCCACCACGGAGAGCGCCGCCAGGTCCAGTACACGAGCGCAGATTGGCGGCGAGAATGACTCACAGGCTCGTGAGCTTGCGCGGTTTGTCGTCGGCGTGGCGGAAAACAATTATACCCAGATGAACATCCCGGTGATTTACCGCCTGGATCGCTTTCTGCGAGGAGGTGATCATCGGCCCTTCCTCCAAGCAGGCTACACGGCATGTCGATTCACCGAACCGAACGAGGATTATGCGCATCAGCATCAGAATGTGCGCGTCGAGAACGGCACGCAGTACGGCGACCTCATCGAATTCGTCGACTTTGATTATATAACTCGTGTGGCGAAGGTCAATGCTGCCGCTCTTTGGAGCCTCGCCAATGCACCCATGTCGCCACAGAATGTCACGGTCAACACTACGCTTTTGAGCAACGACAGCCAATTCACATGGCTGGCGAGCAACGATACCTTGACTGCTGGATACGAAGCGCTGTGGCGGCCGACCGACGCACCGCTCTGGACACACGTCGTACCGCTGGGAAACGTCAATACAGCAACCGTTGATCTCTCGAAGGATAATGTAATCTTTGGCATCCGAGCTGTTGGAAAGAACGGATATGCGAGTCCTGCAACATTTCCTTTCCCCGGTTGAAGAGGAAATGGAGCGAGGCGGAGCCGGGAAAAGGTGGCAATGATTGGACAGGGCCTTTTTGAGAAAGCCAAGGTGGTGTATGCATGCGAGATTCAAACCTTATGCACCATGACAGTTTGCAGACGCCAATTCGCTAAACGTTCAAACTTTTCGGGCTCTGCTCGAGTGTTTGCTTGAATACTAGGCATAGTCACTCATTTACCTGAGCCAGGACTTGGGGGACACACAAGATGCGGATATCTGAACTTAATGAAAAAGAGCAATGGAGGACTTTTGCCGAGAACAGTCCGAATGAGATGGGTTATCGAGACGATAAATGAATGCACTTACCCGGTGCCCCCTCCTCGCTCGTGTGCTACGAGAACTCGGGATCGACTTAATTTGTGCGAACCCATTGCCAAATAGAGTTGACAGCTAGGAGGACAGCCGTCAAGGAAACGTTGAAGCGTGGCTTGAAGGGCGCGCTTTGATGATTTGACACCCCCTGGCGAATTGAATGTAATCGATGGGTCGACCTCATCGAGCCGATAGAGTCGAATAGCTACGCGAAATTTGTGCTCATCAGCATAGTCAGCTTAGAGTATACGGTAATGATCCTCGGGGTGTTCACTGCTTTCGCCCATTGGCGGCCCTGGTATCGAATTTCAGCGGCGGTTGGTGCACGGAGATGGGAGATCAGACCCCTGTCGCCTACCAAATCATTTAGTGAATTTCATGCCCTTTGTATTCTACGCTAACAGGCCCCCTTTCTCGAACAGCCGACGTAAATGACAACAACCTCTCGCTCGTTGACTCTCATCATACACGACGCTATATCCACTTAACCTTGTTCTTTGCTTCATTCTTTGGGAGACATCAGCTCGAGGTCGCGCAGTTGATCGCTTAGGCCTGCTAATACGCAAAGTTAGCATTACCCAAGCCCTACTTCATCTACCTTTCTCGATCTTAAATTCTGCCCGACGACTGAGAATTGCGCCCAGACCAGCCTGATGATACCTTGCTGACAATTGTCGTCGATAGTATCTTTCCAACAGCTCGCCTAATTCCCGGCGAGGAACGTCACAATGGGTACGTCTGCCCGACTCTGATGCCCATTAAAATTTCATCTTCCACTACCCCATACGCTTGCGACGGGCACTCCGATAATCCATGAGAGCAAGCCTAATCCGTTCCCGCTAGAAATTCCTCAAGCACTCCGTGCAGCCAAGGACTACATGATGCCGGTTGACGCCCAACGAGGTCCCGATCAACAAGGTCTACCACTCCCCGCCAGTATTCGTGCCACATAAGTGAGAAAGAGTCAAGAGGAGCAATACAGCTGACATTGGTCCCGTAATATAGCTTCCAACGGTCCTTTACCATCACGGTCGAACCAGGCGTCTCCAGGCCCGCCCGTGCCTAACGGGAAGCCTACATCACCCTATAACGAGCGCTCCAACCCGATGAGTCCGAGTGCACAAATCGCAGCGCAGACCGTGAGCTCCAGAGATCCCAAAGCTGCGGCACAGGCGGCAAGCGATATGCGGAATGTCGTGAGGAGGAAATTGACGGGCTACGTCGGATTTGCCAATCTTCCAAATCAATGGCATCGCAAGAGCGTCCGCAAGGGCTTCAATTTCAATGTCATGGTTGTTGGTCAGTAGAGGGTGGAGAGCTCTACACGAACGATTATGCTGAAGATAACCAGGCGAATCCGGTCTTGGAAAATCTACCCTTGTCAACACCCTGTTCAACACGTCGCTCTATCCGCCAAAGGAACGTAAAGGTCCAAGCATGGATTTCTCGCCCAAAACGGTCGCCATTCAGTCCATTAGCGCAGACATTGAAGAGAATGGGGTACGCCTAAGGCTCACCGTGGTTGACACACCCGGCTTTGGCGACTTTGTCAACAACGAAGAATCGTGGGGACCCATTGTGCAGAACATCGAACAGCGATTCGACGCCTACCTCGATGCGGAAAACAAGGTCAACCGAATGAACATTGTCGACAACCGTGTCCATGCTTGTGTCTACTTCATTCAGCCCACTGGCCATTCCCTGAAGCCTCTCGATATCGAGGTGATGCGCCGCTTACATACCAAGGTCAACTTGATCCCGGTTATTGCCAAGGCGGATACATTGACTGACGAGGAGATTACGAACTTCAAGCAACGTGTAGGTTCATCGGCAAACGTCGAAATGTCCTGTACTAATTTTATCTTACCGACAGATTCTGACGGATATTAATCATCACAATATCCAAATATTTGAGGGGCCCCGGTATGAACTGGATGATGACGAAACGATAGCAGAAAACCAAGAGATCGTGTCAAAGGTTCCATTCGCCGTTGTTGGTGCCAATACCGAGGTCGTCAATGGGGAAGGCCGCACTGTCCGTGGCCGTAGCTACCCCTGGGGTGTCATCGAGGTTGACAATGAAGACCATTGCGATTTCGTCAAGCTACGGCAGATGCTTATCCGCACACACATGGAAGAGCTGAAAGAGCATACTAACAACGCCTTGTACGAGAATTACCGATCCGATAAGCTCGTGTCGATGGGTGTCGCCCAAGACCCAAGCGTTTTCAAGGAAGTGAACCCGGCTGTCAAGCAGGAGGAAGAACGTACCCTGCATGAGCAGAAGCTTCAAAAGATGGAGTCGGAGATGAAGATGGTCTTCAACCAGAAGGTAGCCGAGAAGGAGAGCAAGTTGAAACAGAGCGAAGAGGAGCTGTATGCTAGGCACCGAGAGATGAAGGAGCAGCTGGAGAAGCAACGCCAGGAGTTGGAGGAGAAGAAGCAACGAATCGAGAGCGGGAGACCGTTGGAAGGAACGGGAAAGAAGAAGGGATTCTCACTCCGCTGATCGAACACGCCGACCTGATCTACCGGCAAGCGGCTGCTGTGCGCTTGGAAGCACTACTTTCCCCTTTCTTGAGCGAATGGATATCCCCAAAACTCCCTTTCTTCAACCAGCAGGGCGGATGCGTTCAGAAGGTGATAATAAAACCGCGAATGGGGGTGTCGAAGGAGTGGAGGAATGGAGGAGACGAGGCGGACTGCAGGGTGTTCCACATGAAGATGATTGAGAGCGTGTAGTTTCGGCTTGCTTCTTCAAACTGTACTTCTTATCAATGCCTTGGGTGGAGTAATTCACATTACTCCCATGATTCAATACTGAGCGAGGACTCAACCAATTGGCACAAGATGCACATCCAATTCTCTGCTCTATCTCGAATGAAGAAGCGCAAGGTAGGTAATATCTAGTCGAGATGGCAACGTTGAATTTGTGATTATATCCAAACTGTCACGTGCTTCCAGGTGGTTGCTTCGTTGTCTCCCCAATTCCCGAGCCGTTCCAATTTCCTGTTGTGAGCCGCCTCGTCATCCCCCTCGCTCCGGTGGCTGGCCCAGGCTCGTACCACACAAACTTTACACTTCGTCACTCCGGCATCGTGAAGTCACTCTCCCTGGATTACTTCTGCCCACCCTTTATTCTGCAGCACAGCCCTCATTTACCCTTCAAAGCACGAGCATATACCAGGGTAAACTATCCTCCCCATTGACCTGGCACAAACAATGGCACCTCCACCTCCGGCGTCAATGCCGTTGGGCCAGCGATTGATGCACCTGGCACAAACACTCCAGTATGTGCTTGCCGATCATGCCTTGTGGTGAAGTCAGAGCGGTTGACCGTGTGGACTAGATTCGGATGGTTTGTCGGACATTTGACCTTGCTCTTTTGTTCGCTCCGCTACGGCTTGTCCTATATTTTCTTCAAGTCCTATTCTCGTTGGGCTCGCTTCTCGTACAGAACGGCCTTTGTCGCCGCAGCTGCCACATACGGAATCGTCGTCTACAAGGCGTTCCGTGCTCGAGCTAGATCCGGCGGTCGTCAACAGCCTGGAGCACTGGCGCTTTTGGGTGACGAGAACGTGCAGTATCTGTGTAAGTCAATCGATTACCATCTCGAGCTATTGCACACCGTGCTGATCATGCAATTCGTTAGTGATGGCACTTGTCTGGCTATTCAGCTATCAGATTCCCCTGGCACTGCTTCCATTCACCGTTTACTCTGTCTTCCACGTCGCAACCTACACCCGCGCGAACTTGATCCCTACCATTCAGCCACCTCAGCAGACCCCCGCGTCAGGCGCCTCTCCTGGAGGCCGTGCAAGCACGAAATCGTCTCCCCTCGCCGACACCATCGGCCGCTTCGTTAAAGAGTACTACGATGCCTCCATGACTCTGGTTGCCAGCCTCGAGATCTTCCTTTGGTTCCGCGTCTTGTTCTCCGCCATCATCTTTACGAAGGGCAGCTGGATCTTGTTGGCAGTGTACACCGTCTTTGTTCGGGCCAGATACAGCCAGAGCAGCTTTGTGCAGGGTGCTGTCGGTCAGGGCGTCGCCAGAGTCGATGCATTGGTGGCTAACCAGAATACCCCGCCGGTCGCGCGACAAGGATGGGAAACCGCGAAGAGGCTGGGGAGACAGGCTACGGATGCTACAGACGTCAGCCGCTTTACTGGTGCCCAGGGCCCCGGGATGAAGAAGGCGCAGTAGGTGTGTCAATGAACACATTCAAGAAGCGGGCAGACTCGACACACGAGCCTATCAGCACTCGGGTCCCTTCCTATCTTAGAAAGAAGTGCTCGATTGAGGAAGCAGCAAGAAAATCCGTGGAACAGAAGACATACGTTGCATTAAGAGGCGGAAGGGTGAGCGAGCAAGATGCCCCATGTCGACGCAGAGGACCATCGGAGCGAGTTTGAGGGGGGCTACACGGTTTTTCTATTTACTGAAGTGCATACCCTTTTGCGGCCAGTTTTCATTTACCCATCCTGCCTGGCTTATCTGTATGTACGAGGTCAGGCTTTGCCCCCTGGCAGACTACATAATCAGTCTCTAGCAACAGTTTTCCAAGAACTCCCGAATCCATTCTGATGCGCCTATGTTGAGCCTCGCTTCTAGACGATCTGTCTAGCTATTTTGGTCAGGTTTTAGCATGATCATTTCCGACACCCCGACTGCGCTTGTGCGCGAAGAGAGCAGCGTGACAGATGAGACACACTTTCCTGGGCTGGTTGGAATCCATCAGCTGGATGTGCTTGATCTCGTGTCTCAAGCCTCGGCATATTGCATGTGTATTCTGCCGAAGTAGATAAAAAAAGTCACGTCGTTATCAATCATGCACCACACCTCCGGTACATTTCAGAGCACGACCATTACAGAATCACGATGACATATGCTCGATGAATATAAACGGCTCAACCACAACGGGAGAATCTTCCGAACGCTGATCAATGTCGCCCCCTGGCTCGAACCCCGCGACCCCGCCCAAGCAATCCAACGCTCACTCGCAACACAACCCTTCCACGCCGTCCCGATTGAAACACTCCCATGCCCCAGAATCGTCCCCAGAACAGGCCTCTTCGACATTCGAGACGCCTGCGAGTCGCTTTTCTCCACACCGACGAAGGGATTCTAGCGAGGACAGTGTGCATAACCCTCCCTCGACGCCCACTCCTCTCCGACCCCGCCACTGGCGCAACTACAGCACCCACAACTGTTCCCAGCCAGAAGGTGAACCTTGTGAACATGGGACATTCTCTCCGAAGATCAGACCAACGAGTCCGCCAACCTCCGTCATCTCCACTCTAGACGACACTTCCGATCATGGCTATGGCGGACGTTATGCAAGGAGCCAGTCCATTGTCGGCGGTGTCAACGGAATCCTCGGAGATGCCGTAGGAGATTCTCTCTTTGGTGATGGGAACATCTTCGGCAACAGAGGCGATGATGGGAAACCCATCGGACGGGCCGAAAGCTGGAGGCGGTGGTGGGCAGGAGGAGATGGGGATGGCAAGGGCGGCGCCGCGAATAAGAACATGAGTACGACGAGGTGGCTTGCTACCAATCATGGAATCAAGAACAAGAGGCGCATGTATGTGTCAATCCCAGACCGAACTATCCGCCCCCTATCAGACCCAGCACATATAGCTGGTGTTGCGGAGCGCTCTCTCTGTACGCCATGCACTTTTCAGAACACATATCTAACGTGGTTAGGTACCTGGTCTATTACTTCCCCTTCCTGCAATGGGTCACCCAGTACCGATGGTCCTTCTTGAAAGGCGATGCTGTCGCTGCCTTGACGATGGCTTCCTTCTACATCCCCATGTCACTTTCCTATGCCTCGAACCTGGGTCACATACCCCCAATCAATGGTCTCTACTCATTCGTCTTCAACCCTCTGATTTACGCTCTGCTCGGCAGCTGCCCGCAAATGGTCGTTGGGCCTGAAGCCGCCGGCTCTCTTCTTCTCGGGACTGTCGTCAAATCGAGTATCAACGTTGGCCATTCGGGGGATGAGGATGACGCTATGCATGCTCGTATCGCAGGCGTGGTGACGGGCATGGCGGGTGCTGTCATCTTCGTCGCCGGGCTGACCAGATTGGGATTCCTGGATAGCGTGCTTTCGCGTCCTTTCTTAAGGGGCTTTATCAGTGCCATCGGTTTCGTTATCCTGGTGGATCAGCTGATCCCTGAGATGGGCTTGATACATTTGGCCAGGCATGTTGGAGGCGTAATCCACGGAAGTAGCTTGGACAAGATCATTTTTCTGGTCGAGAATGTGAAGAACGCGCATAGGCTGACCACTGCGGTCGCGTTTGGGAGCTTTGCTGTGATCATGGTGTGCAGGTCAGTTCCCCCCCGGTGGTGTCGTCTCTGCTTTAGTTTTGAATCTACAGCCCATCTGATCTCGTCGGTCCAGTTCAGGGCTGACGATCAAACAGGGAACTGAAACATCGACTTCAGCCCCGTTTTCCCTCCGTCGCTTACGTGCCAGACCGCTTCATTGTCGTGGTCCTCTCCGCCATTCTGACCTGGCATTTCGGCTGGGACGACAAGGGGCTTCAAATCCTCGGCGACGTGAAATCCAGCACCGGCTCGCCTTTTCCCTTCCGCTTCCCCTTCATCCCGACGCACATGCAGCACGTCCGTGAAGCCATGAGCACATCCTTCTTGATAGCACTGCTCGGCTTCTTCGAATCCTCCGTTGCAGCAAAGAGCCTCGGCGGAGGCGAAGGCAAGAACTCCGATGGTCTACAGGGGATGTCGCTGAGCGCTAACCGTGAGCTTGTGGCTTTGGGTGTTGCTAACGTCATTGGCGGATGCTTTATGGCGTTGCCGGCCTTTGGAGGGTATGGAAGGAGTAAAGTGAATGCGTCGACTGGGGGAAAGACGCCGATGAGTAGCATCCTTCTCAGTATCATCACCGTTATCTGCATCCTTTTCCTGTTACCGTATTTCTACTATCTTCCGGTATGTGCCATTACGTGACTGGCGCCTCACAGAGACTGCTCCAGTCCCCATACTGACCTTCTATAGAAAGCTGTCCTCTCTTCTATGATTTCGGTGGTGGCGTACTCCCTCATCGAAGAAGCGCCGCATGACATCGCCTTCTTCTTGTCAATCCGCGCCTATCCCGAACTGTTCCTCATGGCCCTGATCTTCCTCGCGACCATCTTCTACTCGCTTTCTCTCGGAATCGCTCTCGGAATCGGTCTCTCCCTCCTCTCTGTCGTCCGCCACGCCACAAAGCCTCGCATCCAGATCTTGGGCAGAGTTCCGGGCACGGAAAACGAGTTTGAGAACGCCGAAATGTACCCGCAAAGGGTGGAGAGCGTGGAGGGATGCCTGATCGTTAAGATACCGGAGCCGTTAACATTTGCGAACACGGGGGAGCTGAAAGGGCGGCTGAGGCGGCTGGAGCTTTACGGTACCACTACTGCGCATCCTGCTCTGCCGAGGGTTCGCGCTCCAGAGCACAATAGCAACATCATCTTCGATATCCATGGGGTCACGGGTCTGGACGGGTCAGGGACGCAGGTGTTGAAGGAGATTGTGGACGGCTACGTGAGTAGGGGCGCAAGGGTTTTCTGGTGCCGAGTACCGAGGGAGAGTAGCCAGGTGTGGAAGATGTTCGAGAAGAGCGGTATTGTGGAGAAATGTGGGGGGAGAAGACATTTTGTGAGGAGTGTGGAGGAGGCCTTGAGGATGGCGGAGATGGAGCGATTGAGCGAGGACTTCAGCAGGGAAGGGGATAGGGCAGAGGAAATTCGATAATTACTCTTAGCGCTGCATCGGTTGGGTCATGACCACGAGGGGACGAGCTTTTTGCGTACCCAGTCAGGCGAGGTTCGGTGTTGCGGGTGCGGCATCAATATCCGTGAACCAGATATCACGCGAAACTTCCACGACTCAGTATTAGACCTAGCTTGCGCGTCTCCATTCAGCTGAGGCCTCTGTCGACTAGCTCGGGCCACCTTGACATACGCAGGTCAATCGAGCATCAAGCGAAAGGATATTGGGAACGGCGCCTGGCGCGTTTGACCCGGAGGTGCTCAACGTCATGCCAAGAGCTGGATTACCAAACATTTTTGACGAGCTCTTGTGTGCTTCATCGCATTCTCTCCTCTACCTGCCTACACATCGGCCCCCCCCATACCTGCCTTTTCTTCCCGCGCAAAATGTCAAGGCATATATCACGGTCATTACTGCGGTCTTCCAACGCCTTTTCCCTCACATACCGCGCCCCACAGAGCCGACGTTTCCTCTCCACGGCGCCACCAGGTCAAAGGTCGCGATCATGGAAGAGCGCCGTGCTACGATGGGGCTTGGCCGGCGGGGCTTTATACTACTACAACACCAGCTCTCTCTTTGCCGATAACCCTACCCGTAATGTTAAGGATCCTCGCTGGAACCGGGCGGAAATGCTGACGCCTCCCCAGTACTCGAACCCCTGATGCCCGACTCGCCCACGGACGAGACCTCCCTCCCAACCCTCGACTCCATAGCCCAGCAACGCCAGGCCTCCAAACAGCCGCCTCACCCCCAGCCCTCCCCCCTCGATCCCGAAGCCACCGAATCCGAAGCCTCCCGCGAAGGCGCCTTCAATGAGGAAACGGGCGAGATCAACTGGGACTGCCCCTGCCTCGGCGGGATGGCGCACGGGCCGTGCGGCGACCAGTTCCGGCAGGCCTTTTCCTGCTTCGTGTTCTCGAAGGAGGAGCCCAAGGGGATGGATTGCATCGAGCATTTCAAGACGATGCAGGGCTGCTTCCGGGAGCACCCGGATGTCTATGGCGGGGAGCTGGAGGAGGATGAAGTCGAGGAGGGGGTTAGGGAGCAGCAGCAGATTGGAGGAGCCGGGGATGTGGAGGCGCCTAAGACGAGCGTAGCGGAGGGCGTAGAGAAGGAGGCGGCTTCTGCGAATGCGGCGACAACCGCGATAGGGGAGGCGGTGGAACGAGACTCTGGGCGGGGAGCGGAGCGACGGGAACAGGAAGATCAATCGGAGCCGGCAAAGACGGCGAGAGCGAAGGAGGCGACAGAGCAGGTTCGAACGGAGCATAAGGAGCCGCTGAGCGAGACGGATGCGCTGGTCCCGAAGGCGGCGCATGATGCACGGACGGCGAATGAGGGGAAATAAGGGATGCCTCTCCGCAATCACGGCGTGCGGTCTATTCATTAATCACCGCGGCTGTCCTCCCGTTTTAAGGTTCAAGACGCGGAGCATTGCCGGGAATATGTAAGCTAATGGTTCGATACGTCGACCTCCGGCACCTTGGAAACTTACTGCTCCAACATAACAAAAGCGGCATTATCAGGAGCGAGAAGGTGT
>QQTW01001371.1_pt1 | contig 16996 bp, 17 predicted proteins | sample 1904831 | NCBI WGS metagenome assembly QQTW01 (sample SAMN09435610, study PRJNA476489) | Subsurface metagenome, whole genome shotgun sequencing project. | reverse complement strand
CTTCTTCAGTCCATGTTCTGTACTTCTCTCCCTCCACCGCGATTCCGGTCTCACCTGGTCCAGCAGATTGTATCTTCTTCGCAGCCAGCATGGCACTCTTGACACCTTCAAGGAAAACCTGATTATGCAAAGACGTCTTGGCTGAGCCACAAAACGGTACGATTAGGTCCATCATATCTGGATATTGGGTTGCCCATTGGTAAGTCTGGGCGGCGCCCATTGACCATCCGACCACGGCATGGAGATGCTGGATGCCGAGATGTTTGGTCACAAGCGTGTGCTGAGCTCGAACGTTATCGTAGAAGGAGCATTTTGGGAACGGTTTCGCAGTCGGGTGGTTGCTCGGCGAGGATGACTGACCGTTGCCAAAGAGAGCGGGGAGGGAGAGAAGTACAGAACATGGACTGAAGAAGAAAAAATGGTGGGAATGAAAGCATTTGGAAGGGGATATGCCGGCTGGTAAAGCATGCCATACCGCCGACTTCAGATCTCGGCCTTGCTAAACGCCAACGTTTGTAGGGGCTTTAGCCAGGCGTTCTATCGGGAAAAACTCCACGAGAAACATTTCGGATTTAAAGATCTCGAGTCCTTCATGACTGGGTTCTGGGAGACCTGGGCTTGCTCCAAAGGTTCGTAAGTCCCAATGAACGGATCGTCACAGATGGCTCTAATATTGACATGCAGAGCCGGAGAACATGTTGGTTATGCTGCAGACATGGCAAAATGGTGATTGTTCGAAACAGGAACCATATAATGGGGACTTCCGAAAAGCTATGCAAGGTATCAAAGCCAAAGCTCTTGTGCTGCCATCCAAGACCGATTTGTACTTCCCGTAAGTTTAAGAAACTCTAGGATGGTCAGTGCAGCTGTTGATCAGAAGGATCCACAGGCCAGAGGACTCGGAAATTGAAGTCGCCAACATGAAACCTGGAATCGGGCGGATGATAGCATTTCCGAGTATTTGGGGTCGTGAGTCCATGCAGATATCCCAGATATAGAGATCTATCAAATCTGACAGGGGTGACAGATTGGGCCGGTGGTCCTGGCGATAGCAAAGAAGACGTCAAGTGGCTCGACGCTCAACTCAGACGACATCTAGAGGATGAAGGATGATAGCGATACTCAACTGGAAGACTCATTGACTGTTGAAGTAGAATCCTCTTCGTAGCAAACGAAGCACTCGTTTGAACCTAGTACCTTGACCCTTGACAGAAACGTCACGCTAATAAAGCTGACTAAGCCAAGAGCCTCAATTGATGATATGTCTCCTTGCGGTATTCACCTGTGAACCAGTTCTAGCGACACTCGCCGCTACCCTGTGAGTGCATGTGTACAACCTCTTCCAATATATCTAAGCGTATAAAACCTCTGTCATGAATCTCTTCGGTTATATTCTGTCCCTGTAGCTGACTCCACCACCTTCGATCCGCATCGAAAGTTGTTCGATTTCGCCCTTCCATTACTTACCATTACCTGCGTTTAAACTGAGACTGCCAACATCAGATCCACGATGGCTACTAATCAAATCCGACAGTGGGGAGTAACACCTGCAATCTCCACTGCCCTACCGACTGATACTGAGCTTGCGGCCAACGACGCGCTTATAGCTGAGCTGAAGAGACAGAACAACTTCGAAGGTTTAGAAGAGACTGAGAGAAGGTACGGACATTCTACACAGTTTGAATAGACGTAGGTATTGACACTGGTGCGACAGAAAAACTACCCTTCAATCAATTCAGAAGATCACAGTCGAATTCGTACGCCAAGTGAGCAAGAAGAAAGGGCTGTCTCAAGCAGCGATAGACTCGGCAGGTGGAAAGATCTTCACCTACGGCAGTTATCGCCTTGGTGTTTATGGTCCAGGCATGCGTATGAGATTATTATGGACAGTCCCGGATCGCTAACCTGAGACCCAAGGATCTGATATCGACACACTCGTTGTCGTTCCTAAACATATCACTCGCGATGACTTCTTCGAAGACTTCCCTCCGATCTTGCATGCAATGGCGCCTCCAGGTGCTATTGAAGAAATGACACCTGTACCCGACGCCTTCGTCCCAATCATAAAACTCGAGTTCTCAGGTATCAGTATTGATTTGATCTTTGCGAGACTTGCCGTTCCATCCGTTCCACTTAATCTGGATCTCAAAGACAAGAGCCTGCTTCGAGGTGTAGAAGAGCGAGACTTGAGATCTGTGAACGGCACAAGGGTTACAGACGAGATCCTTGAGCTGGTTCCACAACAGAAGACTTTCAGACATGCTCTGCGGGCCATAAAACTGTGGGCGCAACGTACGACACTCTATTCGCACTCATTGATATATTTTAGCTCATTTCTGTTAGGTCGAGCCATATATGCCAATGTGATGGGATTCCCAGGTGGTGTAGCATGGGCCATGCTTGTTGCAAGAGTGTGTCAGCTATACCCACAAGCTACTGGCTCCGTCATTATTGGTAAATTCTTCCGGATTATTGGCAAGTGGTCATGGCCTCAACCCGTTCTGCTGAAGCCAATCGAAGACGGGCCTCTCCAAGTAAGAGTGTGGAATCCTCGGGTAAGTCTTTTGTTCCTTTCCATATGCTGTGGTAATCCTTGCTCATCGAATGAAGGTCTACAACGGTGATCGTTTCCACCTGATGCCTATTATCACTCCTGCTTACCCATCAATGTGTGCTACGCATAACATAACCATGTCAACGAAAAAGATCATCATTCGAGAGCTAGAGCGTGGAGGCGATATTGTTGACAAGATCTTCACGGGGCAGTTGCAATGGAAAGATCTCTTCAGCCGTCATACGTTCTTCACACAGGGTTACAAATATTACCTCAGTATAATCGCTGCCAGTCGAAGTAAAGAAGCACAACTTGTCTGGTCTGGTCTGGTGGAGTCTAAGGTCCGACTGTTGGTTTCACAACTCGAAACTCAAGGCTCTATTGAGATTGCCCATCCTTTCAATAAAGGCTTTGACAGAGTACACCACTGCAGTAACGAAGACGAAGTCGAGGCAGTCAGTAACGGCGAACTTCAGTACCAGGCGAAGAATATCAGAACCGAATTGACCGATTTGGCGAACCATCCAAAACATGGGGCTGCAGCTAACGGTGATGCTGAGAACATGGTAGTATCTAATGGACACAGCGAAATACAAGTCAACGGCGAAGAGAAACATGTCATATATACCACCACTTATTACGTCGGTATAGAGTTAGCTCAAGGTTAGTATTCTAAGCTACGATGTTCGGCATCTCTAACTATTGGCAGATGGGACGAAGAAACTTGATATATCCTATCAGACCAAACATTTCAAAGAAATATGCACGGAATGGCCACAATATAACCCGGAGATGAACTCTTTGAACATCGTGCACACCAGGAAGTAAGTCACCTGGATACTAATCAATCTACTAATCACCTACTAAATGGTGTCGTTTCAGTTACGACCTACCGGAGGATGTTTTCGAACCTGGTGAGACACGACCAGTCCGGCCGAAGAAGAGGAACGTCAAAAAGGTCGACGGTGGAGTAAAGAAGCGAAGCTTCGAGGCGAGCGAGCTCGAGGTACAGTCCCCGCAGAATCTACAATCAGCGAAGGAGCTGAGGATAGTGATCTCTATGCAACCTCGCTTGTCGGATACTCGCAAAGACTTCAATTGGTAATGCTGACTTGTGCACTCTAACACCACATACAGTATCCATCGGCGTCACAGAATGGCGTAAAGCGGAGACAATCTTCCAGTGCCCCTCACGTGTCATTCAACTCCACCTGAATTGCAACGTAGCCGGTCATGTGCGACAATCATACCCTTCTTGAACCTTTTGGTTACTGAGGCTGTGCTAAAGACAAGTCTAGGCTTCAGGGCTTGCTTAGGCCAACAAATCCGCCGAGGCTAGCAGCTACCGCTTCCAAAATCGTTCGACGTAGATCGCAACACCAGCTTCACTTTCCAACGCTTTGCTACAAGAAGACTAACGTGCAATGCAGACCGCCGCCGAGAAGAGTCGATTCGGAAAGCATCGACCTCGAGGAAGGTTCGCAACATGCCCGGGATCCGTGGCTTAACTCTATACGATCTATTGCATGAGGAGTGATCTAACAGGGGATTTCGGCATCTTCTGATCTTTGATCCGAATGTCACCAGCTGTGTCTCTGGCCTGAAATGTTAGGGAAGTCAGCTGCTGCTTTGTGCAAATCACAGGAGCCGGTCGTTGGCCAATAGATGTATATAGTGTAGTGAAATTCAAGAGAAATTTAAAGGGGCCCACGGGCTCCAGCAAGTTTACTCCGTCTCTGCAAACAACAATTTCCTTGCTGAAAATGGTGCAATCTTATCGCGAGACAACATTGTACCTGAGGCAATGCTCTCACCTTTGTACCACCCACCTCGAGAACTGATGACGGCTTAAAGAGAGTGTAGGAAGCATAACTGAATGTATCATCACCAGAAGGTGGTACTTTCTGGTAACCAAATTTCAGATTCTTGGTTTGCTGGACGATCTTCTACTTACGAGAAAGGCGTCTAAACGACGGATCTCCTCATCTCGCCCGTCCTCGACGACACGATTGATAGCACCATCATCCCACGCAAAGCCATGCCAAAGAAGCACACCAACGTCTCTAGCAACGGTCACTGCGTCTAGCATCTCGACATCACCATCAAGATCCGGTATCTCAACCAGTAGTCTTTGCCAAAACCGACTTCGAAGCCACTCAGACCTGTCACGATAAGTCCATCCTGTCACCGTCATGGATCCGAGCAGCTCCTCTAGCCCGTAGAGACACATGCCGAACGGAAGCACTTCCGCCTCGGCCCAATCAACGAAGCCGGTGAGATGGCCGGTCGATGGGTCCACCATGATGTTCGACGGGATGACATCGCCATGGGTGAGGACCCATGGTAGGACATCTAGTTTGTGGAGTTGCTCCAGGACGCTTACAGCTTCGGAACGGAAGCGGTGTGGTAGCTCCTGTGTTAGTCGATACAGCCGCGCAGCAATTGACGAGCCAACCTTGCTCCGGGAAGGGAGATCAGCATCGTGATGCCAAGATTTTGCGAGGAAGACTGCGAAGTCTTCTATTAATCGAATGTGGTTGCTCCAGGCCTGTTCGGATCCAAGCCCCATCTCTATTCCGCGGTAACTGTCATAAGATATTCCTTGCAGCCGTTCCATGGTATACATTAATAATCTAGGAACTTTGGCGTCTACTTCTAACTTCGTGAGTGGTGCATAATTAGAGAAGACCTTCTTGACCGCTTCCATGACAGGAATATCCAATTGGTACTTTTGCGGTCGGAATTGGATGATCTGGCGATCTCCGACCAGTACGGTGTAGCTGCAGCAGCCTTGCGAAAGGGCTGGAACTATGTGTTCGTTTTGATGGAGGCCTTGGGCTACTGCATCGCATTCTAGTCTGTCATTCTCAGTCAACCCGTGGGTCAAGAAGAAGGTCTCGATGCGTTGTGTCGACGCGGCGTCAGCCATAATCTCTGGTTCAATTGGACGCTCATCATATGCTGACGATGATGGCCTGATCGATTACAAACATTCAGCCAGAGATTACCTTACAGGTGAGGATGGGGTCTACGGTGTGGTAATTTAATCAACTAACCTTGCGTACCGTAACGGTCGAGTCCGAGCTCAAGCTTGTTTAGTGCGCTCCTGTTCAGGCAGGCGTATTTTTCCTCTTCGACCTCGGACGCCTCATGAAATTAGAATTAAGATTCGCAGGATTCTCGCTCCTTACAGTAGTAGTCCCTTCGTATCGGTTGCAACCAACCAGCAAAATGTCCCCCAATCTGCCTGCCGCTGGCCCCATGCCAACAGCCGCGATGCTAGGAGCGTGCCTTCCTAGTCTCACAGCCCTTCGTAGGGCTGTGCCTCAGCTCGTGAACGCCATGAACTGCCTAGACCGATGTCAGCATGGGAAGATGCGCTCTCAGCTTACGAGCTGTGCCCAGCTGATAAATATTCCTTTTCCCCAACAGTCTTGGAGGAATACCAAGTCTCCAGTGCACGCTTTCCTAGACCTTTACTCTCACGCTGTATGAACTGCTGTCGGACTTGCTTCTTTCCTTTTATAACTCGAACTTCATTCCGAAGCTTGTCAGTGCTTTGTTGTTATAAAGCGAGCCGTTCTTATACGTCCAGCGCACCCGTGAGCAGGTTGCTTCATTCCTACAACTCACCTTATTCCCTACGGAGTAGATTACCGCGACAGAATATGAGCCAAGATATGGTGCCTTTGAGCTGTCGCCAGGCAGTTAAACGGCTTATCGTTGCCTGTGATGGTATGTCATCAAGCCCCGCGGGACACTACCTATCTTCAAGGTGCTGATTAGGATACATAGGCACTTGGATGGTATGACTTTAGCCCACGTCAAATGGACAGCTCGCATAACAGCAGTGCAGTTTCGTGGTGGAAGCTTGGCTTTGCTGACTCTTCGCCTGCGAGTAGGACAGTGACAATGGCTTTGTAAGAGACACATATCTGCCATGGGACCAAAATGGGCATCTCCAAACACCGTCGAACGTGACCAGAATTTGTCGTGCGATTCTCCCAGAAAACGAAAAAGGAACACAGCAAGTCATCTTCTATCAAGCTGGCGTCGGAACGGAGAACAATTGGTTCGATCACGTTATTGGTGGCGGAACAGGTGCGGGCTTGTCAGAAAATATACGTGAAGCCTATTCGTTTGTTGCAAACAATTACCAGGATGGAGACGAGATTATATTGCTTGGTTTCTCCAGGGGCGCATTCACTGCCAGAAGTATTGCAGGCCTGATCGCCAGCATTGGCCTACTGACTAAGAGAGGCCTCGTCCACTTCTACGACATCTTCAAGGACTGGGAGAATCAGATCAAGCCTGGCTACGTCACCAAATTCGCATCTCCAAATAAAGTCGGTGTCAATGACCCTGCGTACACCAAAGAGCTGGAAAGGGTATGTCCGACTGCGCACGACGTCTCCTGATCAAGCTAACTCTACTGCAGCTTGGACTCTCAATACTGCATATCCCAATCAAGGCTGTGGGAGTATGGGACACCGTTGGTATGCTTCTAAATGGGCGCAGTAAATGACAGCAACTAATGACCTGTCTGACAGGTTCCCTTGGAATACCCAACACGGGACTTTGGCCGGATCAGCCACAAGAATACGCATTCATTGACACGAAGGTAGCCGACAACGTAGAATACGCCTTTCATGCTCTGGCATTAGACGAAGAACGGAGACCATTTGCGCCTACGATCTGGGAAGTACCGGCGGGACAGAACTTGCCCAAAGTCCTCAAACAATGCTGGTTCCCCGGCGTTCATTCCAACATCGGCGGAAGTTACGACGACACAGAGCTCGCCGATATCACTCTTGCATGGATGATGTCGCAACTGGATCCAATGATCTGTTTTGACCGAGAGTACATCACGTGGCAACGCGAACTGAACGTGAAGTATTACCAGAGTCAAAGGCCGCCACAAGAGGTTCGGCCTTGGGGGCTAGGGTTCATCAAGAATTCCAGGAAGGGGATTCAAGTACTCTCTCGCGCCCAAGTTCGAGAGCCAGGACGTTACCGAAAGATGGATCCCAGTACCGGCCAGAAGACCGACACCCCATTAGAGAATACGCACGAGTGTGTTCATGCAAGCGTGCGAGTTCGTATGGGTCTAGGAGGTAAAGGCACGTCCGACAATGGGCCGTACAACTCGAAGGCGCTTAAAGGCTTCAAGCTTGCCGGAGTCAAATCAAACGGTGAAGTAGTCAATGGAGGCATCTCCTCCCAGCAGAGCGGTCAAGGCAAAATCAGATGGGAGTATGGAGGCAGCTCCAAAGCGGGCCCCGAATTCAGTCTGCCTGAAGATCAGCTTGGCGAAGTGGAGTTGACGCTTTTGAGGACCTCTCCGGAGGTGTACGAGAGGTTCTCGAGCATTGCGCCGAAAGTTCACTCCTAGTTTTGGTGATCTTGGTCTTATCCTTTCCCAACAGCCGTCGCTAGTTTTTTCCACCCGCTCTTGTCTGCGTTCAAGGTGCTTAGGGTTCTCCACAGGCGTTTCACAACCCGCAACCTGGGCGGAATCACTGTGCTGTACTGTACTGTACCAAGCGGGCATTGGCGCAATATTCTTGACACAACTTTCCTGTTCTATTCTTTCTTCTTTTCTGTCATACCTACTAAATACATTGTACGTCTACTATTGTTAGGTTATCATTACCAAATGTGTGTTGTGTTCAGTTATAGAACCCTACCAAAATGCCTCGGCTCTTTTCCACCCCGCCATTGCCCAAGGGTAGTTAATATCAAACTTCGGTGTATAAGACATCTAAGCCACATTCCCTTCCCACCTTCTTTCTCCACAGAACTCTCACGTCTACAGTATGCCCGCATCAACCTGGCAATCAATTCGAGCGCGCAAGCAATCCGAACGCGAGTCCCGCATTCCCGCCGAATGGCGCCTCTCTTCTCACTTCATTCCCTCCGACTCCGATACCTCTGCCCTGAACGTCCTGAACGTGCCGCGCAGATGTGGACTGCTGAACGCGAAGGAGTTGGACATCACGGAACAATACGATGCCACGGCGCTGGCGGCGGAGCTCAGCGCCGGCAGATTGACGGCCGTTGAGGTTACGGTAGCTTTCTGTAAGGTGTGATTTTGCAATTGAATTCAATTGCATTCTTGGGATATTGGTTGGTGCATGACGGCTGATTGAGCTTTTCGTGCGCAGAGAGCAGCTATAGCGCAGCAACTTACCAATTGCCTAACGGAGATTATGTTCACCGATGCGATGGAACGTGCACGATGGCTTGACGAACAGTACGCCGCAAAGGGAGGCAAGACGGTGGGGCCACTGCACGGCGTGCCTATCAGTGTGAAGGATTCCTTCAAAGTGAAGGGTTACGACACCAGCATCGGGATCGCAGCATTGGCGTTCGACCCGGCAACGGAGAATTCTTTGTTGGTGGATATACTGCTTGAAGCGGGGGCGGTGATATATGTCAAGACGAACATCCCACAGACGCTCATGGCGCTGGATTCGGATAACAACCTGTTTGGGAGGACGATGAATCCGTTGAACAGGAAGGTAACTGCGGGCGGGAGCTCGGGGGGTGAAGGCGCGCTGGTCGCGATGAGAGGGAGTATTCTGGGCATCGGGACGGATGTCGGTGGCAGTATACGGATCCCGGCCATGTGCAATGGATTGTATGGTCTGAAGCCGAGTAACGGGCGGGTACCGTATGTTGGTCAGCAGAACGTGCAGCAACCGGGAGCGAGCAAGTTGGCATTGCCGGCGAGTGCGGGGCCGATTAGTGCGAGTTTGAGGGACTGTGAGTTGATGATGCGGGTAGTCAGTGGGGCGAGACCTTGGGAAAGGGATCCCGAAATCACCCCGGGGCAATGGGAAGACATGGATGATCTGGAGGTTGGGGCTGGAGAGAAGCGGAGGAGGCCGCTTATTGGGGTTGTGTGGCGAGATGGGCTTGTTGAACCTCTCCCACCTGTGTTGAGCATGCTCGAGGAGGTGGTCGGTAAACTGAGAGATAGTGGTGTAGATGTCGTGGAGCTGGACGTTCCACAATTCAGGAAATGTCAAAGCCTCGCCAATGCATTCTTCGGCGTCGATGGCGGCAACTTCGTGTTCGACACACTGGAAAAGACGGGAGAGCCGCTGACAAACTGGCTGAGTACGAGATTGAGGAGGAAAAAGCCGCTAGGCCTGGATCAACTGAGAGAACTTCATGCGAGAAGGATTGAGCTGGAAACCGAGTTCCTGAAGGTCTGGACGACTGTCGGAGGCGAGAGAATTGATGCTATCATCTGCCCCGTGGCGCCGCATCCGGTTCCACCGATTGATAGGTGGAACGGAGTGAGCTACACGAGTAGCTTTGTGTTGCTCGATTATCCTGCAGGAACTGTTCCCGTTCGCACCTTTCAAGAATCGGATCTGAAGGGAGACTTGAGCGGCGAGTCACTCTCTCCGTGGGACAAAGTCAATCGTGGACTCTGTACGTTCTTTCTCTGATGGACTTGTTCTCAGTGCGGAGACTAACTATTCACAGGGGATGAGGAATCAATCGATCGAAGGGTTTACCTGGGCACTCCGTTGTGTGTACAGGTCGTGGCGCCGAAGCTCCAGGAAAGGAGACTGTATCGAGCAATGGAGGTGATTGACGATGCGATACGTTCAATGAAGCCTACCGTCAAGCTGTGATAAGAGATAAACTACTAGAGAAATCTAATTCTACTTCGTATTATCCGCAGCCGATGGGAGTGAGGCTCGTCTACTCCTCGACGAGGAGCTCCAGGCATACTGTTGCCAGGGTTCACCTCCAAATATCATGCCCAGACCTTTGCATCAACTCCACACGCGTCATTCCCTTCCTCGTACCCTGTATCACAGATGTGAAATGCATGCGCGATCCCTTCGAAGTTTTTCAGCGTGGCAGCACGACCAGTGGCAACCACACAGCCATCATCTGTAACCACGGGGCCCCTCCGGCAGTACTCCTAGCCCAGTCCACAAATCTCAGCTCACCACCTCAAAGTGATAGCCCTGCATAGCCTTTTGGGCCGAGCTTGAACAAATCCATCGATCCAACAATAACACCCGAGTTATATTCGATTGTGATATACACACTTTTCGAATGCGAAACCTGGAACGTCGCACCGACTTGACGGGATTGATTATTGATGACATTAGCAAGAGGTGGTTCCGGCCTCCCGTTCTTGTAAACGCCGATTCTAAGGCCATCGATCACCGCGTTAGCTTTGACACTGGCAACGTACAGACCCGGCTGCAGCGCCGTTGTATCGAAAGATATGAACCATAAGTACACATTAGAAACTGAGGAGTGCTCGCCGGTGAAGGGGAAGTGCGCGACCCGTCGACAGATCTGACCTAATTGGTCAGGCGTGAGATCCCGTCGCTCGGTCGCGGTCGACGCTGTTGGCAAGATTGACGTAGGCGCCGCGGCAGGCCGCACAACGGCGTTCGGTTGGGTCGATGCTTTTTGGATTATGATGCTTGTAGATCGGTCGAGGGGGCAGCTTTCGGCATCGTAGCCTTTGGGGTATTCGGGCGTCGTGCCTCCTCGCGCTTGAATATTCGGTGAGCGTGCAATCAGGGCGTAAGCAGTTAACGTGAAGCATATCCCAGCGTATAGCAGCGATATGGTCGTCACATGCATGATCGGCGAAGCTGAATATGCGGTTGCAGCCTGATCTGTCAGAATAGAATGAGGAGAGATCTTGCGGGATAGCTGGATATACGGTTTAATTCGCTCTTTCAGATGTGAGAGACTCGGTGAAGGGTGAATCGCTGCGCAGAGTATAGGTCTTCGGACCTTGCATCCGCAACATTCAAATACTAATTCGCTCGACGCTGGAGGACAAGAAAGATGGCAGAACGGCGATCGGCGTAATGCATTGGGAAATGCTTCCACCACAAAGCGAGCAGCAATGACAACACTGCTACATGGTTCTCGAAATATAATCGTGCCCGACAGGGCAGCTTCATATCGGTGTCGGCCCGTGGACCGGCTCCACGTTTCATTAATGCGCGCCACACGCTTTTGCCGATTCGCGCATACGTCAAATCTGGCAGAGACGTTCTTTCGACTTTGTGCGTAACGAACCTGAATACGATGTCAAGTTGTCTAGCAGGGCCGAGTAGTCTCGTCTGAAGCCTTGTCAAATGAAAAGAAGGAAGCAATAGCACATATGGTCAGCAAGAAGTCCAACAACGCCTGCTCAACAGTTGTTGAGAAGGAATCAGCAGTCCCATTCAGCGACGGCTACGACTTATAACACGTAACAAAACTCACGCAAGCATCACCGAACCAGTCATAGGTTGCTGTGAAGATCAGAGGTGAGGCGCGAAAAGCGAGCCTCCCAGTGGCACTCGGGGAGAATAACCCGTGAGGTCAACAAGCGCACATTTAATGAATCAACATTTGGACAGGCTGCAGATGCGAAACAAACTGTGTTGCCAGACAAGGCCGAAGCAGAAGAGGTTCAAGTCTTTCAGAAAGAAAATTTCAAACCCTAGAACTACAGACGAGGGGGCGGAGTAAATCTTAGTCGAAACAACCTGGGGAAAGCACATGAAGCCCGACCCCGACTAGCAGTTGGTCGATTTCGGCATCGTCCTGGTCCAGCACCTTGCAGGATTATTGAAGATCTCCACATGATCATGTTTTTGCTCTTCAAACAACGCGTGACTGTGCGTATATGGATGGTATTTGCAACCTTTGTGTGTTTCGTTTCAGCATGCCGGTCCAAACAACTGTACGTTGTTCAGATCCGCAGTACTGGCGCGGCAACCGCTCCAGTCGGCCAATATTCCCACACCAGTTCAGCGGCATGTGGAAACGTTTTCGTACTCCATGTCGAATGTTGTCCCTTGCTAGCATCATATACATGGGGGCGCTGTCCCCAGTCAGTCCGGTTTGGTTCGTATTCGATGGTCGAGTTGCCAATCATTCCTTTGCTGTGTCCGACTAGTCGAGCGACATCATGAAGGTCTTGATCCTTCCGTTGTACACCCTTGTCGCCTTACATACGTCAATCCACGCTGCGCCAACCCTCGCCAAGCGGGGAGAACTCGTGTGGTACACTCCTGTACGTTCACTTTTGCTATTTTGCCCCTCGCAGAACCTGAACGAGGCCCATGATGTCGTTCGAGACTGACAGGAGACCTTGGCTTCTCCGAATCAGCTACTGTACTGCACAGATGATCTCCCAAGGCAAGGCTTCCCAGAAGGCTACAGCGCCTGGCACGCTGGCGTGAATACTTTGCAGAAGCTTTGCCACGCGGGATCCACGTCCGGGCCCAACTGCACCTGCGAGCAGATCGCCGATGGTTCGTGGCATGTGGTATGCCATCCGACAGGGACCTTTGCCAACTTGTCGGGGTGGCCGAATGCAATGACATATTGCGTCTGGGGTTGCAACTGTGACGGGAATTTCTGGTCACGAAAGCCGTCGGTATTGAAATATTCTCATGTGTTGGAAACAGCCGGTCTATTGACAAGCTGAATGGAGGATTGGGAGATTGGCCATGCTAGCTCGGTTGCTGCGTGCACCGTTGCGCCGTTCTTGCGAGCTGTGCTAGAATAAAATTTTTTTTGACAACCTTTATTGAAGACTTGTGGTCAGTTCTGAAGCTGCGTGGTAAGCCGTTGAAGACTGCTTGACGGGGACGGAACAGCGTAATGAGAGTTCTCCATGTCAAGGTCTTCAGAAGTATTGTAAGAAGAACAGCTCCCGAGACCAGCAGCGCAGTCCTTCAGCTTCTGTTTCACATGTCATGGTGACCTTTGCCATGTTGCGAAAACGTTGTGAACGAAAGTAACTGATACGGTCCAAATGGTGGAACAAGCGGTACCGCCAACTCCCACAACGACCCGTGTAAGCCTCGAAATCTGTACCAAGAAACAAGAAGTCCGCGAAATTAGAGCTCTTGGTACCCAAAGCAGCGAGGCAGTATGAAGGCCGTGATGAACGTACCAAACCCGAAGGCCAGATTGACGCCTCCGCCAAATTCGGTCCAACCCGCGATTAGCAATGCCTTTTCGAGGCCTTGATAGCCGTAAAGCATCCTTACGAGTAAAATCTAGACTTCAATGCCGTACTTATATTACCCCAAGCCTCAATCGGAACATCAAAGAAAGATCCAGGACGACACCCTCAGCTGATCTCATCGAGCTCCGGCCCGGACTTTTGCCCACCAACGACATCAAAACCCACCACCCTAATCGGTGGCCTAATCGGCGGCACGATCGGCGGCACAATCTGCGGCCCATCGGCACACCGACAAGCACGCCTACACAGCAGACTCGCACGCGCCGCCACCCAAACCCACGATGGATGGATCGTATTCGCGGCGCCGAGGCAGATGGGTTGGGCACCGACAGGCCGCGACCAGCAGCTGCAGGCGCCTCCGGGCGAGGAGATGCAATAGCTCTGGAGAGTCGACCAGTGTTCCCTGGTGAAGCCTGGGGGGTAATTCGATGGATGCGAGGGTAGCTCACCGATGCAGTTCGGCGTCTGTGTATGGAGGGAAGATCAGTAGGGGCCAAGGGGCGGTACGGAGACATCGATGGCAGACATACGTTCGTCGGAGGGCTCGTTCGTGTCCCCAGAGCGCCAGTTGTGGGCTGGACAGCCTGAGAGGCTATTGTCAGGGGTATTGAGAGAAGGAGAAGGGCAGACACGTTGGATTGAAGCATCATGATGAATCGTGTTCGGTCAAGTTAGTACAATAGAGATGCACGGACTGGTAGGTGTGGAAAACGCTCTGCGCGAGTGAACGCGCAGCGGGGAGATCTCGTAGTTAATATATGGCAATGCGGCATCCCGCGCGTCTCCAAGACCTCGTGCGTCTCGGGCGTGTCGGGTTGCTGTCCGTAGCCATGCATGGACTAGAGCGGGATAACCAAGCACGGTCATAAGGCATGGTGCCGTTTCGCCCTGTTCCATCAGAGAAGCCCCAAAGAAGGCGACTAGACCATATCAAAAACGCAATTTGTAAGAAAACGGAGGGCTAACAGGTGATTTGAGGTCCGTCGCATTTCGACCTGAATCAACCTACCGGAACAGGTGTTACGAATCATTCCTCAAGCAAGTGGGCCCTTTCACGGCCACAGTTCCATTTCAGAGGTCGGCGATACTTCATTCAGGGCACAAAGCAGGATCCAACGGGTACCTAGCCCATCTCCTGGTGGATCGAAGCTGAAAGCGATCCAATCCAGCGGGCCGCTAGTGAGCCGCCATTAGCGTCAAAGGGGCCGAGGGATTCCCCATGTGAGCATACAATTCTTGGTTTTGGTTTACTACGACCGCCAGGGTCATTAATTGAGTTGGAGATAATTGTTCTCGAGAAGGCCTTAAGAATTTACGTTGTTCAGGAATAGTCCTTGTGCCAAGACCACGTTCAACTTTGTCGTCCCTTCCGCACCCTGCAGCGTTTCGACCTTACCCCACGGTGTTCTGCTTTAGCGCTCTGTCAATAAGCCATAGGTAGTCCCAAGCATTGGACGCTGTTGATGAACTCTGTGATGCGTGATGAGCTGTAGCACGCGGCTAAGTCTGTGATTTGTAGATGTCCGAATCACTGGTTGCAGATTAGGTCGAGCATGGACAGATCGAAGACGTGGTGATTGCCAAACTCACAACTGCCCGAACCGGTCTCTTCCCTCGGCTACCTTGTTGACCCAAACCGAGACACTGGTGCCGTGACAGGGAAACAATCCGTTGCCCTGACCATCAATCGTGATCTCCCCTTGCTGCCAATGCAAGATGTCTGTCCAAACTTCACCCTTGTGTGATTCGCCCACATACATCTTCTTCTGATTCGGTCCCGCGTTGGACATCACGCACGCCAGGCCGAAAGGGCGATCCCAGGTACCCAATCTCGTCCATCCGATACATTGGCCAAAGTCGAAGTAATCGTGCTGTTCGCCATAGGCGTACAGGTTGCGGGCGAGGCAAAGGTCTGGAAGCTTGCCGCCACACGAGGGCGGGAACGGATGGTCACCCTTGATACCGTACACGTCGCCGTAGAAAAGACAAGGGTAGCCGTCATATCGTAGCAAGATCAGAGCGTACGCCAACGGCTTGAAAAAGCCTTCTAATGGAGCTTCAAGCGCCTGATACGGCTGACTTTTCCGAAAATCAGCATTTCCAGGGTCTCAAGGTAGCTCCACGCACGTATCATGGTTCATCACCAGTGTCTGGATATATTAGCATGAACCCAAGCTTCGAGGTTTGGTCTCGTTGGAAGGGATGACTGAGTCGTTGTGTCTGGTCAGAGCAAGAGCCACTTACAACCGCATTCACGGGCTTATATTTCGCCAACGTGCCATCGAAAATCTTGGTCAGATCGGCATTGGGGGTTCTTGAAGCTTCCGAAAAATTGTACACCAGCGGCACATCGAACAGAGAGAACTTGTGCCCCAGCCGGTCCAGATAATTGTTCATATCATCGAATGAGTCCTTCCAGAACTATGATCGCGTTAGTCGTACTACCGGCGCTGGTCCCTCCGTGTCTGTAGTTCGATCAAAGACTTGCCTCCCCGACCAAGAACCAGCCCTCGCCAACGGTTCGATCTAGATGCTGGATGAATTCTTTCAAGAAGTTCTCCGAGAAATGTTTCACCGCATCGAATCGGATGCCCTTGATTCGAGCTTCTTTGCCGATCCACTCGCCCCATCGCTTCACATCATCTCTGACTTCTGGATTCATATAGTCCAGGTCGGCGAACATGAGATAGTCGTAGTTGCCCTTCTCACGATCCACGAACGGCGACCAGCCCTTGTTGTCTCCGAGTATTTTATAGATTGCTGTCTTGCCGTTGGCCGCATTGTAGTCTGCCCCGCTGAAGTGTGGCCAGTCGTACTTTTGCGCGCTGTACTTGTCTCCCCTTCCGGGGAAATCGAATGCAAGCCATGCCTCGATCTCGTATGGATCCGATATCACCCTCATGCGGTCTACTGGACTTTAGTAGGTCAAAAGCACAACATCCTCTATCGGTAGCTTTGGGAGCAACTTGCCGTTTGGATCCACTTCCACCGCCATGCACTTCACCTTCCGATCCGCCGCGGCCTTGTGGTTGAGCACCGCATCCCAATAGACGCCCACTCCTACCTTCTCCCCGACCCCAATCAGGTCCATCAGCTCTTCCTTCGTGCCCCATTTCGTTCTGATGCTACCCTTCTGGTCGAACTCCCCGAGGTCATACAGATCATACACATCGTACCCATTCCCTTCGGGGCTGCTCGCCTTGCACGCCGGTGGTATCCAGATGTTATCTACGCCTATGGATTTCAAGCCAGGCAGCGCAGCATTGAGACGTCTCCAGTGTGCGTGATCCGCTGGGACGTACCATTCAAATGCTTGCATCATGGTGGCATTCTTCGGTGTCGGCGGTGACCCTGATTGGACACGACCTCAGCCAGGATCGGTCAAATTTGACGCTCGAGCCCGGGACTTTCGCTCGCTGCTC
>QQTW01001370.1_pt1 | contig 16999 bp, 20 predicted proteins | sample 1904831 | NCBI WGS metagenome assembly QQTW01 (sample SAMN09435610, study PRJNA476489) | Subsurface metagenome, whole genome shotgun sequencing project. | reverse complement strand
GTGTGTAGACGGTGTAAGCAATAGATATCGCCATCTTGCTGCTACCCGTTCCGGTGATGACGAAACTGAAGATGTCGAGCAATCACAAGCTTGGTGTGTTTACCGTCTTCCTGACGGGTATCTTGTGAGTATTGGCCTTGTAGTATACTCCAATATTGGCATCTTGCTAATAAAATACGCTAGCGTCGTGGCCGTGAGCATCGTCCGGTTGGTGGTCTTTGTCAAAGACGCCTATGTCAATCCCGACTTCTCCACTTCGCTGGTTCCGACCATCCTGTGGTCGTAAGCCTCACCTGTTTTCTTCATGGCCTGTTTCCGGGAATACAATTACTGATATGACTACTCGCCTCGTATAGTGTTGTCGAGGGCAACGTTGCCATCATGTGTTCCTGCGCCCTGACCCTGAAACCTCTTTTCCGCAACCTCTCCCCTTGGCTCTCCCAGACCTTCTCTCGCTCTGGAAAATCCAAGGGTACCTCGGACGCGTCCAACTCGCAAAAGATGTGGCCTCGATCCTTCTCCAAGCATAACGGTTCCTCGTCGATGTCAGAGCCGCCGTCGAACGACGGTGCCTATCTGGAGCTTGGACAAGGTGGACGGACGGAGACGGTGGTCCGGACGTCGTCGGGGCTCGATAAGAGCATTCCCCCAGCGGGACTGAACCAGGACGGTCAGATCGTTCAGACGGTCAATGTGGATGTGTCAGAAGCCAAGCGTGGGGGTGGTATGTGATGATTGGTGGAGCCTTGCTTCATATATCCCCTCTGTCCTTACTTTATACCCGGCTTGCCTGCGGAGGTGATGCCATTGTTATGTTCGATCGATATGATGCGGAGCTCTGGCAGCTTCGGCGAGCAACCAACCTTACGTCAGGTGTAAAATAAAGTTAGAAGCGTGTTTGTTAGTTATTCTATAATGCAGCGAGCGTTGTTTGGATCCTTATCCCCGTCGTGGCCGTCCGATGTTCATCTACTCATGCAGTCCTACTCTTATATATACATGATAATGTTACTAGAGTGTTGTCAGGGCGCTGCGACAGAAGTGCATAATGTAGATGAGCGAATGCACCCGTCTGGCCGGGGTTGTAGCTTGTCACGCGGTTGAAAAATAAATGAAACAGTTCAGTAGTAACCGCCCACAAGGCGAAACTTGCAATCGCCGAAAATGGACTCGTTCTATATCATCATTCTGACATAAAGGAAGCTATATCATTATGAGTAGCAAGCTACTCGTTGGGGCATGCACCGGACGATGTCGCTAATCAGGTCATCTTTTGAGGCTTTACCAAGGTAGTTGTACCATTGGTACGACATCTGCGAAGCGGGGAGATTGTCCGAGGATGTTTCGGAGTCGGCTAGTGAGGCAGGGAAACGCACGACTCTCGACGATCTCAACTGTCGCGTCGTCTTGGCTGTCTTGGCTGGTTCCTGAATCTCTCACTCCAGTAACCTCGTCTTTGTCGCGTTCCTCCACATCACCTTCGTCCTGGTCAGACCAATCTGCTTCGTCTTGTCCGTCTTTGAAGAGCCATTCCTCCTAGACCAGCTCCCCGTCCACGATCTTGATCCCATCTTCCACGATCTCCTCTACCACATCGACCTCATCACCGCTTTCATCTTCACTCATCTCGTCATCTTGAGCACGTTCTCCCTCCTCTTTCTCTTCCTCGCCTGTCTGGATTTCATGCTCCCCGAGATCATCATTAAGATAATGAAAGCTCGATAGATAGTCTTGATCATAAGTCCGGCGAAAGGGAGGCTATATCACCGCCATCAGTGCGATGAGGGTTTTACATCATTTTCATCGTAAGGGTGACAAAGATGTCTCTTTTGTCAAGGCGATGAAGGTGTCTTTCGTCCCAACAATAATGAAGATACCTAAACCTTCGTCGTGAGGATTAATGGAGCGCTTACTGTTGAGCTGTCCCATGTATTATTTCACCCGCGTGCTTGTCCAGCAGTCGTTCCTGCATCTTACGGTGATGCTGTAAACAATGCACATTGTCTTCAATATTTTGTTTTGCGTGTGTGCCCTGTCACATCCACCCAGGCTAACCATCGGCTCAAGATATGGAGTACTGGTAAAGTCATCAAGCGGCCTTAATCGTCTCTTTTGCAATACCGTGAAGTCGAAATCGAATAATCTCCATCTTTAGTTGTCGGCCTAGTGTGTGCCCTTGCATAGACGCTTACTAAGCGCTCTTCACGAGCGATCTCGAGAACAACAACGGTCGTCTCCAGACTCAGCATCTCAGGATCACGACATCAACTTCGCCAACTAGCATCGATGGCGGCACAACGCGCACGAGAGGTGCTAGAAGGCACTTCCCGCGACTCCTCACCTAATAAGGACGAGTATCACGGTAAAGGAAGGATTAAAAGAAGGAAATCCGAGGGAGCGCAGATCTCATCTGCTGAAAGTGACGACGGCTTACCAACGCACGACAACGACGACACCCCTTCAGGAGCAACAGCAGTGGCTCCGACCGACACATCGCCCCCGCCCTTGCCCGACGAACCCCCACCTACTTCCGCCACCGTCCCCAGCGCCGGTGATGACGGCTGGCAGCCTGTCTGGGACGAGACCCATCAAGCCTATTATTTCTTCAATCGGTTCAGTGGTCTCACGACCTGGACCAACCCGCGAATCCCATCGTTGACCGCACCCGGAGTTTCCCACGCCCCCATTCCCATTCCCATCCCCACCGTATCATCCCGAAACAGCACGAGCGTAGAAGAGGAGGATCATCCAGACGAACCACAACCCCCAACCCGAAAAAGACCGCATGGAGGCTACGACCCTTCGATCCACGGAGACTATGATCCCAACGCGGACTACGCATTGGCCGCCACCCAACAAGACCAAGAACAACAAGGACATCATGCTCAGCAAGCCGGGGAATCAATGTACGAAGCAAAAGGCACCTTCAACCGCTTCACAGGCAAATGGCAATCCGCGGCACTTACTCCGGAGAACTTCAATGACGAAAGCAAGAGTCGTCGACAGATGAATGCGTTTTTCGACGTCGATGCCGCCGCGAATAGTCATGACGGGAAGAGTCTGAAAGCCGAGCGCTCTGGAAAGAAATTGTCGAAAAAAGAAGTCAAGGCGTTTAAAGATAAGAGGAGATCGAAAAAGGAGGAGAAGAGGAGGGCTTGGTTGAGAGATTAATTTTATCCGTTAAACATTGAGTGCTTCTCTCACCCTAGGATTCGTGCACCTGATGAAACAAAATCCTCCATCAATTATTTTATTCGATTAGGCATTTTTCTTGCCTGAGTTGGCTGCAGGGTGCAGCTTGTTTGGTATATTGTCTTACTTCCTGTCTTCAGCGGATACCTATTTCGTTTTAGTCCTAAGTGACGTATTGTAAGCTATGCTATGTTATGCTTAACGAATGATAAACGATCTCATCTTAATCATCTATATCGATGACAAGATGCGGAGTACCAGCCACCTAACCAGCGACTGACTGACACAAGAACTGAATGGATGATAAATCACCAAAATGTTACATCCATTTAATCGACTCGGCTCTCATTTCAGCCATTGAAAGTAAAGAAATAGGGAAAGTAAGACTAGCTACAGCTAGCCATGGCCATTGTCTCTTTTTTATATGAGTATAGCTATAGCTATAGCTATACCTATTCAACAACAGCTCCATCACCGTCCTCCTCCAAAACGTCACCATCCTCCACTTCTCTTCCAGGGAGATGTGATGGATTACCCACCAGGCCGACACACAAAAAACTATACAAAGATCATTAATCCAGAATCAACGACCCAATTTTATTCCAGCAACGCCCCTTTCCCTTCCCTTCCATTTTGTCGACTCCAACAAACAAAGATAGAAAAATGAACCCAGCTATAGCGAGCTAAGACTATTCAACAGCCCCCTCAACGTCTTCCAAAACATCACCCTCAACTGCTCTTTCTGAGGTGGATGCCAAAGATGGATCACGAGGCCGATACACAAAAAACTGAACAAAGATCATCAAATCCAGAATCAAGGTGCCTATACTTCCCAACAACCACGATGCGTTGACGAGGATATATCGACCGTAGAGTTCTCTTGCGTCTTGTGATGGGCAGTGTCCTCCTCTTCCTCTTTCGTGACCGATACCACTTATCCAACTACCGCCAAGCACACCCCACCCATCCCTTGCAATCCACGAGTTGACGCCGCTCTTCACACCCGTAGAATACGCAGTAGTGATCCTAGGAGGGATAGTAGCAGGAGACGTCGTAGGTGCACAAACCGGCTGAAAAGCAAAGATGCTCAACACATACGTTAAATTCCCCATACAAGCAAACAAGAAGAAAAGCATGGAAACGCCCTCCGTTGATTTTCTTCGATAATTGAGAATGATTTGAGGCAGGCGACTCCCCAAGTATAACACCGCGCAGAGGTATCCGAAGATTTGACCCCACGTGTTGAATCGCAATGAGGCGTCTTGAGCGCGCTTTTTGGAGGCCGGGTCGCTTTGGTGGGAGTGCCGGGATGTTTGGGTGCCGATGAACCAGCCGAAGATTCCGGCTAGACAGACGAGCAGGATGGCGAGGGTGTTGAGGAGCGTGACTTGTAGCGCGGATGGTGAGGATGGATGGGATGATGGGATGGTAGTGGTGGTGGTGGGTTTGTTGGGAACATCGGGAGAGAAGAGAGGTGTGGTCGGGGATCGAGGATGGCGGGCGGATAAGATACTGTGGAACGAGGAACTCGATCGTCGTCGGTGATGACGGTCGCGGTTATTGTTCAGGAGCGGGGAACGTTCGGATGGAAGAGGTGCATGGAGAGGTGGTGGTGGCGGTGGAGTAGGATCATCGGAGAGGGTGAAGCCGCGGTAATAGAAACATTGAGCTAACAAGACGATGTCGGCGAGGGTGTAGTATACTGCGAGAATAATCTATATGTATATATGTCGATGCGTTGATGATCAGCTTATGCATGACGACTGCTATGGATTTGTAGATGACGACTTGGTGAACAGTATGTGATGGTATAGGTAAGAGCAGAGGGTACATAGAAGGACATTGGTGATATTGGACGCGATAAGGGAAGGCGAGCCATACCATCGTGGGAAGAACACCCTGCAACACTGCTCCCAGGATATTAAACACATCGCCGGCCAACCAAACGACGATGAAGACAATGGATAGACCCTCAGCGGAGGCCCGTCGAAAGTTTTCAAAAATTTGCGGGGAGAAGACGACGACCCAGCATGCAATTGATATTGAACTGTGCAGTAAGATTAGCAATGGGGCTCAATTTGCACGAAAATGGTTAGAGATCGAAATACCCGCAGATACCACTGAGAGCTTCAATATCCAGATTGAGGCCCTGAGATGGTGGAAACATTTTGGTTGGGCGGACTGGTTTCTACTGCGACCAAAGAATAGGACGAGTAGAGCTCGAGCTCCAAGACAAGAAATTTGAATGAAACGGGACAGGACGGGGATGTTAGCAGATGGAGGTCTGCATTCTCATCTTCGTCACCGATATATACTGATACGCCTCTTTGATCATCTGGTTTCATAGTCGATGTATAAATCGGTCATGATTGTTCGTCATGAGATGGTCGTTAGTGAGCGCCTCGTTGAAACTAAGATTTAGTCGAACATCGTCAGTTGAGCGGCTCGGTTAACTTGGACGGATTACGTAACGTGACAATGGGCGGCGTGGGTCACAGTTTTGTCGTGCATCGTGCGTGACCGAGTTGTAAGCAGTTATTAAGCGCTCGAAAATCAATTAAGCTGGTTCATATAGTCGTCGTGGGACACAGGTTTGTCGACCATCGGAAGTAGGCGTAGTGTAAGCCATTATTAAGCGCTTCTTTTCGATGGTCGACGTATTTGTGAGCGGACGTGAGACGCAATGGTCAAACAATCATCGACCATCGCAGAGTAACCAGTTATTAAGCAATTCAATACGAGTTCTCGCACTGGCTGTTGCACTCGCAACGATGGTCGAAAAATCTGTGACAACATTCATGAGCCCACACCTGAGAGAGCACTATGTGATAAATGAAGCGAGTCCAGCGAGGGATGGAAAGAAGATCAACGCATTCAAATTCATGGCCAGTCATCGCCAGAAACAAGAACTCCATTTACATATATCTAAGTAACTCAACTCGAAAAGATATAGACATTCCCATAGCAACGAATATAATGCTATCTCGACCGCCTGGTCCAGACTACGCCTCAACTCATTCCCATCGCTTGGGTATCACGCAAGAAAAAAAAAGCCAGAGAGAGCCACCCTGAGAAGAATTCGGGCAGCTCATGCTTACTCACAGAAATGTCCATCACTTGTCGTTCCTAATGGACATCCCGCCGACGGCCTCAGAGAGCTGAGCTACACTCTCCCTGCTTTCACCTCCACCACGACCATCTTCCTTTCTGGAAGTAGTCACGCCCTTGCTCTTGTCCCTCCTGTCCTCACCTTCACCTTCATCCACTGTCTTATCATCATTCAACGCTTTCGCATCCCCCATTGACGAATCAACGCCTACTTCTCCTCCCCCTTCCCTCCCCAGTCCCTCCAACTCTTCAAAATGCTGGATTGCCAACTTGGTATTGATCACGGCGCAATTGAACGTCGCTTCACCCGGCGGGACCGCCACGGAGATGTACGTATTCGCCGTGAACTTTGCAATGAAGAACCCAAACTTGGGCGACTTGACCGCAAACTCGATAAACTGGGGCGAGGTGCGCGGCAGACCCGTATGTTTCGCCAGGCTCTGTCGAAACGTTTTAATGATGTTACTCAACCGCTCGAATCGATCTCGAAGCGGATTCTGCTCGCCGACCTCGTCGGCCACATTCGCCACGACCAGAAACGTCGTGCGCTCGAACAGCACAATCTCCTCGGCGCCCATCGTCTTGACCAGCTGTCGGAGATGCTCCTCAATGACCTTGATGTTCGGGATCAAGCTGTAGATGATCCGCGACCAGGCTTTGTACAGCGATTGGTCCCAGATGCTGGTCTGGAAACAGGTCAAGGCCATGTTCCCGCTCTTTTCTTTGACCGTTGTCACCCGCTCCTTGTAGATCTTTTCTCGGAGATGATCCTGCACGAGATCCATCTTGTGGATCAGACAGAAGACGGACGCCGATGGACTCCGCTCGGCCAGCGCCCGGATGATCGCCCCGAACGTAACCAGGTCGCGATCGAACTCGCGCGACTCGATGTCGAAGACGTAGATGAGTACGCCGACATTGGAGAAGACGTGATGCGCTTGAGAACTGAGGTAGTTCTCCACGAACGCGTCTTGTCTGATTTTTTTATGTTAGTCTTGAGGTTAATATAATAGAGTGTAGAATCAATATCGCTGGATTGAAAATATGTATCGTGACTCACCCACCACAGTCCCACAGGTTGAGGGTCAGATTCCCCAGGAATCGCACGTGACTGTGCTCGACATCGATCGTCGCTCCCAATCGTCGCGTGTCCTTGGCGACGTAATTCGAAAAGATGATGGAGCGCATCGACGACTTTCCCGATCCGCTCTTGCCCATCAGAAGCACCTTCTGCTTCTTCTTGGCCTTTTTGTCGTCCATCTTGCTAGACTTTGTCTCGAAAGAGATGGTCGTCTCTTCGGAGAATTAAAAAAAGAAGCGGAAGGAATGGGTGTGATAGTTCTATAGTTGTCTGAATCGGAGTCGAACGGTGGACGCCCTTCCAGGCTTCCAGAATGTTACCAAAGGACGACGAACCGGGCGCTGGCCGACGTCATCTTTAGCCGAGCTCGCTTAACATTTAGCGCGATATAAGGTGAGGCTCTACAATTAGCTCGAAGCTTACTCCAGCACGTGAACGTCGTCAATCTCGAACGGCTCTCGTCTTTGGAGCCGGCCGAAAATGTAAACAAACCATCCACGAAATATGGATAACGTAGTTGAGTTTCAGCAAAGATGGGAATCGAACTCGCAACTCCACAAGTTTTTGTGTCCTTTTCTCTCCAGACTGTATATAGAGAGCTCTACGGTAGCTCGAGCTAATGCACTAAATTAAAATGAAATGAAACGAAATATCCAAAAGCTCAGAGTCGCCGGAAAGTTAATCCTTGCTAATCCTACGAAAACCCCTCTCGACAAGTAATGGCCAATGATACTTGTAGATTGTTGGATTTTGCTCATGGGGACCCCGGAGAGAACTTGCCCTAGGCACAGACCGGGGGAATGTGACCACCTGCGCCACCTAGCCCCTAAGATGGAATGCTTCGATCCACAGTTATATACCCATCCGAGCATCATCGGCGTTTACCGTCGCGCGGGCGTGAAGATCAGCCGCCACGTTACTTCTCTTCCAAGTACGTCAGCTGACTCTCAACGTGGAGGTAACAGTCCCGATACTGTTCCAGAGACTGACATTGTCGTTTGTAAGCTCAATTCATAGCACAAGAAAGATAGCAAGACTTTCAAGGGACGGAAATTTAACAGAAGGCCAACCTCAAGGTCAGGGAACCACTCCTGAATGAACATGGATAAATAGACGGGGATAATCGTAAATTGATATACATTCAAATAGGTATTACTCAAAAGAATGTACGAAGAAGCTAGATGACACAAACTTTGCGTCCAAGGATCGACAGGGCAATCCGGTGGCCATCTCAGCTCTGTCTGGCTCGCTCAGGATAGACTGTAACATACGTCAAGCGCAAGCCAAGGCCCAGAATCATGAGTTCATCTTAGAAGATGGTCCCATCCGATACGATCATAATTGGCGGTTCCTTGGTATTGGGTCTAGACACCTCGGCCAGCTCACGTCCACCCTGTACATCGTGTCAGGCATGCCGATGATATGATATTTAATGGAATGCTTACCTTCCATGTGCCGGCCTCCAGCATCTGCGCCAACGTCAAACCCTCGCCACTACTCAATCCCAGCAGTCGATTGACCTCCACGAGCAGCTCATCCAGAAATCCAATGGTCACCGCTCGCCACTCGACAACGACATCGTCGTCGGCACGGAACAGCGGGACCACCTCGACCTTGGGTTGTCCGGCGATCTTGGCATTGGCCTCAAACGCGTCCAGACCGCGTCTCAGGTCGGCCGGCTTGAGGGTCAGCAGTCCCGTGTCGATGAGCAGGCCGCCATTCCGATATTCAGGTAGACCAGTTAGAAGTCCCACACCAGAAAACCGAATTCGAAGGATCTTCGTCATGGGGACCATGAGCGAGTACGTCAGCCACTGGGTCAACTTATGGAACGGGACGATGTTCTCCCAGGGCTGGTGCGGAGGTGAGGATGGCATGGCCAAGCAGGGCCAAGCATCGCCGAGCGAGACTCCCCCAATCTGTGTTCTCGACGCAGGCCAGATGCTGGCCAGACCACCCATCAGCACCGACCACAGCGTCGGCACTGGAATAATCGGAACCGACGCCATTTGTGTCGCCGGATGATTCAGCAGGTAGTCTGTGCATCATGAGTACCGCCCTTTGTTGAGCATCAAATCGTGAATTCTCACCAAGCATGTTCCCAGGTCGCTCGGTCGCGCCAAAAAGACGTTGGTTTTCCAACGCTTGTCCCAGTCGAATAAGAAGACCCGCCCGACCGTCGAGTCCCGCAATTGGGTTGGTCTCCGACACCTGCAGACCCTTGGCCAGCTTCTCGACCGTCAATCTCTTCAACGCCGTGGCGTCGACCTGACATGGCTGTGCATGGTCGCTGCTGAACAACCCCGCGGTGAACATCTCCAGACTCGCGACCGCCAGCCCTTCGCTTCGTCGATACATCTTCCCTGACGACTTGCTTTTGTACTGCCATCGTGCTCCCGCCCCCGCATCCAACAGCACCGACACGAGAAAAAGATCTAGCAGTCGTCGCGTCCGTTCCTGGGCATCCACCGTCGAGGGCCATGACGCCAGCAGCTGGTCGATTCGAGGTCGGCCACCGACGTCGAAATGTTGCCATCGTCCATGCGGAGGTATTGATGCATAATCCGGCGCATAATCTCTCTATATCTCGAATCAGTCAACCCGTAGCGCATGGCTACAAATCTACTTACCTTGATTATCGATACTACATAGGTAGCTGTCTCGGCGAACTTTTCGAGATCTACATTAAAATGTACGAGCTCGTTCTTCCTCGCCTTCTGAAACACCAATTGGCTTCGTTCACGCACGGCATGGATCCCTCTTAAGTAACCGGCCGGATCGACCGCCGGATCGATCGGATTCGGGATCAGCAGCTCTGGCTCAGAGGCATTGATGGATGAGAACGGAGTAGGCCAACCGTTGCCCTCTCTCACCGACATCGGGGACTTGGCGGTCGAGGTTTTGGACAGTTGAGATGCATCCGTCTCGATGGACAGCGTCTCGCTATGAATGGATGGTTTCGAGTTCTTGCGCGAAAAGAGACCCATGCTGCCGGCTGTCGCAACCTAGCCCAACGCGCCTCCCTTGTTGACCTTTCACATGTGAAGTGATCCTCTTATGCCAAGAGCGAGGACCGAACGAAATTACTGGTTTGAGACGGTGATCCTCAAGTGTCAGTCGCCAATGACTTTCAATACCCAGGGCCGGGGAGGAAGTTGTGAAGAGGAATGCGAGCAAGGAGCGAGATGAATGCGAGCAGGAGTTATGCTCTCCTAGCTGCATGTGCGGCCCTGAAGTTGAACAGGGAACGAGGGGGGGGAGGCAAGCAAAGCTCTCCCGTTATGTTCGTGCAACACCCTTCTCGACCGAACCCTGAGCCGGCAGGATGGATCAGGATGTGGTCCGAGCTTCAAGCTGCTCAACCTTATCCGAGCCACGATTTTCCCTTCCGCTTCAATGCCAGCCCGATTCGGCGCACGGCAGGCTATCAGCTGTATCGATCCGTAGAGACAGACGACAGGTCATTCATCCGCCGACGTGATTCCTGGCCTGTGCGGGTAGTTAGTGAAGGGTTATACAATATCAAAGTTACATAGAACTACAGTAGTTGGCTGAACTAGCCTCCTCCTTATATCATGTTACAGTGAGCACAATGTGAGAAATGTAGAATATCAAACCTGGTGTTATATACCTTCAAATGACCATTCCTGGTGAAGTCGTGTATCGGTCATAAATATTAATGGGACGAATTGTCTAGTTGAACTTATTTGTGACACGTTGGGTGGCCCGTGTTGGGTGATCAGGTGAAGACGTGGTTGATGGTCGTGATGTTTGCAATTTCGAAGCTTTGACGTGGCATCTTCGGAGACGCCGTGACTTGACGACGAACAAACGTCCATATGCTAGACGAGAACGCCCCAGGAGGTGCTGTGGTACGATGAGGCCGAAGCACATCAATAACTGTTGATTTACCGACTCTACCCTGACCGATAAACGTCAGGAACTCTGCTGCCTTGAGATTGACTACCTGGAACTACTGGTAGACTGGCGTGTCGGGAAATTCAAAGCTTGACAGTTCATCCTCAACCAAGTCAGGCATACGGATACTGCGACAGTTGTCCGATCAGGCATACCCCCAACGGAATGGATGACATTGCTGGTCTCAGCTGGCCTTCTGGGCCGTCAGCGGCCAATGGCAACGGCAACGGCAAACCAGCTGGTCGACCAAATGTGCCATATCCAAGCCTGACGCCATCTCCCGGCCCTGGCTCCAACCAGGGTTTCAATCGACCGAATCCAGGAGCTTTGGGTGTTCAGGGGAGTCTCACGCAGTCGAAACCAACGTCACGCACCTCCACACCGTCAAATGATAGCTTCTCGAATTTGGTCAATTTCGGCTCAAGCAAGGATGGTGCCAATCTCACGTTGGTCGAGCGGCAGAAACGAATGGCCGAGGAACGGTCGAGAAAAGAAGCCGAACAGAAGCAGAACCAGAGCACGCAGTTCAGTGCCAGCGACAATGCCTTCTGGGACAGCCTGGATCAGACGAAACAGAAGATGGACTCCACATCGAAAGCCAAGCCGTTGGAACAGAGCCTGGGTCCAACCGGAAGCAAAAGCCTTAGCAACGCAGAATCTCAGGCAGCTGAAGATGATTTGCTCCATGCATTCTCCGCAAAGGCTTCAGTAAACACGTCAAGTCATTTCCCGCCTGCGACGAGTTCAATATCAACACCGGCTGAAGCTGAGTTGGGAGACGACCCAGACGATCCATTTGGTCTGGGGAGTCTGGAAAAACGAGGTCGTCCGGAGCAAAAACCGCAGCTGGAGGATGATGACGATGACCTGCTGGGAGCGCTGGGAAAGCCGGTGGAATCATTTCGGTCGGAGCAGCGTCAGAAGGCGAGTAGGGCATCGCCAGACTTGAATTCGAAGAACGGTACTTCGGAGCAAGAGAAAGCGTTGGTCGAGCTGGTCGACATGGGCTTTTCAGCTGAAAAAGCACAAGAGGCATTAGCTAGCACCCAGACTGGGGCTGACGTGCAAGCGGCGGTGGGCTGGCTTCTGGATGCCGCTCATCGAGAGGCAAAGCAGCAAAGACAGAATAGCTCTGGTCCCCGGCGAAGGGAAACAGGAGATGAGGGATTGCCTTCAGAAAGTGAAAGGTCAGCGTCAGATGCCATGCCCGCTTGGATGCGAGAGACAGGCTCTACATCCGCTTCTGGCCGTCAGTCGAAGAATCCAAGCGCGAATGCCGGAGAAAAAGACATTACGCAGGCCGCTACAGAGATTGGGGCGACTCTTTTCAAATCAGCAAATACCATCTGGAAAACCGGGAAGAAGAAAGTTCAGAAGGCAGTGACGGAATTGCAGCAGGATGGAAACCCTTCGCAACCCAAGTGGATGATTGATGCGCAACGCCATCAGATGCCAGGTGACAACAGCACCATCGCTCCGGAGCAACGACAGTCCGCTCTTGGAGACCGTCGTGCATCGAAGAGCAATACCCCACCCACCAATGTCACGGAGGAAGCACTGATGTTAGAAGGCGATCACCCGCGGACCCGAACCCGTGAGAAACCCAGGACGAGGGAGCCACAGGAACCGGTTTTCACCCATCAATCAGAAACTCCGAGAGAACAGGTAATGCCAGCTTCACGAACGTTAGAAGCAAGTCGACGACAGTTTCAGCAGACCACGGTCACTGTCAGCAGAAGCCCGCATAACTCGCATCCCAAGTCAAGCCTGACCAAGACGGTCATTGAAGAGCAGAGCGCACAAGCATATGTCAGTCCTGCTCGTCGTAAGAAGCCTTCGCCGCGGCCTGCGGAGACCAAACATCAAGAGCCGTCAACAGCTCCGGCAGCACTTCAATCCACTCGAACTGAATCCACTCGACCCTCTAAGACTCCGTCTTCAGCCGTCCGTCAACCAGTTTCTCTACCAGCTAGACCTAAACCGCCAACGCGTGTCATCCCAGCGGTCTCCCCAGCCGTGCTCTCTTCCTCAGCCACCAATCGTCAGAAAGGATCCGAGAGCTTCAAGCGAGGGGACTATAGCGGCGCTCATACCTTCTACAGCAGCGCCCTGTCTGGCCTTCCGTCCGAGCATCCCATCACCATTGTGATCCTCTGTAACCGCTCCCTGGTGAACTTGAAAAACGGCGACCCCAAAGCAGCCGTAGCCGATGCTGAGGCAGCTCTTCGAGTGATTGGTCCCTCCCAAGGTGACGGCGAGACCATCACTCTCCACGACGGCGATGGAGATCATCCAAAGAACATGCGGGACTTCTTCTCCAAAGCTATGATCCGTCGAGCCGAGGGTTTAGAGCAGATGGAGAAATGGAGTGAAGCAGCTACGGCCTGGCGTGACGCCGTGGAAGTAGGTGCCGGTGGCGCCACCAGCATCCAAGCACGAGATCGATGCGAGCGAGCAGCTGGGAAGAAATCGACTTCCACTCCTACTCCACAAGCCGCCGCACGTCGTCCCACCACAGCAGCAGCGACGAAGCCAACATCATCCACCAAGTCCGCCGCGGCCACAGTGAAGCCTCGGCAACCACCACGACCAACCACGAGTGATGCTGCCCCAACTGCCCGCTCCAACGAAGCCGTCCAGAAACTACGTCAAGCGAACCAAGCCGCCGAACGAACCGACGAAGAGAAATTCGCATTGGCAGACCACGTTGACGCTCGTCTCGCGGCCTGGAAAGAGGGAAAACAAGACAACATCCGGGCACTGCTGGTTAGTTTGGATACCGTCCTCTGGCCCGAAGCAGGGTGGAAGAAAGTCGGGATGCATGAGCTCGTGATGGCGAATAAAGTCAAGGTGGTCTATATGAAGGGGATTGCGAAGGTGCATCCTGATAAGGTCAGATCAGTCTTTCTCCCCTAGTTTCTTTCCCGCAGTGGAATATTCCTTGGTTATTTTAATCTGGAGCATGGATGGCACAGGAGGTATGCTAACATGTTAGAGTATTTGTGTAGATACCTGTAACAGCCACGACAGAACAGAGGATGATCAGCAGCGCCGTGTTTGCGGTATTGAACGAAGCGTGGGATAAGTTTCGGGTGGAGAATGGATTGTAGATGGTTCGTTTCGTTCTCACGTCCCTTTATTGTTCTCAACAGTACAGGTAGCAGTTCATCTCATTCAAACTGAAGGTTGGAGAAGGAATGGTCAAGAGGAGGGGGAAAAACACCGTTGAACGATCTTCGTTGACTATCTGCATATAACTCCCATGGCTAGTTTCACTTTCTATCATACCTTTCTTCCCAGATTCTTTTCCTTGGCTTTTTGTGGCTCAGCACTTTAGTTCTACGTGATGGGTTGGTCGAAAAATATTGCGCAATCTTGTTTGCTTCCTCGTTGGAGCTTCTCAGCACCCAGATGTGCACTGGGTATACTATAGTATTTGTAGATCCCACCCATCCATCTATCACAGCAATTTCCTTCTTGTACGGTAAAGGTCCGCTAGCCGCTGATTTCCCGAGTTCGAGACAGCAGGAACCCCAAAAATTCAAGGCCTCACGATGATGATGGTGATGAAGCAAAGTAGAAGCTAGCTGGCAAAGCTATCTATCCCAGTTCAGCAAATTGCAACAAGAACGCACCACGACACCAACGACCCCAAAACACAATCAATCGGCAATTATAATGATGATGCTCTGCAAATAAGGCAGCGACGGAAGGGGTATGTCATTCAGATTCTCGATCAGATCAGCTCAGATCAGGCTCACTTATCAAACGAACGAGAGACATTAAGCTATTATAGGAAATCCCAAACGAAGGACAATAACGACGCTCAGATGATCGATCGATCGGTTCACATCCACTCAGGCCGGAAGGAATTCGCATACGTATCCTTTCTCTCTTTTCAATCACATTGGACGGCATGAACGAAGGAACGAACAAATGAAAACAGAGGGAGAAGTATCAAGAGAAGAGATTCTGAGAAGAAATTCCGAGGAGGATAAAAGAAGATTTAAGGATCGGGATTCGCTACAAATAGACGAATACCCGTCATCGTACTCGTGCGTTCATCCACGCTGTCTCGTCTCCCTACGCCAGCAGTGGTATTGCCGGTCTGTTGATGCGGGTGCTGATGCTGATTTTGTTCCAATTGTTCATGTTGATCTTGCTGCGCCTGAGCCTGTCTTTGCTGTTGCTGCTGCTGCTGTTCCTGCTGCGGCGACTGCTGCGATGGCCGATGATGATCACGAAGGGTTGAAGACGACTCCGTCGAATGTTCCACCATCCTCCCCAAACCCCCAAAATTCCGTTCTCGTTCTCTCTCGCCGGAACTTCCACTATTTCCAGTCCCTCCTTGATGGGCGAAGTAATCATTCGAAATCGAGACACGTTGCTGGTTGGATTGAGGAGGATGATGAGGGTGCTGATGATGATGATGATAATTGTGAGGCATGGGTGTGGGATCACCCATACTATCTGATCCCCCACTACCGTTGCTGGAGGGTGTAGCGTCGCCGCTGAACCTCCCTGGTCCTGGTCCTACCGTACCACCAGGATACGGATTCTGATTCCCATATGCGGCATGCGGTGGGATTCGTCCATCTGAAATCCGATGCGGGTGTCGGGACGAAGATCCCATCGAACTCCGTCCACCGGTGGTCGTCATGGTTCGTAAATACGCGCTGTCACCGTCTCCTCCATCGTCATAGCCCCCTTCGTCGCCGACTTCGCTGGCACTTAATCGTAGAGGGACCACGCCCACCCCGCCCACAAGAGCCGTGGGAGTCAATCCCGTCCCTACAGCTGATGATCCCTTTCCGTGATGTCGGATCTTGCCGCGTCCGCTGAGACTACTAACGCCGCCTGTGAAACTCCCTGATCCTCCTACTCCCCCGCCACCACCGGTGGAGGCTCGACTTGCTGAACCGACGATCTCGCGGTCGGCTCGCATTCGCGCTGCTTTTTGCTGAGCGATCAAGCGTGGATCTTCGTATTGAGAGCGATCGCACCATACGGTCGCCTTTTGTCGACGCATGAGGGCGACGTAGCCCGTTTGTTGAGAGCCGGTAGAGCGGGAGGAGGTCGAGGAGGTGCGCACGGGGATGAGACCAACTCCTGTGGTCGAGGTGGAGTCTGTCCCGTTGGACAACGTCCGGCGGTTGAAGGGCTTGTAGGGATTCATGCTGATGGTGAGCGCAGCAGCGGCGGGCTCAGGGATCGCTGGCTGCGGTGGACTGATGATGGCTGGTGGGAGTGATCCGGGTAGGGCCGTCGAGGACGCGGTGCGCGAGCGGGTATGCGTAGTCTGTGTTTGCGGCTGAAGCTGCGCCTGTATCTGGCGCTGAAGCTGCTGCTGGTGATCGTCCGGGACGATCGGCGTCAAAGGTTTCAACCTCGGTTGATGCGATGATGACTGAGGTATGCCTAGTCCTGGGACCGGACGACGCGGAAAGTGATGTTGATGAGGCTGCGGGGCGTGATAGTCCAGCATCGTCTGTTCTTCTTCGTGATGCTTCTTGACACGTTTATTTCGCGCTCGAATCGTCTCGACTTCGGAAGCTCGTGTCTGCGCGTAATATGTCACTCGACTTTAGTGACGATCTTTTATCCAAAATCGTTCAATCGCGATGATGCTGAAATTGAGCTACAGATGGAGGAGACGGTGACAGCGCGTATTTACGAACCATGACGACCACCGGTGGACGG
>QQTW01001369.1_pt1 | contig 17002 bp, 25 predicted proteins | sample 1904831 | NCBI WGS metagenome assembly QQTW01 (sample SAMN09435610, study PRJNA476489) | Subsurface metagenome, whole genome shotgun sequencing project. | reverse complement strand
TCTTCATTAAGCACCATTTGCTGTTGAGAGGCAAGACTCCAGCACAGATGAACCAAGAGAAATTTAAAATCAAGCCGGGTATTTGTAGAAATTTATGTCTCATTATCTTCTTGATGTGAGCAGTCCGTGATGGGCTGGCTACATTTGCCGTGATATTGCATTATTGCTTGAAATATCATCAGACAGGTGGTGTTTTCCTGTCACGTGAGCATCACATTCCCAATTCTGATTTATCCCATATGTGCTGCTAAGGCACGAATGAGGCATGCAATGGTAAATCCTATGCTTCCATCTATCTTATCTGGAGACAAAATCCACATATGGAGTGCAACTCAGGATCGGGTGTGTTGAACTTTCACGATTCTCGATTGCGCTACATTTCCTATCAACGACAGCACAATTTCCCCGGGCATATCCTTTTCTCAGATTTTGAAATCAAAATCCATGTCGCCGACCGCTGTGTTAGATTCAGGACACGTCACCATTGCATCAGGTTTCACGCTGTCGATCAGGAACTGTGTATGATTCTCGGCGACGGCTTGTATTTCTGCAAAGGCACAGCTGCTTGTGGGATCGCCGGTGCAGGTCCTTTTTCATAATGAGTTTTATGTACTGACTTTGTCGGAACGAACTACCCACCACTTCAAGGACGCCTTGCCGTTGGGTGCACTTCGAGGGATCGACAACAACATGTAGCGAAGACCGTTGCATGGGAGAGGCCTCATCGTATAGTGAACCGGCAGGAAGGTTTTATTGCCAAAGGTCAAGGTTGCGTCGCAGCTCGCATTTCCGCCATTTAGGCTACAGATGCTCAGCACACATACGTCTGATTTGGTAGTCCTGGTCGCTCACGCCAACCCAATGAGCCGTCCGGCTTTGGAGGTAGAACTGGGAAGGATGAGACAAGCACCGGCTGTTGACTTTCGCGGGGCCGCCATTGCCGTCGCTGCCACCAATAAGAGAGTTAGGAGAGACTTCATCTTTGGCAGGTAACAACACTCAGCGGACGCAAAGCTCCCGTGGGAAGGGCATTCTTATATTTGTGTTAACATCTATTTCGAGAGCAAGATGTTCCCGAGCATAGGAATCGACTTCGGTCATCTTCCTAAAAATATGACAGTCCTTAAAATAGTTCTTCTTTTGCTTGTTGTTGCAGCCCGGCAAAATCGTTACAACGGTGTTCCAAATTCCAGGAAACTGGCCATGTTATGATGAGGGGTTGATGCTTCTCGTCCGGCAGATATGCTACGAGCAACACTTATAAGGTGATGTCGTCGGCGATGTGCTCTGTGGATATTCGACATTACTTTTCACGTCGAAATGTTACAATCTAATAACATGAAGCGAGCCTACGATCTTCTGATGGAGCTATGGCATCATGTCAACCGTACCTGGGCCTCGACCAACCTCGGATCATACCTCGCAACTGCTTGGTTAGAGCTCGCTCAGGAGGCGATGAGCAAGACTTCCATGAGGGAATGGGAGAGCACGTCACCTCTATTCGAGTCCATCAAACACATCGTTGGCATGATCGTCGACAGAACCCAGATTGAACTCAACATTGAGGACCGAACGGCCCCTCGAACCGTGCACTGCCAGTCCAACGAGCCGCAGGCAGCTCAGAGCTATGGACTGCAGCTTGACGAAATCATGCATCACATTCAGAATTGTCAATCTTGGTCTACCCAAGCCCACGAGTGGATGCTGAAAAACGAATGGCTGCGACAAATCCACCTCGATTCTCCTTTCCCCTCAACGCCGCCACGCTGCAAGACAATTTGTGAGGAGAGGGAATTTGAGATGGTTTGCACATCTTCACTTGCACTGTGGTAAACGCTGACAGCAGACAGTGATAAGTTCTTACGTCTATGTGCTCGTCTGGCTTCGTGAATTGTCGTGTCAGATTCATTTTCGTTGGGCTACGGGTTATTCTCATATCTGTCAGTTCTCCAGTGGGAAGGGATTACTTGAGCTCATCACGCTTCTTTCCAAACTCAATATATCCTGACTCAGTACATCGAAATCAATAGCTAGTAAATCAAGTCGTTAGCTTATCATATCTGACTCCCGGCTCAGCCAATTTTCGGCCATATTCAAGCCAAAAATGGATTTAATAAAAGTGGTCTATTAGTCAGAACTCTCTGCGGCCAACATCAGGCGAATGGTGAGATATTAGAATCTACTGGTAGATATTAACAAATGATGCCAAATGAAATAAATTTACGAATTTTTTTTTTCGAATAATATGAATATATACAGACCAAAATATATTGGTTCCGACAGGCCGAGGCCAAGAGCCGCCGCGGCAACTCGTTCGGGTTAGCGGCACTTGAGCCTCATTATGAAAAGGTAAAGCGTGCAGGTCTCATATTTTGACCAGGCTGCGGGACGATGTGGCAGGAACACAGCGTAGATACATTGGTTCGTGACCACAAACCTCCTAAAATGGTAGACAAAGGGCCAAGCTAATGATGATGTGAATCAGCTATCCCTACATAGGGCCAGAGGGTAGAGCTAGATCGTCCTGCACAGCGTATACAACGACTCTGTCAAACAAAACATATGAAATAAAGAACAAGCAACAATAATGAGAGACAAGTCCTTAGGTACGGCACGATATCGCACTCTCATTCGTTCTCAAAGAGAGAGCTGACTGATTGATGGACTAATGGGTGGACTTGAAGGCCGTCCATTCTCCTCAAACCCGACGGAGTTGACGACTTGCGGGTCTGAGTCGTACTCCCTCTGGGTGATGAACCCGCCAGTATCATTAGCTGGGCCTTCTAGCGCTTTCAATCTCTCGCGAAGGACTCGGATCTCATGGTCGACCTCGTCGTGCCGAGCCAGCTAGGTAGTCGTCAGCGCATTTGATCAGGACGTCACGGTCAGTTTTCTTACCTCGGTCTTGATTTCTTCGTTCAACTTCATCAGATGTTCCACGCGGGTCCCAAGCTGTTGAACCTGTTGGTTCAACTCGTTGATGCGAGCCCTGTAACGACCGGCGTGCTCCAGGTGATGTTGGTTGTCTCGCCTGAGCTGGTCGTGTTGAGACTGGAGGTTTTGATTCTCTTGGATGAGTCGACCATTCTGGGCCCGGCTGCTGGACGCCCCCTGCTGAGCTTTAAGATAGCTCCCGTAGATTTCACGTGCATGGCGAACGTGATGCTGGATGTTCTGCTCACTGGCAAAGCGACGGCTCAGCTCGTTGTTGTACAACATTTTGGTGATGTTGTGAGCCCGGATTTCTTCCTCGGCCGATGCGGCTAGGGCAATGGTCCGATGTCGATCGTCCGGCCAAGAGGCATGAGATGGCTGATCCATGTTGACGGGTTCGCCGAAGTTCGGCGATGCTGGGCCATCCTCACGGCCTCGTTGACCGCTGGCTTGGGAGAGAGTGGCATTTTCATCGAAGGGTGGAAGCAGTTGAGGTCGAAAGAGGTTGATTCGCTGGGGGTGCATGGCGACAGATTGAGACCTACTGTGAAAGGTAAACTGAGATGCTGATGTTGTTCAGCTTGCAGGGAGAGGGTGCGGCTTTATGAGCAGGATGAACTCCCACCTTCCCGTCTGACTTGCCCCGCCTCCATGATGGACGGCTGTGCTAATTTAGTCCAGCAGGTGTCCTCGATTCTGAGCCGTTAGGTCTACAATTGTTCTATTCCAGGCTATACAGCGGGCCCGAATTCTGGACCTTGCCAAGAACGCTTTCAAGAGTGGCTCCAATTCTGAATCACGCACGAGGAGAAACCGCCAGCGGCTCGCGCTGTCTGTTTATTCGTCTACATGATAGAGTTGTGTATGATGGTAAAGAAAGGATGAAAACGACCCCTTGAATATCTCGATGCCTCGATACACCACCTCCAATTTGACGTCTGTCCAGCATTGCCCAATTCGATTCCTCCAAGCCATGTCCATCATGCTTGCATCCGTACCCTCGACGATATTCATTACTGAGTGATTCGTGGTTGACGGCGTATGCGGTGAGGGCGATCATACCGCGAACGGCTGGTGTCTTCCGAGGTGGAAGTCCCGCCTTCCATCGGATCGTAGGTAGTCGCAGGAAATGGCAGCATCGGTTGATCCTTGAACGAGACTCTGGCCACGGTGCCTGCCTACCACCACATCTTAGTTGATATCCCTGATGATGGCTGAGCGAAGCGGAATCAAATATACTTGAAAAATCTGCCACCTCAACTCCCACTATTGATGTGAACGCAGAGGACAAGTCATTGTCGACTTGATTGAGTTGGCGAACGTTGGACGACCGGCACAGATTCAGGGGGCAAAAACCTGATCCTGGAATGGTTGTCTTTGACCAAATCGTAGTAGATACAACGAATAGCCTCCAACGAGCGTTCAGGATGGAATAACTGATTGTATGCTTCGAGGATGTCACTCCACTTGCCACCAAGATATTTCTGCTCAAGAATGAAATCTTTCTCCTCATCGGAGAAGGGTCTCTTCCTGGTCATTCTGTGGAGAGATCAGACACGGAGAAGATGGTCACAGGTGTGACAAAGGCGGCTAGGCTTGTGCGATGGCCGATGAGAAATGGAGGATGAGGGGTGAGAGACGGAAGATGACAGACGGGGGACGGGGGATGAGGGGTGAGAGATGATAGACGGGGGACGGGGGACGGGGACGGGGGATGCCTCGAGTACCCACTTTTTCCACCTCCACCTCCCCCTCCATCTCCACCGCGGCAGACCGAAAAGCCGCTAGGATGCCTTGTTCACGAAAGGTTTCCAAAGATGGATTAGACCGAAACGTCAGCTGCCGAATTCGCCAAGGCGATGTGCTGAATGTGCATAGACCCGCATGAACGGGTGAGGGGTGTTGGTCATCTATTGGGCCCTGATGTGTCTGCCCGACGCACGGAGCCCCTTGGGGCGGGGATTTGGTGGGAGATGGTGGGCTGGCACCGCTGGACAGCTCGGCTCAGCCCCAACAAGGTGGAGGGTCCTCGAGCGGGCGCGCAGATTCTGCCTTGTGGCCGCCTGATCAATAAGCGAATCTAGCGGGATCAAATGACAGGGCTGAGCGATAAAGGGGGGCTTTAGGTTTCGGACCGGAAACGGCCGGTTTCCTCAAATTGACAAGCGCCACAAGCGTTGACCGGCAGCTCGGCCGTCCCCACCCTCCACCTAGGCACAATACCAACAATGCGCAAATGAGAAGATATGAAGTTTACACATGACTTGACCGAGCCCAGGAGATAGCGATTTATCCGCTGAGCCCGGATTAGCTGCTTCCCCAAATCAACATTGATCGGAATGATCATTCCAGACCCAATCAATCGCAAGGTTCAATCAGCTCCTCCCATCGACGCAAGGCCTCTTCGTCTTCCCCCGAAATCGTGATGATTCTCTCCTCCACTAGGTTGAAGAGGACTCGATTGACTGACTTGGTCCAGGACTCAATGTTGGTGACGAGGCTTTCCATGGCCTTCTTGAGGTCATCCAAGTCCCTGCTTCGTGTTAGGCTCCTGCAGAGATTCAATGCAATGACTTACTGTTGGAGCGCCTCGGCAGAGTTGACCGCGTTGTCTTTACAACTTGAGCCGGCTGTGTCCACTTCTGGAGCTCCATTCTTGACAGGCGGCTCGCCAGAGCGTTGACCCAATGTAGCCTTGTCTGCGTCAAGGCTGACAACTGCGTTCTCGACATGGGGCTCTATGGAGAGTTGACCATCCGCTGGGATGCGGCCGACTTCCTGGTCCACCAGATATCCAGAGTCTTCGATTGGTTGGGATGTCTGTAATTCAGCCAACTCTTGTCGTCCCTCGAGGTCATACCAATGGAGAAGGGTTTCCCAGTCGAGTGGCGACGAGGCAGCCAAAGGGTAATCGGTGAGCGAGTCCATGATTCCGAGGATGCTCTCGAGGGAAACCAGGTGGGGCAGGTTCGGCTATAAATGCAACCGCAGCACTGACCTGAGGTGGAGGAGAACAGTGCTGGAGTGACGCAGCACCCAGAAGCGTTCTAAAGGTGGGATGGTGTCCTGTGGATGCATGCGTAGCGGAGGAGAAACCCCTTCGTTCGGGCGGGGGTTGCCGAAAGCTCCCCGCATGACAGATTAGCGTCCTGCAGATGCTTGCTGGCGATTGTGATGACAACCCACTCACTCCAAAGAAAGAAACGAGCCGAATGGACCTCGTCCATTCTGGCGCCAGTCGTTAGGATCTATTTTCCCTCGGCGCTAAACCGGTGGCCCGATTCCTGGATTTTGGATCCTGAATTGCCGTCGCTCTCCAGATGCACCAGAAGGGTGTTGATCCCAAAACCGACACTAGCAACGATGACGCTGTCTGCTGGCTATATAGAGAGGGAGAAATTCTTCTTCATCGGCCAAGTTCCCAAGGTCATTGCTCGAGAGATGGAGATCCTGAAGCTGTTCTTTTTCGTGACTGCATCGACCACCCTGGCCACGGCCCACAACTTACCGTCATGCCTGACTCATCCGACCCCTGTTCTCGAGGCGGGTGAAGATATTCGGTTGTCGTAAGGGAGCACGGAGGGAACGGGACGGCAAGATGATGTTAATTGGTCCCTTAGGCTTGCTGCGGGAAATCACAGCTGCGACGCAACTCTGACATTCGCCAATGACGACTTTCTTCCGCTCCACTACACCGTCAAACCGACCGCGTGCAGGGGGGATGGCGAAGTCGAGCTACATTTGCCTCAGAGTGTACCTCGAGGAGAGGCCTATCTAAGCTGGTGAGCCGGTAGACACGACCAGGGATGCATTACTCACTGCACAAGGGTGTGTACCGGAGAACCACACCGAGGCTGCGTTCGGGTTGTGATTGGGTCGGTGGCGGAGAATCGCACGCAGTTCCTGTCCGATCGAGATGACCCTCGTGGTACTGTCATCTGCCAGGAGGTGGGCCGGACTAGCGTGACAGCGACTTCGACGTTGATCAAGGGATCGGTGGATGCCTTGAGTTCTCCTTTGACCGGGAACAGTACGGGCAACCGAACCGATAATCTGTCCGTCGCTTCAGCAACCCAGCTGCCAAGCGTCGTAGGGATTAACGGTGCTTCAACCACGTCTGTGTCATCTTCTGTTTCGTCATTGGTTTCCGTATCTTCGGGTGCCCAGGTGGCCGCCGAAACGGCCGCATGTTCGAAGGTCTGATTCCACCAATCATCGAAGCTTGGTGGTGTTTGTTGGTCCGTTAGCGCGCGCATTCCCGATATGATGGTGTTGAACCAACATTTAAGGACGGCGTCCATGTGTCGAGGCTTTTTGCTGCATGTCGCTCTGTTGGTCGCGGTATATAAAGCCCTGATTTCCTCTCAGTTGATCGTCCTCATTCACAACGCTCTCTTTCCCTTGTCAACATGCCTCGCTATGAACCGGAAGAGCTCGCTTGGCTGCTGTTCTACTCTACCTTTGATCTGAGCTTCGCCCAGATCGCTAAGCTGTACAACCACCGTTTCGATCCTCCGGTTCATCGTAGTGACGATGCGATCCGGCAACGCCTGTACCAAGCCAAAATCAAACATCACTTGCGTAACGACCAAGGATCCTTGGATCCCGACAAAGTGAGGGCGCATTTAGAGTGGTTCATGCTGGACAATGATCTGGTGGAACCTAGACTGGATGGAGGATTGCCAGAGAGTGACCGGGAAATTTTGAGAGGTACGGCGATCGAAGTCATATTGACGCAGGCAGTTGACAAAGATGCAGCATGATTCCCATCCAGAATGGAATCGGCCGATGTTGTTTGTACGTGGGCAGTGGACGACCGGAAGTTGCGTTTGGTGGATCTTCGATCAGCTATCAGAGCTCCGGAGCTTGGTAGCCTTGACGATACGTTGTTCTTGTTCGAAAAGGGATCTCTCCACTTGATGATGGTATTCAGCTACCGTTTCGTCGTCCTTGTCTCCAGTTTGTTTCATTGGTAATTTTGTTCATCGACCGTCTCGCCGTCTTTGCTCGGATAGTGTTTTTCGTTGAGTAGTCTTGTCCATGTATTGTCTCCTAATTTCTATGTGAGCGAATTTGATTCATCTTCAGATCATATCGCTACCTACTTCTTTAATGGCTATTTCTCAATCAGGGCTATCGACAGGTCGGCTCTGGAGACTTCGCCCAAGTCGGAAATAGTGCATGCTCTTTCCACCTACACACCCGCGCCTTCCGTAGTCGTACACTCCATCGTAACGACGCTTCCGTGGTTTCGGATTGTGGCTGGGCTGTGTCAGAACATCCCGATAAGCTCTGATGATTTTCGAAGATTCCTGACGATAGAGCATCCCGGCGAGCAATTCGCTCGCTTCTTCGCACGAACGACGAAGTTAGGTAGGTAGTGCCCTTACTTCGAGGTCGCTCGTTGAAAGATCGTGGTACCGCCCAGATTGCCGGGAATTGATCCACGATCCACCTCAACAGCTCGTTCAACCGGTCCAGGCTACTCGCAGCAAAGCATTGATCCGTAGTCCACCTTATTTCATTTCTGGGCCATTGCTGAACCGGTTGGCTCATGTTCTCGAGCCGGATCCGCTTTCGACGTTCGTACAGATAATACTCCTACCCAATCATCCCATTTCGTCTCCCGCTCGAGCTGCAGCTGTACGTCCGCCCAGGGATAAACGTTGTCTAACTCCTGATACCGTTGTAGCATCTTCTTATACTTGTGCAACTGTTCTGTGCTGCGTCGAGCCCTTTGCTGATGGTTGCAGAAATCTTTCCATCTTTTCCTTTCAGCAATCGTTGACATCTCATCAGGGCCCGGACCAACGATTGGCTGCGAGTGGGAGTTGACGAAAGCGATTGTTCTGGTAAGCTCTTTCAGCCATCGACTGGCCATTATCATGATTCGATCACGGAAGCTTTTCCCGTAGTGCCACCGCATCAACTGCAGACGAGTGCTTCTCTTTCTATTCGTCTACCAAGGACCTATGAAGCAGGGTCGTTCGCCGATCAAACCCCCATCTTTGCTTTAGCCTCCCACGATCATGCTCACCTTAAACGGTTGAACTTCTCCGCTGTCATGTTCTCCTTGAAGACGCGGAAGGACCTGGCCAGAGACATGGATTGTCAGTTGCCAGTGTTACAGGCCTCGACTTATTTCAACTCACATTAATCGATCCAAATCGGCAATCGTGAGCTGATCCACATTCACAGTAGGTATCTACCCTAACTCTCTTATCTTGGCGTCCATCTTGTGGAGGTCCCGCAGGTGAGCGAGTGGGGAGACTAGGCTTTATTTATGTGCGTGCCAGCCTTGGGCCTCGTTGAGCATGAAGATGAAAATGGCAGGGTCGAAACGCTTGGGCCCCGGACCGAAATAACTTTTCTTCAACTGCGGTGTTGCGGGTATGGGTGCGTAAATGGATTGATACAATTGATTCCGTCCGAAATGTATCCAGAAACTTACTGAATTTTAATTGAGGTCTTGAATGCATTCGACCTACGAGAACCAGAAGTTGTATGAAGCAGCAGTACTGAAGGCCTTGTTCGTGCGTCGTCGCTGGCTAGCTCTCCGCTAGCTTCCGCCTGGCTAGGGCGTGGCAGCCCTTTCGTTGCGATTCGCTGCGTCGTCCACCGTCTATGGCACAGCCAATAGCTGCCTCACACTCGTCGTAGTCAGGGTCTAGCCGTCTCTAAACCCTCTATATTCTCTCCTGCTCGCTCGCTCTCTTCTATCTCCTCAGCCCTCGGAAGGAGGCTATGTAGCGGGACCACCGGCTAATTAAATGTGGCAGCGCGTCACGTGACATCAGGTGACATCACCTGACGTCAAAAATGGCTATTCTCAACCTCGCCCGTTAAATCGCCGACACTACTATGGGTTCTAGCCTTTGTATCAATTTAGATTGATGCACCTTATTGTGGTGAAGTAAAAAATAAAAAGAAGACAGTTTGAATTACTATGTAATTTATATAGACCGCAAATTTTTGACTTTGCACAGAGCCTATGAATGCTATATTTGTTCTAAGAGTTTTAGCTCTTGGATAAATACTCCACTGAGCCTATTGAAATTTCCTACATAGTGATTTTTTCTGAAAGGCTTTGGGAGCGATGGTATACCGACTCTATATAGCGTAGTTTTGGTGATGTGCGATTAGCGAGAAGCCCCAGTATTAGCGAGAAGCCAGTTCTACCCTCTACTGCTCTGCTGAACACTTCCCTTGATTTGGTCGCCAGGATGTCTACTTTCCGCATTTTAAGTCTTGCCGCGATCAGATAGATTCTGGCGTTGACTCGGAGCACTAGCAGTAGAAGATTATTCTTCATTGGCCTCGTCCTCGCTTGCTAGCTTGATGCCATCTAACAAAGAAGGGTTGGAAGGTCCTTGGGACACCGACGGTCAAGTATTTCGAGATGAGCAAGCAGTTGTTCGATATAGCTTTAACAGGACCGTCTTGACCATCTGTTCTCATGACGCTGGGTGGAATGTAGCTCTATTGGGAAATCAAGACGGAGAGAAGGAACCACGACGATGTTCGAGTTAATGCCATATTGCTTCCACTTCATCCAAACAAAGTGATGGAGGACCGGCAACTTCTTTGAGGAGCTTAGCCGTAAAGTACAATTCTTTAAAGGATTAATTTATCCAGCCACGTACGGTCCAAACTGCGAATCAACTACAACTATTTCGACATTCAGAAATCGCTAGATTAAGAAAAGAAGAGAAAGCATGGAAGGGTTAATGTATGTACGAGTACACGAGATCCGGCACTATAGACTCTTCCATGTTACATCTTGTCCCGTCCCACCCCAGCGATCTCATGGATCCTTTAGATTGAGGATCGATCAAGGCAGCATTACAATGGCATCAGCTCCGCCGGACTTAGCGTAGTCATTCGGACGACGACAATGGTCGAGGAAGCATGCGTGGGGAGGATTAGGTGCCTGATTTCATTCGGGACGAGTCAGTCAGTCGATGAGCAGCTCAAACAAGTTCCCTCCCATCCCATCCCATCCCATCGCCGGGGTGGGTTCGCCCATCGATTGATTAATGTGATCAATCAAGAGGCGGGAAAGAAAGAACGATCGAGTCCAAGATCGAAAACTCACCGATTTATATCTCTCCCTGATGGCACTATTACCACATCTCTTCTCGAGATCGATCTGGCATTTAGCGCTGAAGACGCCGCGAACTGGTTCCGTGCTTAAACCAGGTCCGACCCCGACTCCGTCGTTTTCTGCAGCAAACTTGATCGTCTTGGTATCCCAGTTTGGCTTCTTGTATAATGCTTGGCGTTGCGCTGGGGTGATTCTGTCACGATAGGTTCCCCTCGACACTGCGGGTTGCACTTGTCGCCGGTTCGTCATGACTGGGGTGGTGTCATCTTGCTGTCCCGGCTGGACTTGACGCCGGTTCGTCATGACTGGCGTGGTGGTGTCTTCCTGTCCTGGCTGAATTTGTCGCCCGTTCCTCCACACGGAGTCTTGCGAGAACTGCGCATCCTTGACGCGGCGGGAGTTATCGGCGCTGCCTGAGCCGGGGGTATTGAACTGTCTGCTTCGGAAGTTCGCATATCTTGCGTCCGTGATGTACGGTTGTCCCTTACGGACATTTGGGTCGTTGGGCGGGATGCTGAATATGTTTACTGGGGAGTTGCTCGGCGTGTCGTCCCTGGAGTTTCCATTCGGGTTTGATCCTTGCCGATTGACGGTCGTCCCGGTATTGAACGTCATCCCTTGAGGAACGGGCTCAGGCGACGCGGCTCGTCGAGTCAGACGACGGGTGGTATCGGGATCATGGAGCTCTGCCTCGGTGTAGATATGTAGTCCAGCAACCTCAGCTCGCCGATCAAGACGGCCGACTGCGAGCGCTCCCTCGCCCAGAGGATTGGGCACCGCGAGGGCCGTCACGGCCAAAGACGCCAAAAGAGTGATGGAATAACGCATGATGATTGGCGATAAAGGAGTGTTGGAGCTGTCACCAGCTGGTGAAGAAACCAAGGAGTGTGAGTCGGCGATATCCCAAAGGTTCCGCTGAAGAGATAAGACTTCCTAGGGGCCTCGGTCCAGTATTATATCCCACGCTCAAGGGAGCCAACACGGTCCATCATCGCTTAAATGATGGCACAGTCCGGAACAAGGGCATCCCAAGGAAGAAGAGAACAACAGCACGTCAGCCCACCAGCGTCGCATATGTCGCCTATGATCCCTTCGCCAGTCCATGATTGAATACGAGCGCACGGAGCGCCCAAAGGGCCAGTGAGGGCTTGCAACAACGTCCGTTCAATTTCGCTTGGTGCGCCGGCGCAGTCGCTTTCATGCGCCTAAACCCGTGGGAGATCCCGAACTTCATCAGGCGAACTCTGACAGGCTGCATGGACGAAAGGTGTTGATTGTCACCCCTGCTATCTTAATGAGTGTCGTTGTCGCATCGTGGTGATGTCTCATGGGACAATCGCGGGTCGCGTAATGTTGATGAGCTTAAAAATGGTGATGCTCGCCGATGATCGTTGAACTCCCCGGGGCTTGGCACAAGGCAAGACCGATTCGTGCTCCACTGTGGCAACGGCCCGGTTTCAGGCTGCTTCACATTCTTCCCTTTCGAACATTCGGCCACACCATGCCGGACGATCGTAAGGATGGCCTTTTCCTTTGACGGATTCACCTCAAGCCTGGACGGCATTGATGACACGGCCACTGACACTGTTCCTCGGGTTGATCGAACTTCCATAGGTCCTCATCCGCTGCTGGCCCAGGTTCCATTGTCGGTTTCGCCTTTCGTGTCGCTTCCGAGGCCGACGACGTTACCATACACTTACAAGACGCTACCGTCGACTCTCCCTCGGCCAGCCGTCGTCGGTGATCCATCAGGAGATTCGAACAATGCCGGCCTGGTCGTCTCAGCCTCCGGTCACGCCGCCCATCCAGATGAGATTGTGGAATCGTGCCGACGATTACAAGAACATCTTCGGAAAAGAAAAGAAGATGCGGAAAAAATCGTTGCGGAATGGGAGAAGAGCATGAAGGAGAGAGAACTGGCGGAGAAGAGAAGTAAGGCTCCTGGATGGCTCGATCGAGAAGAGAGACTTCTCGAGCCGGAGAGGTCGGTTGGACATAAGAATCCAGTTGATGGCGGCCCTATGGACAGTGGAGGCGGGTCTCCGATGAGAATGGATAAGACTAGCTCACCGTCTCCAAACCCCGAGACCAAAGAGGGCGAGGAGCTTGATCGTGCCTTTGGTGGATTGAACGTCCAATAAGAGAAAAATGAGAGAAGGGAGATCTTTTCTCGGAGAGCATTGAAAACTGTCTCCATTCATCGTCAATTCATACCGAACTGCTCGCTGTTCCGGTTAACTCTTCGTGCCTTCCTAATGGCTAGGATGGTTCCTGGCTGAACTGACGAATATCTGTGCGAGGGAGTGCCAACATCAATCTCAAAGACCAACTTGAAATTGGCAAGTGTTCAGAGGTGTTCAGTCGACATTACTGATATGAACACAAGGTCTTCCAAGCAAATGGACAACTGATGGATAGCTATATTTGCATCTGAATATATATGTGCAATGGGTGCTGCTGAAAGGATGGTTCTACAAACCTCAACCCTCACTCCAACAGCTTGGTCACTGTCCAAGCTCATGAAACATTTGCATAGATATCCTCAGATGAAGTAGCTTTACCTTTGACATGATTAATCCACAGCTGCCTTCTGTTCACCTTTATCATGCACAATAATACCACCATCCAATTCATCTCAAGTGTAAGTATCAAGGGCAGATCTAAGTAGGGCTAATCTACTCCTCAGCATGCATGCTGTGAGACTAATCCAAGATCCAACCGGTGATAGGTGGAAGAGCATCTTCAACCTGACACATTTCGATGAGACGAGCTCAAGTCCAGCCCCTCCATGCCGCCGCCGCCATAGAAGTCACAAACGGCATCATCAACACCAAGAACGACGACATCGATACAGACACTCCCGACCATCAAATATCCAAGTATTGAGACTCAACTAAGCCAGAACAAAGAATGGAAGTCATCACCACCCCACCCTCGTCTTCCGCTTTCACACCCCTCCCCACCCACGAGTCACGAACCCCCGAGTCCTTCTTCAGCGGTAAACCCGTTCTTCACTTCCACGACGACGATGCAAGAGTGCTTATCTCAAGACGGCATCTTGTTCACATACCCATCTCCACCAAACCTTCCACTCTCACCGATAGAGATCATGATCAGAAAGATTCCCAGGAAGCGATCAATGGACATGCACCACCACCACAAAATGAGCAAAGCACCTCCACGGAGGACGATGATGATGAGGGTGATGAAGAGGATGAGGAGGTAGATCTACCGGGCATGACCATCTGGGTGACTTCTCAGTATGCCCCACTCTCAATTACTTCGCAGTCAATTGTGTATATATGTATAGTTCTACCGAGTACTGATATGTTTGAAACCAGAAACGTTATTTTGTTCAATCCCGTTGCTCAAAGCGGTGTATCGATCCCTTACCCTTCTATCATCCTTCATGCTATTCAACGTCTTCAAGTCCCTGTTCCTGTCCCTGACAATAATCAAAGATTCGCATCCGAAGAGAGACAGGGGATATACATGCAGATCTCCATCGGCGGATCCATGGACGAATTAGAGGAAGACGACTACGAAGACAACGACGAGATCATCGATCTGAAAATCATTCCCTCATCAAACAACAGCGACTCTATTCCACCTCTGGCTGAAACATCCACTACGCAAACTGGTGCAAGCAACGAATCTCCCATCCAGAAACTCTTCACGGCGATATCAACTTGTTCAAACCTCCATCCGGATCCAGCTCATAATGGGATGATGGAATCCGTGGATGACGATGACCCGGATGGTGTTCAAGACGAGGACGAGGACGATCCTATTGTTTTTGAAGGTAGCGTGGGGTATGAGTCGGGATTGATGCCCCGCTCGTCTCGTACGACAGGAATGGACCTACCGCCTCCGATGCCGGGGAGTAGCGGATGGATCACGGCGGAGAATGTAAATGAGTTTTTTGACGAGGAGGGGAATTGGAGGGGGAGTGCTGCGGGGGATGAGCAGCCTGTTCTTGGTTCATTGGGACCGGGGGCGGGTGTTGTTCGAACGAGAGAGGATGATAATGATAACGACGAGGGTGTGGCGGGGCATCTGGACGATGGAAATGCGGGAGGGGGAGAAGCAGGGGGTGATGATGTGGAGGTGGAAGAGACATCGCAGACGAAATGGCGAAGAACTGGTTAGATCGCTGGTATCTAGTGACCCTTGGTTTCTGCAGTATCCCAAACGAGGGTAAACATTAAGAAGATAAAAAAGGTAGATGATCAGACTCGGAGCTCAACAGGAATTACGATGATGGGACTCGCAAGTGTTGGGGAGCAACTGACTGCAAAAAGCCAAGCCAAGATGTGGGCCGAGAAGGGAACGACCATGTGAAAAGCCACGAATGGACGCCGGAAAATAAGTAAGAGATCATGCAAGTAAGTAAGTAAGCAAGCAAGCAATAGGTATCACTTCTCAGATTCCGACAACAAACAGTCAAAGAAGCCCCCACAACGTCTCTCCCAAGTCGAAACAATAGGGAATGCCTGAGCAGACTCCACCGCGTTTGACAGACTTGGAATTCAATGAAAGAAATAAGAATTGGAGATCATGTTCTTAGAAATCCATCGGGGTCATACGGTTCCTCAGAACCTGGAAATCTCAACCCAAGTCCGATCGTAGCCGGACTGCTCCCGGTTCGTGGTCGAGGCATCTCAAAGTTCCTCGAATCCCGCACGGCCATTTCCATCCGAGGCGACTTATTTTGCGCCGCGAGCGATGCGCTTCGGATTCGAGGGAGGGCCGAAGGATCACGTCGGTCCATCGGATAGACTCGACGTGGTGGTGGCGGTGGCGGTGTGGGCGATGGAGGTTGTCCGTCATCGACGACACGGACACCCAGTGGACCGCTCTCGGCGCTCGCTTGTCGACATGCTTTCGTGTTGACGCTGCTTCGGTCGTAGCTAAAAGGTGGAGAGGCATCGCCTTTGCTCTCCGCCGAGACTGTTCGGCGCATCTCGAGCACCTGACTGAAGAGATTACGGTGTTGCGGCGTCCGTAGCGTTCTCGGTGGCGTCCGTGGACCCTGGATCGCAGATGACCACGTCACCTTCTCCGGTGACGGTGTCCGGACGCGCGTATCCAGAAAATGAACCGAGCGTGGAGGACTCGGCTCCTTGACGGCCTTAAGCGATGGCGGTTGTTGAATCCCCCTGGGTCCAAAGAAGGTGTTGGGACTCATGGAGACTGGTCGTGGAAGACAGCCGCGGGGCGACGAAGTGATGCTCGGTCCGGGCGAGCCCAATTCTGGCGAGTCTCCAAAGAGGTTTCCACCCCGTTCGTATCCTCGTCGGGATGTCGGTACTTGTCGATCGTCTATAGTTGTAGCTGGAGAGACTAGATCCCCACTCGAATACCGATCTTGGTCGGTCATCCTCTTCGGCGTTGGAGAAATTTGAGGGTTGAAATTCGGTCTCGACGGTGGACGAGGCAACGGACGGAGACAGGCGGATAATTGACTCGTTCGGACTGGAGTGGACCGTGCCGACGAACTGAACGTGACCTCTCGTCCCTCTTCCGAGATGGGCGAGCAGGTCGTCGGACCCAGGATGATCGGCTTCAAATTGGAGATCCGTACACAGCAAGAACACCGAAGACGCCGCCATCGATCTTGAAGCGACCGCTGCCGATGGTGAAGCGCACGGTGAGCATCACCGATCCTTGTTCCGCGCCGAAATCACGCAAGGTCTCCCCAAGCCAGCGCACGGAACACGGATCACCGCTACAGGACACGTCTGGTAACCAAGCGGATCCATTTCAGTCGCGTCGACCACCTCAGGACTCCACGCCGACACCGGGACTCCGTCTTTCAGCGTTCGAATCTCCCTCCAAGAGTCCGACGTCTTCTCCGACTCGGCCCGTGTCGGCGATGAAGAAAAGCGGTGCTCTGAAGATCATCCATCAAAGACAGAACTGTGTACGGATCTCCAATTTGAAGCCGATCATCCTGGGTCCGAC
>QQTW01001368.1_pt1 | contig 17003 bp, 19 predicted proteins | sample 1904831 | NCBI WGS metagenome assembly QQTW01 (sample SAMN09435610, study PRJNA476489) | Subsurface metagenome, whole genome shotgun sequencing project. | reverse complement strand
GTTGGAAGTTAAGCCAGAGCTAGACGGATGTACTTATGTTACTCTTCCTGCCTTCTTTAAGGCATTACTTGACCGCAGATCTCTAACTTTCATAACTATTATTCCTGACAGTAGTTTCAGCCCTGGTGAGATAGCGAAACTGATAAACATTGTTGCTAAACGCTTGAAAAACAAGAGAGGCGCATAAATACAATGTTTTTAATTGTATGAGTAAAAACTTAGAGCGTCTGTTGGCTATCTTAAAAGCAGAAGCTGACGTAGTTGAAAGTATAAACAAAGGTACGCCGTTTCGGTATAAAAGTAAGCAGCGCTTGATACTAGATCGTGGCAAGCCTTTCTTAACTAAAGTAGAGCCTCATTCATTACGAGGAGAACTTAGACAGCGTTTTCAAAACTGTTTTGAAGCATTGCTAATATATCCAGATCTGAGTTACTGTGAAGGGTTTGCTAATGACGATAATACTTTAATTGCTGTATCTCATGCTTGGTTAGTTAATGAAACTAGGGAAGTAATTGATCCAACTTGGAAGAGTAAAAGATTTACAAATTGTACCTGTTATGGTGTAGTTTTCAATACAGATTTTGTGATGGAGATGGCAGAAAAGACATTGCACTACGGAATTTTAGATACTGATTATTTAAACGACCACCAACTGCTACAGAAGGATTTTCCACGCAATGCGTTGCACGCTAAGTTTCATCCTTGACCTTTATATATGCGGCTCTCCTGGCTGATATTGTTTAATGCGATCGCTTCCAGTTTAGGCGAAACTTGAGTTAGGTTTGAGGAAAAATTATGCCCAAACTTCCCCTGTGCGATCGCTGCCTTTTCTGCGCCCACGACTACCATGTCGTTTGCGCTCTCCATCCATCTGGAATAGATGATGATAGTTGCCTAGATTTTCGTCTCAACCCAGAATTAGAAGGCAAGCATTTCAAAGATTTTTTGGGTTTGCGATCCCAGCGACGAGATGACGATCCTTACAGCAATCCCCACGAGCTAGAAGACCCTGATGAAGAGTTGTGGGAGCCAGCGGGAGCCAGTTACTACAATGGTGAATTGGTTCTGCAAGAGGGGCCGCGCTGGACACGAGAGGAGCAGATGGATCTACTGGACACGCACCCAATGTTTACAGGCAAGTGTCCCCAATGTAATGCTGAATTTGGCAAGAATTACACAGCGCGGGTACATTGGGATTGTCCTGAGTGCGGATGGATGGATGATACGGTTTGAGGAAGCGATCGCAATTAGTTTTTATTTGTGGAAATAATTTGATGACAGCAATGCTTTTTGCAACAAGCTTGCGCGATCGCCCGTGCAACCCCTACAGCAAACTAACTGCATCTCCCTGACGCACTATTGCGCCCTGTACTACAGTGCCATAGATACCTACATTGCCCTGGTTGTGTTGTACTGCCGTGCGGAGAATACTAGTATCGTCTAGTAGTTCCCCCTGCGCCATTGTTGTCACACAACGAGGGCAGGGACAAGTGGTAGAGATTCGTACACGATCGCCAATTGCAAGTGTATATCCAATCCAGTCATTTCCAACAAAGCTCTTGTCACTGTTTATTGGCTTTATTACTAGGTTTGGGCGAAAACGCCGTGTCTCAAACCGAGAAGTGGGGCTTAGTTCTTGAAGCCGATCAAGTGTAGCTGTTGTCAGCAGATGAACGGTTCCTAGATTGAAAAAGGTATTAGATAGGGTTGCTTCATCGGTAACTGTATCACTGTGGGGCAAGCCTTCATATGGTAGGCCAGTACTCCTCCAAACTTGGTTTTGATGGGGCAGCAGTCTCTAACTTTACCTCACAACCCAAAACACGAGAGAGTAGTTGGTTTACTTCAGCAGCATCGCTCATTACCAGCGTTTCGTCAGACAGCGTCATCTTAACTGCTGGCAGCGCCTTATCCTGATGGGGAGACTCAATTAGTGCTGCTCGACAGTCAAACATCTTGCCCCACCTTCTTGGATTTTTGGCACTCACGACAAAGCCAGTTGCAGTATCAACCATTCCGTAGGCGCGATCGCGTTTGGAGTGCCGTCCCGTTTTACTAGCTGTTAGTAGCAGATTGGCTTCATCCGGCCCCAAGTATTCTCGCAATCGCGCGTCTTTATTTTTCAGTTTGGCTGGCGCATAACTCAACCTTGCCGAAAATGTCACTCATTATCGTCGGCGTTTGACTGCCGATATCCTTTATATAAAAAAAGCCAGGGTTTGTCCTTGCCGAAAAAGCAACATTCAGGGCAACGTTTTTTTCAAACTTCAACAAATTGAACGATAGCGGTCGGCTCTGGAATGGTCAGATCTTCCTCTCGCATGAATTCCAAATGGAACTCAATCGCTTCTCGAATTTGTTGCCTTGTCTCTTCTATGGTTGCACCAGTTGCTATACAACCAGGCAGATCCGGGGCATAAGCAGAATAATTGTTCTCTGCCTTTTCAATAACCACTACGTATCGCATTGTTTATCTCACTACAGTTGTGCTTGCGGTCAAATACTGCTAGTCTTACCTGGGGCAAGGCCATCAGACAGTTTGTTTGGAACCGCGACCTAGCCGGATTTAACGCCTATTACTTTTTAGGATGGTGTTGTAGATCTGGTGTTTGGCTCTCAAACTGTAGTCCAAATTCATAACGATTGATAAACAGTTCAATCACCCCTTCGTGCATTTCTTCTGCTGCGCGAAAAACAAATAGTCTTACGCAGTAACCGTTTGATTCTTGTTTTTAATCTTAAATGCTTCTGTTCAATAATCTTACGTTTTGCGCTTACCTATCTCGTGGGCTTCTGCTGGTAAATGTTGCTCATACGTTACCCAACCACTCGTGCAGTAACGCTTAACCCCAAACCGGAGGAGTAACTTTTTCAGTTAACGAAACACTTGCTCTTTTCGGCGACCAGAAACTTACTCAATCACGAGATCTAATACACCACCATTTTTTCTGCCTATATTTAGTCTTCTGGCTCTTTTTTGCCTATCCCTAGTTTTTGAAAAGTAGTTTTAACATCGGCCCATTCCAACCCGCAGTAGTAATAATTCCTGTTTAGCAGATCGGCTAAGTAATACCCGATCGCACCGCCATTTAGCAAGCGAAATTCTAGCTTTAATTTAGATAGAGACATCCCGAAATAAGCTATTTTATCTAGCTTTCCCCAATCTTTAAGACCAGGGAGTGAAAGCGAGAGCGGATTGTAGATCGTTCCAATTTTCTTGAAATACCACGCTTCGCCGTCATATCGTGCTATTTGAAACTGAAATGGGCAAACAATACTTGTGTCTAAGTTTAGCATAATAAAATACCTGTATTCAGCAACGCCCACAAATGACCTCACTTGCGGTGTATCAAGCCTTGTATCCTCTAATAAGCCCGATTTCTGGATGTTTTATCCGGTAGCACTACGATCGCAAAAGACACCCTTACAGTTAGTTGATCGGGAAACGGAAAAAACGAGCTACCCAATCGAGCTTCAACTGCACGTTAAGACAACGGATTTCGCGGGTTGGTAAGAAAAACCATTACCTTTTCTAAGAAATTGGAAAATCACGTTGGTGCGATTTGGAATTTCATTTATCACTACAACGCTTTTCTCCCAGCCAACTCATCCTGCCCTCTTTAACACTACCGAAACTCGGACATATGTCCGATTTAATAAACTCAGAGCTAGACATCAGTTTAAAAAGCAAACCCAGCGCGAGTCGCGCTGGCTCGATTTGAAATCAATTTGGCAACCAGTCTTCGTCAAGTACCTGGTTGACCGTCCAAGGGCAGCTTTTAGGCAACACGCCATCGGGCAGCTTTGTTTCTTGGTAAACCTGATTTACTGCCTTCTTGTATCGAAAATCCAATTCAAAAGCTGGATAATCCCCCAAACTAGGACTATCTTCCAACTCATTAGTAATTTTGCCTCTTGCCAAGCACAAAGCAGTTTGCCAGCTACTACAGCACGGTTCGTCGTTTAGATATTCCCGCGCGTATTTGTATTTGAGCAGGTGGTTGCAAATGATTTCCAGGTTAGTTTTGATTTCCAGTCGAACTAACCAAGCAAGAGTCTCTAATTCATCTGGCAAGTGTTCTAGGTCTAACTGGTCAAACTGCCGCAGATGTAATAGGCGTATTTGTTCGTTTACCCAAGCATAATAATCTGCGTCATATAGCGAAGTGGCAGTGGACTGTGGTGGCTGCAATTTTTTTAGCTGGGCAAGCGAGAGCAGGATCGCCTGATGCCAAATTTCAATGGCATCTGCACTTGTTTCAGTCTCTTCTTCAAATGCCTTTAATCGACAAGCTAAATATATCAGATCGTCTGAAGGCTTTCCTTTTAAAGTAGGCGCAAGATTGTCACACAACTTTTGCAGATCTGCTTTTGTTAGCATTTGGGTTGTCCGTTCTAAACTTGATAATTCCGATACATCCGAGCTAAGCTTTCCAGCGCATCAGCTATCGCTTGAAAGTCGCTATTTCCGTAAGCGATGCTTCTAAAATTAGGAGCATTACCTAGAGCATTACCGTGAGCGCTGACTTGAGCAACCCAACGTCCGTTTTCCTGGGGCAGGGTGGTAATAGACAGCCAGGTGGGTGCAGTCTTATTTACAGGAGGGACAGCAGGTAGCAGACTACTTTTAGTCGTTATAGTCTCGTCATCTGTTTCATCTGATTGTGAAATTGGCTGTCGTGGCAGATCCTGCATCCTCATCAGAATTGCTTGCCTACGTTGCGGGATGAGAACGCCGAGATTTTTTAGCACGCTGTAGGCAATTCCATCTGCACGATCGGCAATGCCTAACAGTAAGTGTTCCGGTTCAACACAACTGAATTCTTGCTCGAGTGCGATCGCCGTCGCTATCTGCACGATCCGTTTTGCTCTGGGAGTAAAGGGAAGACTGGCAGCAACATACCCCGATCCTCGCCCAATAACTCTCTCAACTTCAGCCCGAACGGATTCTAAACTAACTTCAAGTAATTGGGCGATTGCTCGATCCTCGCCCAATACTCCCAGTAACAGTTGTTCTGAACCGATAAAGCTATGGCCCAACCGCTGAGATTCGGCTATGGCACGGTTAATACTTTTCCTAGTACGGCTGCTGAAGTTTTTCAAATCAAGCATTACCGCTCTCCCATCAGAAAGTGATAAATCGTTTCGCCCTGCTCGTTAACAACACTAACACCAAAATCAGTCGCACCCGGTTCTAAATCATCTCCGGCTGACTCTGCACTCAGCCCTAACTCAATAGATGTGTTTAATCTTTAGCGACAGAGCCGTAAGCTGGAAAGCACTCACGGGTGTCATGACCTTCAAAATCTAGTCTAAATTTTGGCTTAGGCTGACTATCACTGTTTGACTCTGTTGTCCAAAATTATCCAGTATTTGGTTGATAGCGCCGTTTTTTTATATCCCAAAATTTTAACATAATTTCAGTCGCTGTGGCGATCGGGGCGACCGATGCCAAGACTTCTAAGCACCATTTTGATGTCTTTGACTTCCTAAACCACAGTAGTAGTACTTTTGGTGGCACCAGTCTGCAAGGTAATAGCCAGCTTTTCCAGTATTAATCCAAAATAACTCGAACGCAGCTTGCCGCTTGGATATAGCATATAGCAAGTGGCCGATCTTACTTTTTATTTCCCGACAACTCAATTTAGCAGACAACCTTTCTCTTGATGCCGGAATTGGGTTCGATCGCAACAAGAAAGTAAAATTTGTTGATGTGGATTTAGCCAAGAACGCTGGAGAGGAAAATCAAACAGCTTGTTTTAGGCAGTTCCTAATGCGATAACTAAATTGTTTTTTACGAAATTCCGTAAAAATTCCGAACGGTTGTACCAGATACTAGCTCCGGTTCGGAATTAATGTCCGTGTGCCATATCCAGAAAATTCCGCCTTCGTCGTCCTCTTTGAATGCAGCGATCGCCCCCTGTTTCAACGCGGCTTTTAGCAATTTAATCTCAACTGGTACAATTGCCTCGATCGCGTTCTTTTCGGTTGTTGTTAGCAACCTCCACGCATCTGCTTTGTACTTTTCGCGGGATACTAGCGCTTGGCGCAAGAATTCCCAATTAGAAGCAGCGATCGCCTCTTTCATGGCAGTGACAATTATATTGATGTTATTCTGTCGCTCTAGTTCTTGATGCTCTTGAATAACTGACCAGTTTCTAGCACAGCCTTTGGCACTTCTAGCTCCTAACTTGTACCCTACTAGATCGACAACCTTTGCTACAGTTGGTGCTAGCTTGTTTCTGGCAATCTTGATTTTTGTAGCTAAATCGTGGCGCACCGCCACCCACGCACTTGTCATGGATAATCGCAGGCCCCGAACGTCCAGAAATTTTAACCACTTTCTCACTTCTGCTGTATCAGCGCATCCAGAGGCAATAAGTGCTAACCGTTTCGCGTCTATCCATTTGATTCGATTTTTATCATGAGATCGCGCCTTCCTTTGCCTAACAGTGATTTCGATCCTAGGTGACTCTGGGGCATTGCTCTCTGTAGTGGCTGCCTTATACTGCTGAACGGAATACATAAAAATAGCTCAAAAACGACAATACCCTAGCCAGAATTCTGGCTAGGGGAATAGTTATGCTGCGCGAGTATCAGAAACTGGTGCAGTAGAGACTAGATCGAGCTTTAAAGCTGGATCTAGGCAGAGTTGCTGGATATTGTCGGGGCTATCTATATCAATCCAAACAGCATCAAATACGATGCCAGAGTAGGTGTATTGCGGTTCAGTTATGACCAGTATGCGACTGCTGCAATAAAGAACAATGTCGCTTTCCGTTAACTGATCGCCAAGAATCCGATCGCAAGCGATAGTTTGTGGCATGATATTTCTAAGCCTTGTTTATAGGCGGCAGCCAGATGAGGGTTCCAAGCTGCAACTGGCTGCCTATTACATAACCAATTTACCATGCGCGCATGGCTATAGCAAGAGCTTTGCAAAATTTATTGCTATGTATACAATGTTTTATATGCGGCGTGTAATGCGATTATTATGGGTACTAGAAAAAGAGATTTAAGTGGTAAATTTACTACAAGCGTTGAGGAAGCGAGGCTTGAAAATTTCAGTTTTCGTGTACCAGCAACTTTAAAAAATGAAGTGAAGCGTGTTGCTGGTAAACGAACTGCTGAGTGGTTAAGAGAAGCAATTGCAGAAAAACTGGCACGAGAACAAGAGAAAGTATCCGCTTAAAGCATTGAGCCACTCCGCGCACTAAAGTGACGCGGATTCAGGCTGGGAGTTAAGGTTAACTTTTAGCCCGAATTGGCTTATCTGGTTAACCGTTCCCAACTGCGTGCAGAACTGCTCTGAGGTGAATGACCCAGCCTACTTTCGCACGCGGCTACTCGTTCGCGGTTTGTTTGAAATTCCTTCCATGCCTGCATCAAGATCGGCTCCGGCCTCTCCCACTATTCGACAGCAAGATGCAATAGAAGGTTATCTTCGTCATTAACAAATCTACTCAAATATGCCGAGAATAAATCTCGATGCATAACCGCACCCGCCGCGTCATAATGCACTCGTTCTGATAGAGATTTCTTGAGGCGTTCTCCCGTCCTTTGTTGGATTTTCTACAAACTGTCTTTGACAATCTTGGCACTGAAATTTAGGTTTTTTGTGATGAATCCTGCCATTTTTAGCGATGTGATGAGAATGACAACGGGGGCAAGTAGGTCTGAACTCTGACATCAGCGCTGCAACCGTTAAATTTCGACTTATTTTGAACTTGTTAGAACTATCATTTTAACGTTTCGGCTTAGTTTCGGCAGTTTGAGCAACAAAAAATATTTAGCTGTTAAGTTTAATGAGCATCAGAAGTTAGCTCGATAAACGGAAGTCATTTAAGTTAGTAAGTATTAGCCATCAAAAATTTCCACTACATATTTACCACTACCTTCTAGGACAGCAATTGCGACAGCAGAAGGTAATTTATGGATCGGCAGCACCAATCTTTCAACCCACCCTATTCTGGGCGAGCAATTGCGACCGCAATACATTAAATCCGATCACCCTAGAGTCTACACTTTCAATCCACCCTATTCTGGGAGGGCGATTGCGACACTAAGCTATCCGAGCGCTGCTGCGGTCATTAATTCTTTCAACCCACCCTATTCTGAGAAGGCGATCGCAACGAATGGCATCTGCTAGGGTAAGTTCTGGTTGTAACTTTCAACCCACTCTATTCTGGGAGGGCGATTGCGACTAGCGGAATAAGTAGCGTGGTTCAGCGATTTTGCCCTTTTCAACCCACCCTATTCTGGGAGGGCGATTGCGACATCAGCAAGCCCAACGTATGGGAATGCAAGTCATAGCCTTTCAACCCACCCTATTCTGGGAGGGCGATTGCGACTCCCATGCTTGAGAGCCTACCTCGATCGCGAATGCCTTTCAACCCACCCTATTCTGGGAGGGCGATTGCGACACGCTACTGATTCAACCGATTTGATGATCGATACCTTTCAACCCACCCTATTCTGGGAGGGCGATTGCGACGGCAATGATGCCGTAGAACTTATCTCGCGCTGATTCCTTTCAACCCACCCTATTCTGGGAGGGCGATTGCGACATCATCCGGTTGCTGCAAGTAATACCGCACATTTTTCTTTCAACCCACCCTATTCTGGGAGGGCGATTGCGACCGTAGCCTTCTAGAACATTTGTCCAGAAAGACTTTCAGCAGTAGGTTGCGCGAACCTAATTAAATGCCCTGCCCATATGCCATTTTCAAGTCATGCCCAACATAGAAATTGTAAACAAAACCCTTACCAGATAAGGATTCTGGGGTTTGCGCGAACCTAATGAATTTTTTGCATTCACTTCGGCTGTGCAAATCAAGAGTTGGGGAGGGTTCCCCCTTGGCCGGGGGTGATTCAGTAGCCACTACAGCAGTATATCCGCGCCTTTTTGAGTGGGAGCGCACCTATCCTGTCTTACGACAGCACCATCCAGGCGAGCAGCTACAAGGGTCAGAAAGCAAGACCGTCTTCACAACAGTCAAACTAACCCACATTTTTCACAGTTCAGAGGCTGCAAGCAGCATGAACTGCGGCGCTATTAATTAATATTTTATTATCAAGGTGCAATTATTGACACAATCTTACTAAAATTGCCGGGATTGGTAGGCAGCAATCGCCAATTTCCTTGCTTGTTCTTGCGGGCTGCCTCGGATCGGTTGTTTTTCTTCTTCAACGCCAATTTCAGCTTTAGCAGCTTGGCTCTGAATGTTCTGTTTTAATCTGCCGTAACTCCACTTATGAATGCTAATCCGATACTGCTTAGCATACTTTTCCTGCCCTTCAACATAATTAGGACATTTAGCTTCTGCTCTGGCTTGAATCTCGCTTGTAATCATCTCCCGCATATCGTCTAGTTTAGGTAGAACAATACTCCCAGCCTGATAAGTTCGAGCGATCGCCACAATTTCTTTAGCTATTAATCGGTCTACGTACTGCCCTAATTCAGATTCCCCAAATTGATTGTTAGCAGCACTTTTTTGCGCTTTGTGACGTTTGTGAGACAATGATTGCTGTTGTCTTCTTTGGCGATTGAGCAGTTCGTAGTTATCACCAAGCAGTTGTCGAGTACTTCGGTATGCGAGAACTTTTTCTGCGATCGCATCCACTACTGCTACGGTGGCAGGTTTCTCCAGTCCCAAGCTCACTCCAACTAAAATATGAGCTTGGCCTTGGTAGACAGGGCGACTAGGGCGCTCAAAGGGATGATTGATTCGAGCCAGGGTGGATTGCTTGCGCTGGATAAAGGTTTGCTGTGTCTTGCTTAAGTTGCCCTTCTCCTTGCTCCTATTGATGATTTTCTCAATTTCCGCAGCTTTTTCTTGACGAACTTGTTCTGTTCCTTCACTAGTCCACAAGCGAGTGTCTACACAGCAAAACAGGATTAAGCGGTTGGCATTCCAAGGTTCACCTTTTCCCTCGCCTTGTTGCCAAGCTAGATGGGCATTTCTTAGGGTGAACAAGCTACTAGTGTGCTGATTTCGGCTGTTGCGTTTAGTCTGTTGGTCTTCCAGAAAGCGCTCAAACCAATGAAGTTGACGGCGATCGCAGTACAGTTGGAAAGTTAAGTCGCTCAAGCCTGGGAATTTAACGCAGAGCCTACCTTTCTGGTTCTTTGACCAAACCAGGTCTGTCTGAGTTTCAAAAACTAGGGGAAATGGGAGAGATTTTGGCCGAGTTAATAAAATATTTTGCCACTGCTTGGCTTGGGCTTCATCTTGAGGAACAGTGGTAGTGGCGATCGCCAATGTCTCCAGCCAGTTGGAATTAGTCAAATCTCGACCGTCAGGCATCCGGCTGTTTAGCTTGTCAATAAGGCGTTGAATCTGGATTTCAACTTTACGGCGACGTTTAGCAAATTTTTCCGAGTCTTCCTCTTTTTCGCTAACCTTACAGCCGTTTTTGAGTATGTAGCTAATGGCGCAGCGTACCAGGATGTCTTCGGTTTCGCGGTAAGCCTCAAATAAGTTGTTGGATAAACTACGGCTAGGGCTTGAATTAGATTTTTTAGCTTTCTTGCTATTTTTACCTTTGGTTGGAGGAGAATCAGAGTCAGAAGGTGAGAAGGTTTGAGCCAAAATTTCAGATGCTCTAGTGCGAATAATATCTAAGCTGTAACCGCTAGCTTCCACTAATTCAGCATCACTTTTGAGCATTTCTTGCCAGCGTATCTTTCTATCCATCTGCTGCTGTAGCCGTTTTTGTAAAGCTAACCAGGATTTGTAGATGTAGTCCACAACATGAACAGCCGATGCATAGAAACGGCTAGGCTGACCTATAAAGCGGGGGTCTGGCTTGAGGTTAGACTTCCATAGCTGCTCAACAACATTAGCTGGGAGCTTGCCTTTTTGTCGCCACTGCTCGAAGTCAGAGTGTTGACCCACTTGCACGAGTAGTTCGTTAATTAGTGGCGTGTTAAGTTCTGCCATTAACTTCCAAAGTTGCTGACGGGCTGATTCTGTAGCAACAAGGCGACACTGAATAGTAACTTGACTCATGAATTAACAATATCACATTAATACATTATGTACTTATAAAAAATAATATTTTACAAAAATGCTTCTGTACGATGAATTGTATGGAAGAAAGGTTCTATACGAGTACGGAAGCAGCCCAGATTACTGGTTGTACTAGGCGACAGTTACAGTATTGGCGCGACAAAGGAGTTGTCGTGCCTACGGTAAATACGTCGGGCAAGGGACGGAATGTTTACTATTCTCCATCCGATCTGCTGGCACTGAAGGTAATGGAGTATTTGCTATCAATCGGTTTGAGCTTTGAAGTCTGTGAAACAGCATTAAATTCTCTCAGAACAACCGAGCCAAAGTTTTTTACCAATCCGTTCTCGTATAGAGCAGCAAAGCGATTTATGCTTTGGCAGAAATCACTAGGTAACAAGCTGGATTTAGCCGAGTTTGATGAAGAAAAGGCGATCGCAGCAATTAAAAGCGGTCAGGCTGTAGTTCCCTTTTGGACTGAGATAGTAAAAAGGCAACTTCAGGAAGGAGTTCGAGCGTTTGGCAAGTGATTTCCCAATGACAGTAATTTAGCTAAAAAAAGGGAACAATAAAGTATAGAAGGACACTTGGAGCCAAACATAGCGCGGTAAGAGCTGATGAGTTTGGTACGGTGTCAATCTTCTAATGCATTAATTGCTGTTTTGCCCAAGACGGATAACCGCCGAAACTCAAGCCCCTATGCCAGAAGCAGTTGATAAAAAATCTCTTAGCGAACGCGACATTTGTACGAAATACATTACACCCGCTCTAGTTAGCCAAGGTTGGGATCTCGATTTGCAGATTCGCGAAGAAGTGACTCTGACCAAGGGTAGGGTTATCGTTAGGGGCAAGCTTACCAGTAGAGGAAAGCAGAAACGAGCGGATTACGTATTGCTACTATTGTTGCCAATAATCAAGCATCAGCACTCCAGCTACTTAAGTTTATGGTGAGCTTCTGATTGTTTACCATTGTAGAAAATAGCATTTGACACCTATAACAACACCTATCTTCCTAAAGTGCAGGAGTTGAAAACCTAGCCTTAAATCTCGGACACTTAAAAATTAATGCCAATGGTGGCGATCGCATTTCACTTTGTCCTTAAACTACACTCACTGCAGTGGCAAATAGACTCGCTATAGCAAACCCTATAAAGCATAGTTAGTCTAGGCTACGTTGTCACGCCTTTGAGTGGCAGTACTTCGGTTAGCGTATCAGCATCAACCTCAATCACCTTTTTTGAAGCTATGGCAGTTTCATCTATCTGCTATTTCAAACACCTCAAAAACATCTGCGTCCAAGTTTGCTAAGAACGCTTGTTTTCCTAACATTAATGCGATCGTGCATCAAGCAACAGTTTTTCTCAGTAAGCTTTTTGATAATTTGCCATCTCGGCAAAAGGTGTCAAACAACGTCGGCATCCCCCTTCTATCCACAAAGCTGGGATGGGAAAGAGTTTTTCACATATAGGGCATTTAGAGAGCAAGCGCAACCGATGGCGATCGCATCCTGCTGTTGTCTTAAACTGCCACTCAATTCGATGACAAGGCACTTGAGCATAACAAGCGCCACATAAACGAATCGGTTCGTGCTTCATTCCGATACTAGTTGGTGGAAGCATCTGCCGCAGCCTATCAGCATCAACTTCCACCACAGATGCTAAAGCCTCAAACTGAGCGCGAGTAGGAAAGGGATTGAAATAAAACTTTTCCCAACGAGCCAACACTACCCCAAGCCCTGCCACTTGCCCCAGTCCACAGGGAGCGGAGAACTTATTTCCTTTCGCTCGTCTAAATCGACCCAAAAAATGGCTAATGCTTTCCCCTTCTAGTGGCTCAACTCTAGTCAGCCAGAGTTGTGTTTCTTCAGGTATTTTTTTCATGTCACCACTTGGTTGCAGCAATCACTTCCTTCAAAACGTCTTTGTCCAGGTTTTTATGCCCCCTAAGTAACGAACGAATTGCTGCCTTGCGAAGAATCATATCTAGCCGACCAATTAATTTCTTAGTTGCCTGCTTCAAAAGCTTTATGTTCTCTGCCGTCGCCAAATTTGATGCTATTGGTAAATTTAAAACATCTCGTTCCCAAATCTGTACGATTTGTTTAAACTGTTTCTCGTCCAACCGATCTAATTCGTATTGCTCCAGAAAACGATTGAGGACTTGCTCGTCGTGCTTAACTTTTGCAGGGAGACGGCTGGTAGTACCCACTAGGAGAACGGCAATTCCCAATCCATCTTCATTGTAAATATGCCGCACGTCAGAGAACGTTTCGTCCTTCAGATGATTGGCTTCGTCGATAATTAGCATTTCTACCTGATGGATTTCCAGGCTATCAAGCGTTCGCTCTCTTAAGTCTGCAATTGTCCCATTTGTAGGCTTATTTAAAGCTTTGAGAATTTTGATAAAAAATTCTCTAGCGCCACAAGCTTTGGGAATTTGAATGTAAACTACGGGCTTAACACGCTGTCCTTGTGCTTTTTTTAACTCGTTGTACCGCTTTGTAAAAGCTTTACAAGTAACGGTTTTTCCGCAACGAGACTCTCCTACCAATAAACCAGTCATCCTTGAGATGGCTAACTCGTATAACCAGGCATGGCAGGACTTGACTTGATCTAGTTCTAAGTAGGGTGCGCGACTCAAATCCTTAATTTTGTCCTGTATTTCTGGACTTAAATTTTCCATCTCTCCAAATTGATTAGCCATAGCCTTTGCGCTTATTATTTTTTACCTAATTATCTTCAAACAGTTCGTCCATATAGCGAACTTGATATGCTGGTAGCTCTGCTTCTGGTTCCGCCTCTGATATAGGCTCTACCTCTATTTCTTCTGGGTTAGAAATAGCAAATTTCTTAGCAACAGACTGTTTGGGATTAACTTGCTCCTGTGCTGCTTGTTTGCGCTGCTGACGGTTTCTTTTAACTAAATTTTCCACAAATGCGTCGCGATCGAGCATCGCGTCTAAAGTCGAATCGTTGATTTCTTCACCCGCTTCCCTACGCCTCTTATTTCTTGCTTTGTGTTCGCGTAAAGAAAGCCGTTCAGCCTCCATATCTAGAGCGTGAGCATAATCGAGTAATTCTTCCGTACCATCTACATTGCGCTGATAAACAAGGAGCGTTGTAATGTCGTCAGGATCGAATCGTACTGTAACCAATTCTCCTGCTCGACCTCTTAAATGTTCTGCTCGAAAATACCGACCCTCAAATCTTATGCGCCCGTATTTGTGGACTATCCGGCGCTCTTGCTTCATCAAGCAAATTGCCAACTCCAATTCATCGTATAGATACGGATCTACCATTAATCCGGCTTCCCACCGCTGCAATCGACTCTGGTTTCCAGAACGGGCATCTGTATGCTGGTTATATTCGTCCACTATGTAGCGCACTAAGAGCGTTTCTAAATCTTTAAGAGTTAGGCAAGCTTCTTCATCGACTGCTTCTGGGCGCTCTTGTACGTTCGATCCCGTGTAACCTGGTAGCTCGCGTAATACTCGATCGTTAAGCGTTCTAAAGAAACGTTCGACAATTCCGCCATCAGATGGTCTTCTTCTTAGAGAGCAATTGAAGCCTATTTCAACGGCAACTTGCTCTGTGATGTGAATGGAAGTGAAATCTTTGCCGCCGTCAGTGTAGAAGTAGTTTGGTTTACCATAAGTTCCCCAATCGTTACGAAGTTGATATTCAGAACCATAAGTTTTAGGCAAGATTGCATGACGTAAGGCTAGGGCATCAATTTGAGAACTAGGGTGATCGAATCCCAAATAAAATCCGATTACGCAGCGGGAGTAGGAGTCGATAATAATCGTCAGCCAGGGACGATCTAGAACGCCAGATTCGTCCACAAGCCTGATATCTAAGCGAGTATGATCGCACTGCCAGACATCATTGCTGCCTTCTACTTGCAACTCTCGTCCATCACGAGTCATGTGTGTCAGTCGCTCCCCTGAGAAACCTGGACTTCTTGCTTTCTGTTTTTTCTCTTTCTGCTCTATGTATTGGTCGAGAATCCGATAAACTGACTGATGACTGGGGTATTCTCCTTTGTTTAGACCGAGTTGTTTAGCTCTTCCTTGAACCCGCAGAAACACTTGATACCGGGTTCTACGTTTGTTGTCCTTATAAGTATCAATGATAAAGTCTACCCAATCCCGCTCAAGCCGGTACTTTCCCTTATCCGAGCGCGTTGTAGTTAGCCCAACTAAACCTTGTTCTCGCCACTTCTGAAGCAAGCGTTCTACCTGACGCAATGACACACCTAGTTTTTGGGCAGCCTCGCGCTTTTTAATACCGTATGTCTTGCGATCGCACGGTTCGTTCAGGCTTTGAACGATCTCCATCCTCAGCTTTACTTGGTCTGTAAGTAATTCTTCTGACGGCAGTTTGTGAAGTTCTACAGGCTGTTGATCTTGTTGCGCGTGATGCTGGTCGCCATCTGCGCCTGAAACCAAGGGACTTTCTGAGTGCCGAGACATTTACACCTCACAGTCAAGATGTAGAGGTTTAGTCAACCGAGATAAAACTTATACCCTAATGATTCAATAGTGTATCAAAAAACAATTCTAATTTTATAAAAAGTTATGTATTTTTAAATACATAATGTTATATTAAGGAAAAATTAAATTCCGGTTGAGGAAATGGCGGATATCTCTGAGTTAAGTTTTGAAACGAGCTTGTTTGAGAGCTATAGAAGTACGAGGTCACGTCGCAATCGCCACAACAAAAATTAAGAAAGTTCAATGATACCCGCTTGTAGCAGTTGGGCTTGAGCTGGCGTTAAATCCTGTGACGCATCTACTAACTGGATACGCGGTTGTTCGCTCAACTGACGCACGATCGCACCGGGACTGGTATAGCAATCGCTCTTATTTGGCAATCCCCAAACTACCAACACTAACTCAGACCAGAAATTCAATGGTTCGCTTGCTACGAGGTCTCCAGCAACAGCAATGCGCGAGATCTCGTAGTGGCTTACAAGGAACGTAGCTGTTTGGTGCGCTAGCTTCCACCACTCTGCTTTATGGGTTGCATCCATTGCTCTAGCTCTAAGTTGCAACAAAGCTGCGACCCAATCTCTAGGATGAGCTAGCTTAACTGCCCTGATTAATCCGAATGTCATTAATAACATTCCGGTCAACCCCTTGATACCTTCTCGTCCCCCAATCTCCGGTCGTCCGTTAGCAAATTCAAATTTGGCTTCGGGACACCAGTAGATGTAGTCGTCAAAGGCGATCGCTACAGGTTCTAGAGCAACAGGAAACTTTAGCAATCCGCGACTCCAGTCTACGCCTTCCCCAAGCGAGACAATTTTATTTAGCCTTGGTGCATCAGCTGACACCTCAAACCAAGCTAATTGTTACATTGAATAATCCTCATAATTCTCGCTATATTGCTATGCAATTAGTGCAGAGAGTATGTCAAATCTAAAGTATTGTCTTGATATAAGATAATATAGATTAGAATATAAAGGTTCTTCCCAACTTTTGATACTGGAGGCAAATATGCTACAAAAACGTAAACAAAAAAATTACAGGAGTTAAGAAGTTAAATTGGTGTTGATACTTGATGTTTGTATTACTCTAGTCGGAGAAGACGTAACACTTTCGCCACTAGTATCAAAAGTTGGGAAAAACCAATCGATGTCGCTGATTGTATCAATTCCAGACACCAACTCTTGACAAGCGAACTGGACTCGTTACCCAATACTCGTAGGTTTTGCCTCTCTAGTAATATAAACTCAAACAAAAAAAAGCTCAGTAGCGAACATAGCTACTATTTGTATATTTGTTTATAGATCTTGATAGAAATAGGTAATCGTAGTCTTAGAAGTTGCTGAATTCTGGATAAACAATCCGCAGCGCCGTTCTACAAGAGCGTATCAACGTGTCTAATCAGATTAAGCGATCGCCATGCTCAACAATCTATTTGACGAATATTGTGCTTGGTCGCCAGGCTCCAAAATTGAGTTAGTCGATGGACAACTAATTGTTGGCG
>QQTW01001367.1_pt1 | contig 17011 bp, 19 predicted proteins | sample 1904831 | NCBI WGS metagenome assembly QQTW01 (sample SAMN09435610, study PRJNA476489) | Subsurface metagenome, whole genome shotgun sequencing project. | reverse complement strand
CCATCCGCAGGCAGGCGTCGCGATTGCGGTTACTGGACATCAACTCTTGAAGATCGCGACACTCGACTACTGTCCACTTGTGCTCTACTTCCCTCTAAAACACTGAGGTGGTTTACTCTAACATCCGTAAATAAGGGTCTGTAACCCCTGCTAATGAGACCCAATCCTCAGTTAGTGGCATCATTTTGATCGAACGAATAGAAACGCATGTAAATCATCCAATTCATCACAGGTAGGGTGACTTGTTGTATCCAAAATTTCGATAATATGACCTATTCAAATGTATGTATGTATGTACACGTCCACACACTGCCAAACCACCATCCCTCATACCACAGCTAGACTGTTCCAACCCCCCGTTCCACCTCAGCGTCAAAGCCAGAGCCAAAGCTACCAAACACTCTCCGTCACAGCCCATCCCTCCTCCGAAACTGCACAACAGGCCCATCCTTAACCGCAACAAAAGCGTCAAAGATCTCATACTCATCCCTCGCTTGTTTTCCCCACTCCGCATCCAAACCACCCTTCCCAAGACCCTTCGCCCATCCACTAGTGACGCCCATAGGCTGGAATTTCCGCTCGGCCTCGCCGTCGCCGTCACTCGCCGCCAATCGAACATCATACAACCAAACCATCCTCGCCAACGCCACAGAAACCTCCAAATAAGCCATTCCCTTGCCAATACACCCTCGCGGCCCGACGGAAAACGGACAGAAAGCCGAATGCGCCAGCGACACGCTCTCTGTTGTGCCTTCTCCCAAATCGCCGCCGGACTTCGCGTCACGATCCCGCACGATCCACCGCCCAGGCCTATACGCCCACGCATCGCGGAAATACTCTTCCCGATGATGCAGCGCGTAGCACGGCGTGCCGACCACAGTCCCCGCTTCGAAAAATTGTCCGTCGATGGTGATGCCTCCTGGTAGGACTTCACGAGGTAAGAGGCCCGGGACTGGAGGAGCGAGACGCATTGCTTCGTCGATGCAGGCGCGGAGGTAAGTGCATGATGTGAGGGTGGGCCCGGAGCGGATGGATTCGAGGGTTGGGAAGGTAGTGCGGATGAGGGTGCTTAAGGTGGTGAGGGTGAGTGGGTTGTGGAGGAGGTAGTGGAGGGTTGAGGAGAGGGCTGTGGAGGATGTGTCGGAGCCTATTGTGGAGGGAGGAGGTTAAGGGACGTAAGTAGATTGTCGTGGACCGCTGTTCGACTTACCTGCTATCAGCAAAACATTACTCTCTCCCCAAAGCTCCAGAGGACCGAATCCCTTGTCAGTTTCTGGATCTGTAGCCTTCAGTAGATGATGGAAAAAGTCCCGCCTGTGCCCGTCTACACCTTCCTTGCTTCGCGCCGCCATCTGTTGCTTCGAGTACGCCATGTATCGTTCCCTCTTCGATTTGATCTTGCCAAAGAACAACGAGTCCAAGCCCAATTTCTTCAGGATTGGCATTTGCCCGTTGACGTTGTGGAAATATGCAGCGGTAGGGATGAGATCGAGCACGAAACGGTTTTCCTCGCGGTCCAGGACTCCAAAGGGTTTGCCGAAGCAGAGATCACCAAGGACGTCAAACGAGAGGTAATTGCTCCATGTCCCCATGTTCTTCGGTGCGCTCCACTCAGACGAGGCAGAAGCTAGTCGGTGACTACTATACCCATTCAATAGCTGGCCGACATCGCCTTTTCCTACCTCTTGACAATCACCTAGACGAGCGCACCAAACCCGGATATTATCCAAGATATGGACCTCCATTGCTCGCATAGCATTGTCGGAAAATGCCTGGCTGAGAACCCTCCTTTTGCGGGCATGCACGGCCTTGTCTATGGCAGTATGAGTACTAAAGGCACCTTTGGTAGCCGGGAAGACGCTGTAGAAGTCGGATTTCTTGACGTTGGCTTTGAAGCCATAGATGTCTCTCAACGCGGTATTCGTATTGATGGAGATGCTGTTGGGTCCGATGCGGACAAAATCTCCATACTCTTGATGGACACGCCAGAGTTCTAGATGGCGATCGCCTTTCCATGCATGATAGACATTGTACCAGTCGGTGATCTTAGCTAGCAATGGTCCTGGGTAGCTGGCGAGTGGGTGCAGAGTCAAGCGGTAGGTGATCACGGCAAAGACCTGACAAGGCCTAGTTATATGCTTCTTGTTACACGAGGACGATCAAACAGACATAGAAAAAGACTCCTATCACGATGGCAGAGAGGAGACTGCCTATCGTTGTCTCCACGGGTATAAAAGACATAGTGAGATGAGTCAAAGTAAGAAACAAATTCAGAAGTCAAGGTCCTCCAAAACGAAAGAGAGGTCTCTATGGCCAGACTTTCAAGCCATCTCAGTGAAGGAACACAGCTTGCACTCTCTGGGCTTAAGCCCAGGATCCGAAGTGCCCATTTCAAAGTAGTGAATGTTACCTTGTCTGTGGTAGCTTAAAGGTGAATTAGCTGTATTCTCCAGATAAGCTATCAACATGTTGTTCTTGTGAAACGCGTCGTGGATGGAGGGTTTGAGTCGGAGTGGGTGCGCCTAGCATCGGCTGACGTCGGGCCGGCGGCATAGTCAGGGAGCTATCGGCCTCACGAACAACGTTAGGGCAACCTATCAGCAGGTCATTCGCCGCTCTGCACGTCCCAGTCATCTGGTTCACGGTTGCTTCCGACTTGGCAGATGGGATTAATGATTAAGGTATTCACATGATGGGTTGCAGACGTAAGAGAATTTTTGTGGACTCTGAACGCCTTTCTTCGCAAACCATGCTCTTGAACTGGCCAGAGGTTCGCAGCTTCTGTTGCCTGAGGTTACATGTACAGATGGCCCATACAGGGTAACTCTACGAGCAGCTCTATGACCATAGCTCTTTGAGGGTGAAGGTCCTTCGATAGCCTTGGGATTGCAACAATGTGTCCTTAATTCATGAAGACACGTAGGAAGCCAGACTATGCGAGTCTGCAACGACACTACGTCCTTGAATCATTCTGCCAACTCCTGCCCCGTTAGTGGCCAATAGTTCGTTGTGCGCGCTGTAGAAAGGACACAATGAGGCTGTGGAGTAATTTGCGTAAAAGACAAACGAATCCAAGTGCTGCTTAGCGTACGTCACACCTTCTTCCTCCTCTTCGAGACACTCCCACCTTGCCCTACCACCGATCCATCGTCTTCGTCCTTCGCCTTAGTCTCTCCATCTCCCTCACCCTCACCCCCCTCATCACCCGCCAACTCATCCTTATCATCCTCGTGCTCCACGTCATCCCTCTCCTCGTCCCCCCCACCGCGTAGCCTCGAGATCGATGCTCTCTTCCCTACATCCTCAGCCGCCCGTTCCGCCGCCCTCCAATCAGCCACGCTCTTCTCAACCGCGCAGAACATTTCCCTCGTATCCTTGACGACGCCGTAATCATCCTCTTCCTCCTCTTCCTGATCTTCATCATGCCCTTCGGCAGAACCCCGCGATGCCCTGGACGCGCGCGACTTCCGCTGGAGTTTGAAAGCGGGCCCGAAACCTCGATTCGGACCTGGATTGAACATAACGGCATTGGCGAACATACGCATGAGTTCTTTCTCCAACTGCGCCGAGTTAACGATCCCTTTCGGCGGCACCAGATCGACGGTTTTAGGAAGCCAGAGACTAGCGTTCTTCGATGATGACGGCGTGCCGGCGCCTTGGGTGGGACTTCCTGCTTCGCCGGCTGGAGTGCTTACGGTCTCGGCGGCGGCGGCCACGGCTCGGCTGCCGGCTGAGATGGCGGATTTGATGGATTTGAGGTCTTGCGGGCGGTAGATGAGGTCTTTGTAGCCTGGGGCTTCGCGTTGGGTGAGGGGCTTGGCGAACATGGAGGCCAGCTTGTGCGCGGTAACGTCGTTCATGATTGTGGCGCTCGTGCGAGGGAAGTTGCGGCTGGCGAGGACGTGGTCGGACTTGGGTGTGTCTATGTTGGTCAAATAACCATCTTCGGGTAGGTTTGAGGAACCACGTTTGCGTTTCTTAGTTGGGCTGATGCTTTCTAGCTTTTCTGAACTTTGTAGCGTATTTCGTCGCTGGCGTGATGCCGGTTGCGTCACTTCGTCCGGTACCGTCTCCGTCATCTCGGTGTCCTCATCGTCCGCCATCCTTGCTGGCGTTGCCGGCGGTTCGTTCTTGATCTTCCGACCTTTGACCGTAGTCTCTATTGATAACTCATCGCCATGGGAGATGACCGATTGGCTTCGAGTACTTGCAACAGTCGAGTCAGCTATGGCTGAGGATGTAGTACTCCCCGCGCGACCCCTGCCCCGGCCACGACCGCGACCACGACCGCGGGCTGTAGAAGCATTTCCGCGACCACGCCGTCCTCTTATGCTACCCGCCTCATTGGTGGCCTGGACGTTTGCACTGCTGCTTGAGCCATTGGAAGCATCCACTTGAGGCTGCGATTCACCTCCTTTGCTGTTGAGAGATTTGTCCGACGTTTGAACAAATGGATCGAGGGACGGAGCTCGCTCACTGATGGGGCTCACATCTTCAGGGCCAGGCGGTGTAGGCGAGCCGGGAGACTTGATGGGACGGGGCTGCTTCGAACTTTTCCATTTCGTAGAGGAGCCAGACGTATCAATCGGCGGTAGTCGTTGCAGCCGGCGCTTATCCACCGGAGTTGATAGAACCGTTGCCCGAGCTGCCATCGGGAGTTGCTGATCTTGAATGAGAGATGGATGATATATGTTAGATATAGGAGTGTCAGCGTTATGAGGGTATGCAGGTAATGATCCTCTATGCTGTGGCTGAACGTGTGGTCGCCGTTGAGGCGGTGTATATGAGTTTGCTTGACCAGTCGACAAGCTCTGTAACGGCGGCAAAGCTGACAGACCAGAACTCGGAGAGTAGCTATTTGTAATACCTTGTGGAGGATGCGACTGATAAGGCCCGGTATACGCTGGTTGACAAGGGGGAAACTGATACGGAGACTGAAAATATGGTCTTGGTTGAGAGTTCGGACCTGATGGCAGGTGTGCCGGGGTTGTTTGGTTGTTTCGTAAAGGCTGAGAGGAAGGATGAGCACGGTACTGTTGTCCAGCCATGTCCGCTAACGCATCCAGAGGCCTGGAGGGGGCGGGTGCACGATGCATACCCGGTGGAGGTGGTAGTATGACAGGAGAGGCCGAAGCGCGTGCAGCAACCGTAGGAATGTGAGTTGTTTCAGGACTTCGCAACGATCCGATGCTTGTATCCTGTAACGATGGGGAGAAGGGTGTGGGCCGATGGCTATCTGAAGACGAAGAGCCCAGACGGTAGCCATGAGCTGACTGGTGAGGTGGCGGCAGATATGGTATACCACCATCTCCCGTGTTGTATTGCGCTGAAGGTCGCGGTAAGTTTGAGGGGGTGTTGTAGCCATCTTTCGATGCGGAGTACGAATTTACTCCTTGCGACACAGAACGCTGATACGGTGGGAACTCTGGCCGCGCATAATCCGTGATCGTGGTCGGACCATGATGACTCGACTGGTTAAGACCAGTCCCAGAACGGTGATTCGAGTTTGGCCCAACCGGTTCCTGTGAACTTCTTGACTGTTCCTTAAGTAATGGTGGAATGCTCTGTTCTGCGATTGGTGTCCTGGGACCTGGAATGCTAGTGCTGGGATCTCTATTGAGGACTGAAGAGAGGCTTCCACTGCCATGAACTGCTCCTTTGACCGGCGGATTCGAGCTGCTCTCGCTTGGCCCTGCGTCATGCCGCCGTACCAGCCTTTCATCCCATTTCCCGCTTTCTATTTCATCTATATCTCGCCTTATTGAATCGTACCTTCGCTCTTCCTCACGGATCTCCTGGATTGCCTGCTGCCTATACCTCACGTAAAGCCTCGTAACGAGCTGAGGTAAAAGATGAATATGTTGTGCTGCGTCGTTGACTGAAGCCAATGGTGGGGTGGGGAGCTTCCTCTTCCTGATGTTCGGGGACTCTTGATCGCCCAGCGAGACTCGACCTTCAGTACGCGTTCCGCCATCACCGCTTCTGATCTCCTCCTTCAGCAAGTTCAGAAAAAGCTCCCTCAGGGAGTCGGGGCTCAGTCGACCAGGATCAAATGTTTTGGCATCTTTGATAAACTCATTCTCCTTCAGCAAGTCCGAGATCTTGCTGAATGACGATGGATCCACGCCCCATGTGGAAAGATGGTGAAAAAACAGAAAGGCTTCCAGCGGCGTATATGCGGTTGCAGTTGATGCTGTCATTCCCCATCTCCCTCTCCAACTTTCCAGGGAGGATTTTGGCGACCTGAGGCTTAGAATAGGAGCCACGGTGACGGCTTCGAGAGCGTATGAGGTAAATCCCGCAGGATTCGACTGAATCACGGAGAGTGCAATGCGAACATACCTTATTGTTGCAAAGGAGCTGCAGTAGGCAGGTAAAGTTCACGAAGCAATTGCGCGTGAAGCAACTACCTTAATGTTCTGGACGCTTGGCTGATGACTTAAGCAGTCTATCACGTGACACTTCATCTAGCGGATGTTTATTAGGTTTGTGATTCCAGGTGCACAAGACAATAACAGTACAACGTTATAATATTACTTTATTGTCATCAACGCACGGGAAGCTGTGATCGGATATTACGTTGGAACAATAAGCATTCCGGTGTAACGGAACACCAGTGGGAGGATACGTACGTTTCGACTTCCGGTTAAGGCTGACACTAAGTGTATAAGGTTCGCGGGTTCTCGACGGGAGGATGACTGAGCTTGGACCCTAAGGTACCTTACCTTATGACTGAAAGCTGTGGGGATGAGTCCTCCATCTGACTTGTCAATGTTGTCATCTTTGAACTCTCCCCTCAGGTGTCATCTCTGAATCTATTCTCAGGTTGTTATAAGGCGCATTCATTGCCTTCAAGAGATTCTGTGACTGCAAGCTGTACTCTACTTTTCAGAGAAATTAGCCATTCGCTATTCAGTTGTTTCCGGCAGACGCGCCAACCCAGCGGGCCCCTTGAGGTCCCACGCTTTAACAACCAAATCATGGCTGACATGGATGGCGAATGGAAACCAAATGGCAGACCTCTATCGTAATTATGCCTGTACTCTGTCAGGGAACGAACGACGCTAAACTGTTGTAGGACCGTTGCGCGTTCGTTTTCCACGGCACTCAACGAGGCTTTCATGATTGATAACAGCTTGGTCGGTCTGTCACAATCTGTAGAGCAAAAGTACGCCCTAACATAGAAGAACTGCTACTACAATGGCTGCAAGTGACAGCCTAGGCCAATCATAACTGACTGACACAACAGAAAGAAAGCGGTATCATCCCAGAGTAAGGAGCTCGAGGCTCTCGAAGCGCGTCTCCGCGAGACCGAGGAGCGATTGAGGCAACGAAGATCGAGGACCTCGTCTCCGTCATCACCGAACAATGGCAGAAATACATCCCATCGACGTCCACCGATAGGCAGGACTTTTAGTGGGCAAGCAAACGAGGCTGAGCATCCGACAGCAACGAGTCCTCTAGCAACACAGCTACCGGCTACGCAGTCGCGTCCACCTACATCATCAAGACCTTCATATGACGTGGCGCCAATACCAGGTGCGATGCCGGAGACACCAGGAGAGCTCGGAGCTAGTGGATATATCATGGTCGAACGTAATGAGGCATTACAGCAGCACGGAAGTTCCGATGTCAACAATTCGAATGGAGACGAGGATAAGAATGTTATCCCAGCACCCACTCGTGTGCCACCTCCACAGCCAGCGGGATGAGCTGTTTGGGCTCTTTGCGTTCACACATAGTACGTTGCTGGTTGACTTTCTTGGATTTCGCTCGAGGAACTTCGATGCTCAGGGACAGTCTGGAGTTGGAGCAGCTTCACGCCTTGGGTCTGCTTTTCAGGGACTTTTTCATTGTCATAGGGTGCTTTGCTTGGAGTTTTCGCGTTTAGAGGTGTTGGTAGTGTTTTTCACAATAGCCGGCTTGGAGAGCCCTAAAGTATTACAGACTGCTTGGTATGATCATTATCATCATTGCAGTTGGTTTGCGAGCATTAAAGAGTTGAACTTAACGTCTAATAGATTGTTTTTAAACTCCACGCAAGGTGCATTGCCTGGTTGTTTTGAGTCTTCTTATTGAGCTCCTTATTGACAGCTGCAACGCAGCATGTCAATAACTTCAAGCATGTTATATGCAATTGCTCCAATAATAACCTCCAATCATCTCCTTGGCTTCTTGTCTTGGAATTTTCGCTCGTCAATGTCCAATTCTGTGGCCTTGCATTCGTCTTCGAGGTCCAAGCAGTACGTTGACAGCGGAGGTCATTTTCTTAGGGTCAACTTGGTTACCCTTCTACTCTTTCTCGACCGTGACCCCACGGCTGCAAGGCTGCAAGCCCTCAACCCTCAGCCCTCAAAATCCGTCACAACCCCCCCTTCCAACCCTTCCTCCTCCACCTCACTCAACCACAACCCTTCACTTCCTCAACCTCCACCATCAATCCTTATTTCTTCCACACGGGCTTCAGGCAAGTCCTTGTCATCATCAACTATCATCCGTTCATTACAAACAACTCCTACCACTACCCTACCACCATCAAAAGCTGGTCTGGTATCAGTCCCGCGATCGCGTAAGTCATCTTCCATCACCTTTATTCCTCAAACCCCAAACTGAAACTTGACGCTCAAGTTTCATCCAGTCATTCCCTCACAACCCAAAACTAACCTCCACACACATATCCGCCATGCCCAAAACAACCAGCCGTCACTACTCGCGGCCCGTCCCCGCCACAACATCCAAGAGGGCTGGCACCTCTTCTTCCGTCATCAGCACTCATGCCCAGGGCCGTCCCACAGCCGTGACCACTACCGGTGGCAGACGCACGCAAACCCGCCAAGTCTTGTCCGCACCAGTCCCAGTCGCCGCGGCTCTGGACACCAAACCTCAAACAACCATCACCGGACGCTCACGCTCCGTGAACGATCCCCTGACCGCAACCGAGAAGATCGGGATCCTCCCCAGTATCCTCCCGAAATCCTATGATCCCACCAATCCCATTCTCAGCCCAAGTGCCGAACACCGCTTCGAGCAAACAGCAACAACAACAGCGTCCGGCAGCACCAGCCCCAGCGTCCAAGCGCAGACCACAAAACAAGCGACACAGATCAAGAACGACACATTCGATTTCCAGTACAGGAATGTGTATAGCACGCCATCGACTCGGTCTCGTTCTGCTGGTGGCTCCGCTTCGGCTGTGACGGTGGCGAGGGGAAGAGCGACTGTTGGCAGTGGGAGCGGGGTGGGGAGTGGGATGGGGGCTTGTGTTGTTATGTGAAGGGTTTGTGAGAGGTCGGAACTCGGGAGGAGGTATTTGTGTGTCGTACGGATTGACCGAGTGTGATAGTGAGGGGTTGGAGAGCTGGACTCTTGTTTGAGGCGGTATCGATTTGATGGCGAGGGCGGTGATTGGTGCGATTCTGTCTGTCGTTACGTCTGGGGCGATTTTGTCGGTCCTTACGCTCTATTCCCTGTGTCGAAATCTGTTCTGTCGTCTCGTTTGTTATTGATTCGATGGCACTACCGCCCAGTCAAAGTCTGCTCTTCAGTTCCAAGGCTTTGGCGAACCGGCTTCACCCAAACGGAATTGTTTGGGTTGTCTGAGGATATTGCTCTTTCCATCCAGGCTCCTTGGAGACCGCTCCATGGGCGCATTGACGGTGTCTACATTCCTTTAGCTCAGGCTATATCCCCTGTGTTCTGCTTACCTATTCCGTTCAGTGTGTTCACCCAAGTCGCTCGTTTGCTCCATTGACAGCGTATCCCTTCGCAGCAGCTGCTGGGCTGACAGCTTCGAGTGTGCTACGCTTTCTTACTCAGTGGCGAGAGCTGAGCTTCAATTGTTTTGAATCCAACCGGCCTCAGCACAAGATAAGGCAGCTTGTCACGTCTCATCTTCTGGGGAGGTCATCAACGCACAGCAGCTAGCTGCTCTGTTTTTTGTTCGGTTCGTGAGACTTCATGGGTATGGCGGTTGTCTTTTCATTCACCATAGTCTTTCGTTAACAATGGCAACCGCAAACATCTGCTGAAGCGCTTCGGTTGCGTTCAAAATGCATGAGTTGCTAAATAACTACGCCGTACAACTTGAGCCCTAATCACGTCGAAATAAATACCGCGTTAAGTTTCAGTCTCGAAAGAAGGTAGTAAGGGCAGGGATGTGAGATACTTAGTGAGGTAATGAAGGTCCCAGGTTCGGTGCTGTGGGACAGGATGAATCCGAAAATGTATGGAATGGGGAGAATGCGGACATTTCGGTCTGGCTCCCGAGGAAAGGCAGCAACACTACGTATGTGGGCGATATCAGATTTAGAGCGAGAAAGAAAAGAGAGATTTGAAAAAGAGGAAGGATCGTGCTTCTGCTCAGCTAGGCGAACTCGGCTGGTACACTGAGCAATTTTGTATAGGAGACGAGGGCGTTGGATCAGAGATCAGAGATAAATCAGGTGAGACTGACAGAGGGTGGAGTCAGTTATCTCGATTTCTGATGGTCCAGCCTCGCTCAAGACTATTTGCGGCACGCCGCTGGGGTCCAGCCCAGTAACTAGCCCTGCTGTGCACCTAATCTGATTTGAAAAGCCGAACTCTGCTATGGAAAGGCCGAGAGGTCAGCCCTAGCCGCCACAAACCTCTCCGAGCAGTCATCGCCTCCGGAGAATGGATGGAGTTATCATAGTCATACTTTATGCTCTGATGGTGATACTCCGCCAGTACTGACACTTCTCAAACTGAGTAGCTCCAATTCTAATTCTCGCAGACCCGTAGGCCTTTCTTTGATCTCTTTCCTGCCGTTGACGTCAGGAGACAATTTCTTCTCTTCTACTCTCGGTGACGGAGAGTTAGAATTGGAATCACGGTTGTCGTTGCCTTGCCTATGGTTGACAATGTGGTTGCCAGATTGAGCGACCTGATCGGTGGAACGCCCTGATGGTGTGTTTGACAACAATCTAGGGGCAAAGTAGGATATGAGGGGCTTCAATGTCGGAAGACAGGCGCAGATCAAACCCACGTTAATCTCGACAGTGGACCAAGTTGCCGCTTGAACATAGTCCCAGGAAAAGTCGTTGGATTTAGCGAGTACGAGTATGTGTTGGAGTCGGAGGAAAGAGATAAGACATACGCTATAGAATCAGTCAGTAACGCCTTGCCGATTAGTATTAGTTGATTCAGTTTAGGTGGCCTACAAACCCCCGATAGCAAAGACCAGCATCAAGCAGTACCTTTGCCTTCGAGGCATCTGCAGCGCGTGCAACACGGGCATAGGTAGGGCGAAGATTGCCAAGTCGGTGGCGATACGCAACGCCGCAATTGAGAACCACAACGGAATTCTGGCTTGACAATGACCACCCTTGATGGATTTATCCCAATAGTAAGGGATGGGCATGCAGCTCAACACCGTCGCAGAAACGTTCCACATGGCATAGGCGACGACAATGACCATCATGAACCAGCATGCTCGGCGCATGCGTCCTCCAACAAAGACACGAAGATACAGGAGGATGATTGAGATTTTGGTCAAGTTCAGGCTTAGGTTGTACATTGGAAGGCCAATCCAGGTAAGCTAGTTGCGGACGACAATTCAGTTATCGCAGCCATATCCAGTGGAAGGCATAGTACCTTCATGAACATCTTGAGCTCCTCACTGCTGATCGCCGTAACGTGTCTTCCAAGTCCATGGTGTTCCTCTGATTTGTTTAGCCTCGGTCGTAAAACTGGATGAATCTATCCCATTAACGCAGACCACATACGAAACCATATAGAGATTGTATAAGCTAAGGAGAAAAGCTAGAACAAACGTCAGATATAGAATAAAGTCATCGTCTCATTTACATTTCAGAGTAGATGAATGAGATCAAAGGGTGATAAAACTTACGAAGGATCCCAGAATGACCCAGTCGTCGGCGCCAGCGCCTCGAATAATGTAGCAGCGGATAGTGAGTCTCGCGCCAACGAAGAGCCCTGCAAAAGATAGAAATATAATACTTATGACAACCGCATGATTGCCTATGGAAGAATTTGGCGAATCAGCATCAACGTCGCTTGGCATCGATATGTCTGCTGTAGAGAGGCAATTCCATCGGCCAGCCGTTTGGCGGGCTCCCCTCTGGAACAGCTACAGTGAGATAGACGATTCAGACGGATGACGTTAAGAGAATGCGTTAGGATGGCTAGCAAGCGCAGCAAATTGTAAGCAACAAGACTGCGATAGAGATGGTTACGGATGTAATCAGAGGTACGCAAAGTCCTGAGACTTGAGTATCAACATTGACCTCATGAACGGCACAATGACGCAACAGCTGTTTGTTCTTTCCCAAAATGCATAGCGACGATGGAATCAACCAAGGCAACAGCGACGCCGCTGCTTCCCATTGAACAAGTGACAGAGGCATGATTCCTTGAGACTGCAGTAAGCAGTGCTTTCCAAGCTTGGGTGATCAGTGACGATGCATCTAGAGTGACATATTCGGGTCCAGTTATTGAAACGACTTAGGTTGCGTGGTAAGATAGGTGATGACTTCTATAAAATTTAGGAAATCTGGTGTAGGGTAAAATTGATAAAGTCGATTTATGGAACTTTGACGAAAATACGCTAGTACTAATTAGGGACATTCCACCATGGATTAATGTTAGGGCATCAACTCCCTTCGAAATCTATTCATGTTAAGCATCAACCTTCAGCGGTCAATAATGCTCAAGCACAATACGATCTACAGTCGATAGATACTTCGTCTCTTTCTACATACAAACATACAATCTGTGTCTGAAGCGCCTCATATATGCAGCATCATACCCCGCGGTCCTCCCCACCTAATCAGGAACCCAAAACCATCTCTTCAACTGGAGCAAGTACTCTCCCTTAAAGTGTCCACCAAACGCCACGCCCTTCCGGAGAAGCTCACGGTAAGTTTCGCCCGGACTAATTCTGCCGACATTGGTCGGCGTCTGAGTTTCGAAACGTTGAGGGACGACTAGAGGACGACCGACGATGGCCTCCAGCCCGTGATTTATGGGTCAGCCACTCCGAGACTAGTGAAAACGTTTGTTGAAGATCTTGTGCTCGGAAGGCAACAGCCACAGCTACCTTCGCACTGCCCACAGCGCCAGCATCAACGAGAATGCACATCCGCACGAAGCTCTTGCTGCATGTACTTCCAGATGTTCGAGTTATAGGCGCCACCGCCGCACATGTAAACTTATGTGACATCAAGCTTCCCATCCTTGGTCTTGGGGCCCCAAGTCTTGTACGCTTCTACGGCTGCCTTTGCGGTGATTTGCGTAATGGTCGCGACGGTATCTTCGGGCGACATACCAGCGGACGTGCAATTGTTGATTTATTCGAAGGCATGCTCATCGCCGAACAGCTCACGGCTTGTAGTTTTCGGAGGGGTTTTGGAGGAGTATGTGTGCTCTCGGAGGTGATTGCCAACGATCTCTTCCGAGACTTTGCCACGAGCGCCTCATTCACCGTCACGATAGTACTCAATCTTTCCCTTGGTGAAGTGGCGCATAGCGAAGTCAATTAATATCTGCTCTTTAAGTCCATGTTGAGATTCATTGTCTTCACCCAATTTAGAACCTACATTTCCCTTGCCGGTCTCGAAGTCATATCCCATCCATACCACCATTCTCCTGGCCTGTTGGGCGGTATGAAAGCGTACTTTGGCAATATCACCTATAATTTGACACGCTCGGGATAATTGAGTATTCAAATGTGAGACCATCGAAGAACGCAATAATAGGGGTCCCTTGTCTTCCAACCGCTTGCTCCGATGTTCTGAGATCCGTGACGGCAGTCTTGCCTAGTTTCGCTGACCTTCCGCCATTGTCAATGTGCTCCTGGTCTGCCCTTCCTCCGGCATGCGAGGTACGAAGTTAATTCTAAGATAGGTAACTCGCAGGAGGGTCCGGAGCAGTCTGCGACTAACATGAATGGGGATTAAGTAGTTAGGTAGATGATGCACAAATCGCTGTGCATTGTGCATGACCGTACCTTAAGCGAACCAGCGAATCAAAGAGGTTGATACCAACACTTCCCTGATGCACGGTTTGTGTGGTTCTTCCATTTGCGTACAGTAACTTAGCCCTTCAAGCCCACCAAGCCCACCCATCAAGTAGGTCCTTACTAAACTAAAATCACGCTCCATGCTACTTTACCTCAACTGAGTACAGAGCTCCACACAAAGACCTACCCCATGTACTTAGTGCATCAGATGATACCTTGCCTAGGTAAACGACAGTCCCGGGGCCCCACTTTGCGTACCAGTGGAGCCTCGAAACCATAAATCCGAAACCCTGTCTTCCTCAGCAGCGCAAACGAGGAACTTCCCATCACTAGATGACGTCGGCAACAACATCGAGCTCGTCGACCTCGCTGTTGGCGCCGAGCGGACATCGGAAGCATACCCAAGTAGGAGGGCTGCCAAGGCGGAGCGTAAGCTTCAGCGCCTCCTTGAGGAAGACGAGATGAAGTTCTCGCATAGCATTCAGTTTAATGCCGTGCCGGATTGGAGCAGCAACTACATCTCGTACAGCAATCTGAAAAAGCTGTAAGATATTCCCGGAAAATACCTTCCCAGGCAGACCGCGACGCTGCATGTGCGGCTTAGTACTCTCTTTGAGCCTCTCATGCGCATGTGGCTTGGCTGACTGAGACTGTTCTCTACAGTTGCTACACCCTTGAAAAGGCCATAAATCAGCCTTCGGCTCGCGATGTCGAGGCTTCACCACTCCTTCAAGGCTCCGGGGGTGATGTTGATGCCGTCTTCAAGCGCGCTCTGGATGCTGAACTTGAAAAGATCTGTAAATTCTACGAGACTAAGGAGCGTGAAATATACGGCGAAACAGACGCTTTACTTCAAGACGAGGAAGAGTTCCGTGCTGAGCAGGAAGGCTTGGATTCGGAGCAGACGGATGGCCCGCCAGGGAGCAGAGGAACGACCAAAGGCGGGCGAGGACGACAGGGCAGTATATTCCGGAGCTTTGGATTTGGGAGACCTCGACGCGCAAGTATGTTGAGTGTATCTATTGATGAGGCGGGTGAGGAAGGCGATAGTGACGATGACGCCGACGAAAGAGCTGCGCTGAATAAAGGAAGTAACCTGAAGCGAAGAAAGACGGTGGATCTGAGCGTGAGCCAGGATATGGATGATATGCGCAGTTCTCGAGAGTGGCCACAACCCAGGAGAAGAGCGAGTCAAGCCTTTGACGACTACAGCGATCAAGCATTTTCGGCGCTGTATGAATCAGGCATTACACTGAAGAAGCGGACCATCAGTCTCTATGTAAACTTGTGTGAACTGAAGTCATTCATTCAACTGAACAAGACCGGCTTTGCAAAGGCACTAAAGAAGTTCGACAAGATTTTAAACCGAAATCTAAAAAACTGGTACATTGAAAACCGTGTGGACTTGGCGTACCCGTTCCAGAAGGCTACAATGGACCAACTAGACGACAAAATTGGAAGGATCGAAAAAGCTTATGCAGCAGTTGTGACGAAAGGGGACATCGCGACCGCGAAGCGTGAGCTGAGGCTACATCTGAGGGAACATGTCGTTTGGGAGAGAAACACCGTCTGGCGAGAGATGATTGGAATCGAGCGCAAGGCGCAAGCTGCCAACATGGGTTTACGTCGGACACTGCTCGGCGCCGACAATGATCCTTCGAACGCCAGACTGCAGGGAGACCCTGATGAGATGGGGACAAAAGAATTGGTCACTCCTGTTGGTCGGTTGGTTTGTCCGAAATGGTTGTTCAGCTCAACGTTCTTTGCATTGGTTGGCATCTTGGCTGTTTTCCTCGTGCTACTGATCGTTCCAATTATGGAGAAGCCAGAGCAGCAGAATTGTCTAGCTATGCTGGTCTTTGTCAGTCTGCTATGGGCGACAGAGGTATGAATCAATGCTACTGTTCTCCACTCGGCAGTGCTGACAACTGTAACCGCAGGTCATACCATTGTTTGTAACGTCCTTATTGATACCATTTCTCGCAGTAATACTGCAGGTTGTACGCTCGGATCAGAAGCCGCACAACCGACTGAGTCCGCCGGACGCGGCTCGATATGTGTTCGCAGCCATGTGGACGCCAGTCATTATGCTGCTACTTGGAGGCTTCACGATTGCTGCCGCCTTGTCAAAATATCACATAGCTAAGCTCATGGCAACGTTCGTTCTCAGCAAAGCTGGCACACGGCCCCGTACAGTGCTCCTCACGAACATGTTTGTGGCCATGATCGCGAGCATGTGGATCAGCAACGTTGCAGCCCCTGTTTTGTGTTTTTCGATTATTCAAGTAAGATATAGCATAGCTTTGCAATAGTTCCTGACCTATGCTGACTTCAATCCAGCCAATGCTTCGCAACCTACCGTCCGATTCTCATTTCTCCAAGGCTGTTATCCTTGGGATTGCCCTAGCCTCGAACATTGGTGGTGCTGCCTCACCCATCGCGTCACCTCAGAACATAATCGCCCTGCAGAATATGAAGCCTGAACCTAGTTGGGGCGCCTGGTTCTTTGTCGCCCTGCCAGTCTGCATCATCTCCATCGTTCTCATATGGGTCCTCCTTCTCATCACGTTTCAACCCGGCAAAGGCACTACTATCGTCCCTATCCGACCGATGAAGGACAAGCTTACCGGCGTCCAGTGGTTTATCAGCGGCGTCACCATCGGCACTATCGTTCTCTGGTGCGTCACCCACCAACTCGAAGGCATCTTCGGAGACATGGGAGTTGTGGCACTCATCCCAATGATCCTTTTCTTCGGCACTGGTATCCTCACCAAAGAAGACTTCAACAACTTTCTCTGGACCATCATCATCCTCGCTGCCGGCGGTCTTTCCCTTGGCAAAGCCGTCTCCTCCTCCGGATTGCTCCATACCATTGCCGGAACCATCACGGACAAGGTCCAGGGCATGAGCTTGTATGGCGTCATGGTTGTGTTCGCCTCACTGATACTCGTGGTCGCCACCTTTATCAGTCACACCGTCGCGGCTCTGATCATTCTTCCTCTCGTCCAAACC
>QQTW01001366.1_pt1 | contig 17013 bp, 23 predicted proteins | sample 1904831 | NCBI WGS metagenome assembly QQTW01 (sample SAMN09435610, study PRJNA476489) | Subsurface metagenome, whole genome shotgun sequencing project. | reverse complement strand
CGCCTTCTCCACCCTCCCCTTCAGCAGCTCCTCTTCCTCCACCACCGAACCAACCACCAACCCTCGCGGCATTCCAACCTTCCCCTTCATGACCTCCATAAGCGCCTACGTCACCACCCCTGCAGACGTCGAGCCAACCCTGCGCCGCTTCCAGGAGATGATTGCAAAATACCAATTCATGGAAGCCAATGTATCCAAACGAGCCGCCGGGCTGCGGGAGAAATTACCCGAGATGGAAAGCACTCTCTCCACCATCCGCTTCCTGCGCAAGAAGAAGGCGAAGCAAGAAGAGGATGATGATGATGCTGACGAAGGGGTGGCGGATCTCGAAACAACCTTCTCGCTCAACGATACGCTCTACGCGAAAGCCAAGATTGCGCCCAAGGAGATCGAGGAGGTATATCTCTGGTTGGGCGCCAACGTGATGGTTGCGTATCCTTTGGGTGAGGCAGAGGAGATGCTGAAGGCGAGAGTGCAGAAGGCGGAAGAGACGCTCAAGGCTTGTGAGGAGGACATGGAGTTTCTGAGGGTGCAGATCACGACGGTGGAGGTGGCGACCGCGAGGGTTTATAACTGGGATGTCGTGGAGAAGAGGAAGACAAAGGTAGCAGCGGGGAAAGAGATTGCAGACGGAGAGGAAGAGGAGGGGAAGGAGGAGGGTTAGGCGCAGCGAACGGTTTGAGCGCAGCGGAAGATTTCGAAAGAAGAGAAAAAGGACCTTGGAAGAACATCTTGCAGTCTCCATGCAATAGGGTATCTAGACGGCTCACCAGCAGCAGTCCAGCCGTAAGCATCAGATACGAAAGAAGAGAGCCAAAACCAGTCTCTCCTGGACACCTTACTTCAGTCCATCCCAACCAAACCAAACCACCCAGCTCAACAGATAAGAAAAACGCCAGATCGGACGGACATTCTACATTGAAGTTCATATCCGAACACCGCTCCGCGCCGGACATCACCGGGAAAGAAAACACGGGGAGAAGGAGAGAATATGTCAGCAGAACCATTGCGACGGGGCGCAGATCGATGGGATTTGCCTTGCGAATACACCTTCTTACCTAATCCAGCTGTTGCTGTTGTTGTTGGCTCATCTCTTCCAATCAACGCATTCAGAGAGACTCAAGACGGCCCCTCCTGGGACAGCTTTTGGGAGCTGCTGCTTCTTCAGCAGCAATGCTGGCCGAGGCATGAGGAAGGGAGGAAGGAAGATATCGCAGAAAACAGGAGGGCGGTGCGGTGCGGGTTAAAGTACGTACTATGATAGGCTGCTTGGAAATCCTTGAATAGGTAGACAGTTGAGCGGTATGGCATGGAGAGTTCTGTTTTTGTTTTAGATCCAGATTCGAAGTTCCATGATCAAATCACTTCATTGTCCCAACTTTTTTTTTTCAGTGCTTGTCGGAACTGCTAGGCTGGTGATCAATAAAAGCCCTGGCTTCCTTGACCGACTTGCCTTTTGCTGATTGAAATGTCTGCGTGCGCGTCTGTTGTGTGTGGGGGATACAGAACGCGGCTCCAGGATAGAACTTGAAGTGTTTTTGGGACACATACCACACGGGCCACAACCAGGGCTACAACTGAGGTCACAATCCGGATCATAACCTGTGACAGGTTTCAGGATCCAAGCCAGACCCTACGACAGGACCCAGGAGACAGGACAAGATAGAAAAACAAGAAGAAGAGAGCAGAGAGACAGAGACTTGCATCGAGTAAGTGAGGAGACGTAGGAAGGACAAGCTTGGTGCTGCAGACCGACCATTCCATTCGGAGCCCAATCTCAGGGTTGGTCTCTAGTCTTTTTCTGTTCTTGTTATCATCATCATCATCCTCCTCCTCATCATCACCATAAACAGCGGCGGCGGCGCTGTCATCAATCGTCCATCACCGGAGCGAGCGATCTTGTGTAGTTACGCTGCTCTCCCTTTTTCCATGACGTTTCATCACCGTAGCATATCGTAGCTCGTCATAGCATAGCATATCGCAGCACCACTCTCCACTCTCGGCCCAACCGACCCTCTGCTTCACTTTTCAGCGTCGAGGAAGAAGAACAAGTGGAGCCATGCAGCACCCTAAAGAGCGCGCCCCCCCCGTGACCTTCCCCAGCGCAAGTGTATCGCTCCCCCTTCGTTACATTTCGTATCGGCGACTCCACCAACCCACACATATCCACATTATCAGGCCTTCTCGCCTTGGATGGTAGCGACGACGCTCCTCGTGTGTTTCCTGGCGCGGAACTCCAGATACCAGATCCCCTGCCACGTGCCGGTCGCGAGTTTGCCGTTGCTGATGGGGATGCTGACGCTGGAGCCTATCAGGGCGGATTTGATGTGTGCCTGTTCGTACGGGCTGGTCTTAGCACTATTATAATCAAGATCAAGAGCGAGGACAAAGATAAAAAATGGACGGTGGGGATCGACAGCATGGGGGCCGAAGAGAGAGAAATAGAGAGACAGTGCACAACAAAGCACTCCACCACACAATCTCCATCCTAGTCCTACTTATCTTACCGGCATATCATCCTTCCCCTCCGCGGCATGCCGATACAGCGGCCCCGCCGCACCCTTGGAGCCACCCTGACCGCCATCCTCCGGCACGATGCGATCCAAGGCATCGGCCATGTCCTCGCGCACGTCGTCGTCCCAGTTCTCATTCAGACTGAGCGCGCAGCTGGTGTGCTGCACGAACAGGTGCAGCAGGCCGACGCGGTACGAGGCGAGCTCCGGCAGCGCCGCCACCACGTCCGAGGTGATCAGGTAGCAGCCGCGCGAGCGCGGGGCCAGGCTGAAGGATTTTTGGGTGAACGACATCTTTTCTGTGCTTGTGCTTGTGCTGGTGGGAGGGCAGGGCGGAGAAGAACAGCAGCAGCAGGAGGAAGAAGAGGAGGAGGGTGGTGGTGGTGATGGTGAGTATGAGTGTGAGTGTGAAGGGAAGGGGAGGAGTAGGAGGGGCAGTTTGAGCAGAGAGAGGAACGCGCCGGGGAAAAAGGCGAGAATGAAGATGCTCAGGAATAGGAATTGGTAGATGGGCGAACCCGTCCACGATGGTTTTGTTGTCGTTGTTGATGATGGTGATGATGTGGGAGGCATATGGGAAATTAGACCTCGATAGGGCCCCGGAATTTTTGTCTCTCGCTTTTGAGAAAATACTTTACTGTCAAGTCTTTCGTCATAGAGGTGCGGGGGGGGTATTGTGAGCGAAGTGGGATTAAAAAAGGGGGTCCGCAGGGGGTTGAAAGCATGCTGGACCCTCCCCATTATTACGCCCCAACCCCCCTAAAATTATGATAAGATAGCTGACCTTGAGATAAAATACAGCGGCGCAAAGCAAAGCTGGAGTCATATCCTGATGATAAATATGATGAAGACGAATATTCTCAACCAGGTAAAAGTAAATCAATACTGAATTAAGATCTATAAATCCCGATTCTCTTGCAATCAAAGTCACCTGAACTCTCAAGAGCCAGAGTCGCAAAGCGTCTTTTCTTTTCTTTTCATTTCAGAATATATCTTTCGTGTATCAATAATTACCATCTTGTTTTTGATTAGTTAGAGTGTAATCCATCAAATCACTACGTAACTACTATCAAGTAGATTATCTGACTTGCTTACCTGACGCTAGGTCGGATGATCACGTGATGGTTCTCGGCTGTGGGCTGTGGGTATCTAAGCCAATGACACTCAAATTACCGTCACTGACAACATGACGGAGTACTAGTGGATACTAGCAGAGAAATTACTATCACAACTCAGCTAAGGGCGTGCCTTGCTCCCTATCACTTAGCATTAAGTAGTAGTAGAACTGTAAGCGAGCACAGAGAATTGCATGCCCTGACGTCCCCATCTCCATTCGCGTATCTTGCAATGTCAGACAGCTGCTATGGGCAACTTCCGATTATCGGCATTGGAGGTTGGCGAGTCGGAGACAACAACCAACAGGGGAGGAATCAGGCAATAGACATTCGAGGCAGCAGGAATTGGGCAAGGAAAAGAGAAAAGTAGAAAAAGACCCATTGATTAGGTAGAAGGGCATATATGTAGGGGATAGAATCATCATCGACGAGCATTCCCCGTTCAGTCCCGGTCTGCCCTTTTCGCCTCTGCCACAAGAAGAGTGCACGCCATATCCAGTAAACCAAAAAAGAACCATTCCTTTGAAGTTTGTCGCAATCCCGTCTATGCAATCCATTGGCGCTTGGAGAACTTCACCCGGTTACGGTTTCGTCTGTTACCGCCTTGGACTTGCTGGCCATCATTGCCGTCTTGTTGATTTGCGTTGCCGCCTGCGCCAGCACCTGCGCCGCCAGCGTTTTGGCCAGCGCCGTCTTGTCCGTCATCGTCATCACCACCTGCAGCATTTTGACCAGCACCAGCACCCGCAGCATTTTGACCAGCACCGTCTTGACCGTCAGCGTCTGCACCTGCACCTGCACCTGCACCTGCACCGGCACCTGCGCCGCCAGCATTTTGACCAGCACCGTCTTGTTCGTCAGCATTAGCACCTGCACCTCCAGCATTTTGACCAGCGCCGTTTTGTCCGTCATCGTCATCACCAGCGCCTGCAGCATTCTGACCGGCGCCGTCTTGACCGGCTGCGTTCTGACCGGCCGCGTTCTGACCGGCTGCATTTTGACCAGCAGCGTCTGCATCTGCATCTGCGCCCGCAGCGTTTTGACCGGCAGCACCTTGACCTGCGGCGTTTTGACCGCCGGCGTTGGCACCGGCGTTGGCACCAGCATTTGCACCAGCAGCGTTTGCGCCTACGCCACCAACCGTGAATTTGTTGCAGTCGTCTTGTGCACCACGTTGAGCAACCTATCAACAAATTAGAACATGTTTTAAGCTGAGATCATATATGCGACGTACAGGCATGATTACAGGCTGATGGTTGGAAGCGGCGACCATAGTGCAGACGCGGTAGGCGCCAGCGGGTAAACCACCAGCCACAGTGGCACTGAGTCCTCCGTTACCATCACCAGCATCGTTGACACCCTTGAAAAAGGAAAAGGTAACCGGATTGAGTGGAGTTTTGCTATTGATGTCTCCTTGCAGATCTTGCACTGTGATGTGAGTATGGCCGACGATAATGCCGCCTTGAAGCTGTTGAGGAGCTGAATAGTAGGTAGTATCCGGATTAGTAAACGTGCCGGCTTGTAGATTGTCAATCTGAACAGTGATATCAAAATCCTCGTCTGCTGCAATATCTTGGCCTGGTCCTGGAAACGTGACCATACTAGAAACCATGTTGGCCTGAGCGGGAATGTCTCCCATAACTAGCACCCACGTCAGTAATCATGGCTTCCAAGTAAGATTCTGCTCATCCACTCACCGACTCCGTTACATGAGCCTCCCTTGGCTTGTAGACCATTGGTGATGGTTTTACCGGTACAGAAATTGATAAAGTTAGCCGGGTCACTACACAATTGTCAATAGGGGCAAGATGCCGGATTGGAATCTTGCTCACGTTGTCGACGCTGCCTGCCCTGCCTCGGCGTCGGCATTACCATCGTCGTTACTAGCTTCCTGTACGTTGGCAGGGTCAAGGGCAAGTCCACCAGCCGCAGCATCATTGGCAAGTCCACCAGCCGCAGCATCATTGGCCCCAGCCGCGTTGTTTGCACCTGCACCACCATTCGCTCCGGCACCGGCATTCTGGCCATTGGCGGCCTCCTGTCCTGCGGCGTTCTGGTCATTTGCATCATTTTGCCCAGCGTTATTTGCGCCGCCAGCAGCGTTCTGGCCATTGGCGGCCTCCTGTTCTGCGTCATTCTGCCCGTTTGCGTCATTCTGCCCAGCGGCATTGGCACCGCCAGCAGCGTTCTGGCCATCGGCGTCATCCTGACCTGCGGCGTTTTGGCCTGCCGCGTTCTGGCCATCGGCGTCATCCTGACCTGCGGCGTTTTGGCCTGCTGCGTTTTGGCCTGCCGCGTTTTGGCCATCGGCGTCATCCTGACCGGCGGCGTTTTGGCCTGCTGCGTTTTTGCCTGCCGCGTTCTGGCCTGCCGCGTTCTGGCCTGCGGCATTCTGGCCTGCGGCATTCTGTCCTGCGTCATCCTGGTCATCTGCGTCATCCTGGTCATCTGCGTCATCCTGTCCTGCGGCGTCTTGTCCTCCGGCGTTCTGGCCTGCGGCATCCTGTCCCGCCGCGTCCTGACTATTGGCAGCGTCTTGGCCATTGGCACCGTCCTGGCCAACAGCAGCCTCGTCCTCGTCGGCGTCATTTGCACCGTTCACATTGTTTGTGCCAGCACCGTTCTCGCCACCTGCAGTGTTGTTACCAAATGGAGGTTGGATGGCACCGACAGTAGAGTTACCAGCAGCAACTCCAGCAGTTGCTCCGTTTTGACCAGCTGCAGCTACTTGATTGCCACCTTGCCTGCCTTGGGCTGTGGCTACGTCAAGTAGCCCGGCAGAAAGGGCGAAGAGAAGGATCGCCTTATTAAAGATCATCCTTGCGAAGGTAGGGACAGATCAGTAGAAAGAATGAAAGCTGCTAAGCCGGCCTAGCAGACCAAAGATTAAAAGTACACACTGATGAGAAAGAATATAGCACGATCAACGTGTCCAAGAAAAAAGTGAAAGAAGGAACGGTTTAATGAGAGGCAACCCTATGAATAGTAGTGAATGCGAGCTGAAAGAAAAGGATGGAGGTCACTGAGGGCTGGTTTGATTAGAAGAGCAACAACGTCTGGCCTTATGGACACCCTTGGCACGTTATGGACAATCGTGTCAGAAGCAGATGGTGTTTGGGCCCGTTCTTGCATGACCTGCACTAACATGACTATCCATGCGGTTTCGGGGTGAGGGATAGAGGGTGTCGACATGGAGAGGTGGTGTCAAGGATGAGGTAATGGGTTCCATATGCACCCATCGCGCAGCGATCTGGAACGGTCATTGAGCAACACTGTTTGCAATGATGAGATTGCAGGATTGCAGGGTTGGAGGTTGGGTAGAGGATGAAGCTTGGAGTGTCTCGACGACGTCGGACGAAACCCCTGCTCGAGAGCAAGTTGGTTTAGCGGGCCATAAATGTGTCAGCGAGTTAGCGCTGTTGCTATGTACTATACATGCCCAGTAGTAATTAGTAATGCCTGGAACTAGTAGTAAAGTCTAGTAATCTAATACTAGTGGTAAATCCAGTTGTTATAACTTCAAACGTGCTAGCGCACTCTCACTTATGTCAGCAGCACCGTGCCCTAAAATATCACGTCTAAGCTAGTAGTACGCGACCGAGACAAGGAACCTTGAGGCTCATCCTCCAGCCGCCCGACTTGAAGAATAATCAAAGAAGGCCCACCAACCCAGACAAACCCAGGATCCTGTACTTACCTGTGAGGATGAATGCATGACATGCGCGTGAACCTTTCCAACCGCCTACGTCCGCAGCCATCTCCGGCCAGTCAAAAGCCCTGAACCATGTCATACATCATACATGAACTCTTCTTGTGCTCATTTGCGTGAGAGACGAGAGCTTAAACGAAACATTTCTCATGGGTATGATTCTATGCAGTTTTGATAGGTAGTCGGTCTCACCTGCGTCCTGACGTGCAAAATGATACGGAGCTTGTTCGTGCAAGGGTATTTGTTCTGTGGCGTGGAAGTTGAAATGGCATACAGCGTTTAGGCTGTTGCATGCTGCTTACATTGCATGGGAGTAGTACGTGGTCGAATAGACCAGGATATGGCTTTGTAGACTTCTCAAAGAATGCTGCTATCTCGCTAGGATCAAGGACATTTAGGGGCACCAGAGCAAGTCAGGCAGCGAGTACAATCAAAATTCACCATTTCTATCGTCAGGCCTCGGACCCTACTAAAAGAACGATCTGTCTCCCCGGAGGCCGAAGGGAAGACTACCATTACAGGTGTCAGTATACACCGAGTATTTCTCCTTTGGTAACAAATGTGCTCCTCCCACTCAGCACGACTGCACCGACTTGTCTGTGTCCCTCTTCATTGTGGGTAATGTCAACTTCAACACAGATTTGACACTTCCGTCCCATTTCCACTCCTTGCTCGATGCCAAAGACGTAGTGCTCTTTCTCAGGTTTAATGCTCAGAGACTTCGTCCCTTCCTCTATTTTCACCCGTATTTGAGAGACATCGTCTTGCTCCAATGGGCCTCCCTTCTGGTCGAATTGAATGTTGGGCATGTTGAGTGCTAGGTAACATCCCAAAGCACAGCTAGCAGACCCAGTCCCGGGATCTTCAAATCCAGACACCATCATACGCTGATGGATTTTGTGGATTTTGGGTTCTCCTTCTTTGACTTCGATGCCCTCTCGTCGGTAATACAAGCATCCGACCAAACCAGCATTCCATCCTTCATCCAGCTTGGCAACTGGAGATCCTTGAGCACCCAATACTGCCATCACCTCCGGTGCTTCTGTCAGATCGACTAAGCAAAAGGTCATCCCTTTAACAATGCTGACAACGGGGAATGTCCTTTTCTTCAACGTCTTCATGGTCGGGATAAGTTGGATCGGGGGTTGTGCTTCGATAATTTCATCGAGTGTAATGTTGTTTTGGTGGATATGGACATTGTGAGGCACAATACAGGCTTGGACCTGACGATACGGGTTGGAAAACACAGTGACTGGACCAGCCTTCGTCAGGAGCACAGCAGATTGCCTATTTTCGCGGTCTTCTGGTCCATTAAATGCTTGTGGTTCAATATATGCGAATATCTACACACAGTCAGGCTGCATATTTCCCGGAAGGTCTCCTTGCCATACATATGCTGCGACGCCGAGGACCTGTATGCTCTATTAGTAAACTTGGGTTCTTCCATGTTCCCCGTGTACATTTACATCTCAACCTACCGGATGGCCAGCGAAGGGGATCTCCTCATCCCTGGTGAAAATGTCAAGACGTCTCGCCATGCCCGGTGCTGGGGCATCATGCAAAAAAACGGTTTCCGAGAACCCGAACTCTTTTGCTAGCAATTGCTTCTTGGTCTGTGAAAGCGCATTGCCTCGAACAGCCACAATAGCGAGCTGATTGCCTTTGAATTTCTCTGCGGTGAAGACCTACACTATGCTTTAGAAAAATATCTTACTCTGCCATACCATGACTTCAAAAATGTAGGACTAGACGCACATTGATGGTCATAAATGTATGTGGTCCTGCTGCCATTGTAGGATGATCGGCTGATAGATTTACAGGACGAGCGATATGTAACTTTGTGGTAGAAATTGACAAATAGGTTGAATGGGTCTTTCCGCAACCAATCAAGCAATCTTTATTGCTAGACATACACTCAGTACATTTGGCTTGCAACCACCTGTCGAAACCACTTGTCTTTAGATGTGGTAAGAGGGAACGTCATTTTCGAGACAGATATCGTAGAAAACCTAGACCACGTTGACAATACTTATTATGCCTCCCACCAAGTACCAGGAAATCACATGACCCGAGTACGAGTTTGTTGTTTTGGTGATTGTGCACGAGATTGCTTCTCTCTATTATTTACAGCTGAGATGGTTCGGATACGTTTGACCGTATCGTATTATCATGTCAAAATAAACGCTCGCTGCTCCCGAGTGGTGATAGGCGATATGTAATCATCTCCTTCTCTTCATGGTCTTAATACACATCTCCTCTAAACCGTCCTTGGCTTCACCAGGTGGAAAGAAATTTATTGCCGAAACGGCTTTGTCCGCATATTCTTGAGCAAGCGCTCGGGTCTGCTCCAGGCCGCCAGTCTGAAGCACGATCTTTCGCGCCTATAACAAGGTTAGCCACATGAAGAAGCACTGCTTCTTCTGAGAACCTACCTTTTCAACATCCCCTGGTTCAATGAACTTTCTTCCCACAAGTCGACCAAGTTCCGGCCTCTCTTTCCAAGCAAACAATAAAGGCGCTGTTGCGAGGCCGAGCTCCAGATCAGCGCCAGCAGGCTTACCAAGCTCTGATCCACTAATTGTGTAGTCCAGCATATCGTCCACTAACTGGAAAGCCAGACCTAAATTCCGTCCATACGCGTATGCCGCATCGACAACTTCTGGAGCGCTATGTGCGAGCAATGCTGCAGCCCGACAGCTTTTGCTGATCAGACTTGCAGATTTCAAGTAGGTCTTCTGTAAATAGTAGGAAACATTTTCTTCGCTCCATCGGGGCTCCCTTTCGTCCAACGCTGTGTTCTTCAGCTGCATGAACTCTCCTTCAATCAGATTGGCAATGACTGTGGCTAGTAGCTCTGTGACCTCCGGATCTCGGAGACGCGCCAGTGCGACCGACGCTCTTCCTAGCAAGAAATCACCTGCCAGCACGGCCATCTTGTTCCCAAAGAGGATATTTGCGGAAGGCTCGGAACGTCGAAGAGTAGAGTGGTCAATGACGTCGTCATGCAAAAGTGAGGCGGTATGTATCAGTTCGGTGATCTCGGCTAGTCGTCGCTGTGAAGGTAAAATGGAACCGTCGTTGGGAAATGAATAATCGATTTCATGCGAGGGGCCTGTTATTGGAGTATGACCAGGTCGGTCCGGATTGACATCGTACAGGACTTTTGGAGGCGACATAGGAGTGTCTATTGCGTGAGCATTTGGAACGAGAGTATCTCGTCTGGTACGCTTTGGGGCAGTAGCGATTGCCCTCGACATGAGCAAGACAAGTAGAGGCCGAACATGCTTCCCTTCGCTTTGTGTATAGTATTTTGCCACCGTGTCGAGTATAGGATGCCCTGAGCCTAGCAATTCTCTGATGTTCTTGTTCAAAAACTTCAATTCCTTCGCAACGATCCTCAAAGGATCGATGGTGATATTAGCTGGGGCGTTGCTTTGAGGAAGGACTTCGGAGATCGTGTTCTGTACGGCAGCAACGGCAGCGGCCCATGCTGTATGGTTTCGCCTGCTTGTAGATAGCACTCGACGAGTTGAAGGAAGATATTTTGGTAGGCGGGTCTTCAGAAGGCACTCGGCGCAAATATTCCAAGTTGAGAAGGAATCGTTCAAGCGTGTCTTCTGGCACAGCACACGCCCTTTCATACTCGTATCGCCAAAAGGAAAGACACTGAACACATCGATGATTACTGTCACTGTTTCTTCACTGTATGCAGTCAATACAGCTGTGTGGCTACCGTGAATATTTGAAGATAAATTCTTTTGACGGCATCATCTTGCATTTCCAAATGTCAACCGAGGTTTTACCGGCCGCAACATTCACCTGTCATATCAACATATCATTCGAGCTTGTGGCCAAACCTGTACAGCAGTGCCATGCGTGCGGTCATTAGTCCATGACGATGTAAGTCCTTCCTGACCAATGAACTGATCTCATTTACTCATCTATATCTAGGGTTGATGTACCTATTCGCCTGCGCAGGGCCATTGCACAGAATGACCCAGTGCTATTCAAGCGCATATTGAAGAACAACCGTTCTTACCTACAAAACCCTGACTTCTCCAATAGAAGCAACACTTCCCTCCATCTTGCTGCTCAATATGGCTGTTTAGAGATAGCAGTATTTCCGCTCCCACATTACAGCTGCCAAATGTCTCTGACCACTGACAGGAGTATCTGATATCCCTTGGACACGATGCCAGCGGCCCTGCCACCACGGGACTGATAAGTTGGCACTCTATTACCACACTAGGTCCGTCATATAACACCGATGGCGACACGCCATTGCACCTTGCAGCGTCTCACTCCCAAACGGAAGTCGTCGAACTGCTCTGCTCCCACTTTCCTTCTACCATCAATCATGCCAACAATGAAGGAGCCGCCCCACTCCACCTGGCCAGCCGCGCCCATCCACCTCCGTCTGCCCTTACTTCCACACATCCCATCAAGATCTCCTCCAAAGCTGCCGAGGATTGCTCCACCGTCGAATCTTTGCTTGCACACAATGCTGACGTGCACGCTCAGGACGGCAATGGGGATGGCTGCCTACATTATGCGTCCACCTGGGGCAATCTCAAGGCTGTACGAGCATTGATTCAGGCAGGGGCAGATCCACTGCAACGAAATAACCAAGGTTGGACACCACAATACTACAGCATCACCGTCCAGGCAGAGGTGTACTACAAGAACTTAGTTGCAGAGTGGGAGAAGCGGAGAGCGAACGATGTCATTCGGATGAAGGAGCGCAGAGGTAAAGGGGGCGGAGGCTTAAGACTGGTGACTGGTGACGAAGACCACCAAGGGAACGTGTCAGATGGCGACGAGGCAAGAGCACGCGCTGAAAGTATGGAAAGCATTGCCTCGAGCGCCACAGGCGATGATCTTCACATCAGCCTACGGAGAAACGACACGTGGAAATGACGGGAAGTTTATGAATTTCTAATCATAAAGGACTGTCCATCAATTGCACCCATCCTAAGAGATCGGCCCATTCAAGAGAATCGATCTACTTCTCTCATCGATGTCCGTACGTCGAAGACCGCGGTTTATGTGGAAGGAAACTAGCCGGCGGGCGTACCGGTGTTCCGGTAAGGTTCTGCACCTCCTTGTCCATCGCTCATAGTTGGAGCAGTATCTGAACGAGCTGTTACAGTCATCAGTACATCACATTTGTATAAAGGACGTAAGAGCATGCAGACCGTCGATGGCTGCAGGCGCTGCGATGGCAACGGCGGCCAGTAGAGAGAAAAGGGCGATGATGATCTTCATACTGCAGGGATTGGAACAGAGACTGGAATCGTCCGGCGACAGAGAAGTTACTTTGACGAAGTGTGATGAGGATTTTGATTGCAGAAAGTATCCGGAGCTGGGAAAGGAAGGATTAACACCACTGCGATGGGAGCCGCTTTGTATATGTCTGCCTCTGGTGCTGAAGTGTCACATTGTACAGCCAAGATCAAGCAGCATTTGCAGAGAATGGCATGAGCTTTTGACCAGAAACCAGGCCTAAAGGTTGAAACGGCAGGCAAGCATGCATAGAAGCATCAAGGGCATTGGCGGTAAACGATAAGCTCAAGCTCGTCGGTAACAGACCAGGCCTCATCATTGAAACCATGCTCCACAAGGATTGGTGTTCTCTTTGCACTTTCCCCACGAGGAGCATGGTGCATAAGCGTTCATTGCTGTATCATGTGCCTTGTTGCATGACAGTAGCGTTGAAACAGCTGCTGGTGCACCGTTTGCGCTGGATTGAAACGAATCGTGTGACATACCTTAGGCAGCGCTTTCGCCACCCATAAATGCTTACCGAGTGAATCCGTTGATTGCAAAGGCCAGTCATGATTAGTCAGGACGAGTCGGAGCTGTGACAGCAACATGCTCGCTACCCGCAAGAGTAGTAGATGCCTAAGGGAGATAGCAGAATATGGGACTAAGGCTGAAGTTGAAGTTGAACGTGGATGTCGAGCTAAGCCCTGCAGAGGCTGGACCCTTATTACGTAATCGTCTAGGCCAAGCCCTAGCGCACTAACTGTACTAGTCAGTACTAGTTCCAGTACCACGTAACTGTGTAACTGAGGTGACTGCTGACGTAACCCAGTTGCCTTGTCGACCCAACCTCCTCCTGCACACTTCGCAGCTTCAAGTTGTCTTCCGTACTCTTCGCCACAAGTCTTCCCAAGGGCCTCCCTGATGCAAGTCATTGCTAGTGAATCACACGGGGCTTGCTTGCTTTCTGATCGAGCTCTGCTGTCGCTGCTCTAGCTCTAGCAGCTGAATAAGTGATAGATCACTCAGAATACTTGGTGACAGATAGGCTAGCAAAGCCAGCAAAGGCGTTTATCGGCTGCACTTTCGTCTTTGCTAGCTCTCCGTCACGACCTATAGCTTCTCGGAATAGCATCCACGCAGCAACATCTTCGATGGCGTCCCAAGCTCAATGCTTCTACTGCTTTGAATGTCTGTCAGCGAGCTTCGAAAATCGAGATCCTCCCGCCCTTAGCAAAGTCGAAAGACTATGGGAGGAGTACCAGAAGATCCTATTATCCAGAGACGAGCCTAGCAAAGAGAGTTCAGAGGAGCAGCCCTTCGAAGAGGACTCGGCAATAGAAGACACGGAAGACACCGACGGAGAAGACGACCTTGACGAGGATGAAGAGGAAGAGAGTGCAGAGAGCACAGAAAAGACCTCCACCTCACCAACACAACCGCCTTCAGCAAGGCTCCAGATCCCAAGCATTTCTCGCCTCCAAGCATCAACAGGCAGCTCGCAATCCTCCTCATCCGCAACGACACCCTCCACCCTCTCCGCCAACTCCTCCAATACTGCCCTTACAACCCCAGCCTCCTCCACATCCTCCATTCCAAACCCATCCTTACCCTCATCTTCTTCATTCACCAACCACCAGACACGCCCCTCCTACTCCTCCCGCCTCTCCGAGACAGCAACCTACCCCCTCTTCGTAACCTGGAATACCCTCTCCCACCGCACCAGCAACAGTAATGGCGCACCACACAAATCTCTCCGCGGCTGCATCGGCACCTTCGATCCTCTTCCCCTCTCCTCTGGCCTGCAAACCTATGCTCTTACCTCCGCCTTCGAGGATACCCGCTTCAGCCCAATTCCCCCTTCCCTGCTCCCTTCCCTCTCCTGCAACATCACTCTGCTAGCCGATTTTGAACCCTGCTCCCACCCGCTCGACTGGACGGTCGGCACCCACGGCCTGAGGATCAGCTTTGTGTACCGAGGGAAGAGGCACGGTGCTACTTATCTACCGGACGTCGCTGTCGAGCAAGGTTGGACGAGAGAGGAGACACTGGAAAGTCTGATGAGAAAAGCGGGATGGGATGGTGGAAGTAACTCTGGTGGGGTAGCGAGGCGGTTTTTAAGGGCTGGGCGGGACAGATCTGACGGTGTGGGTGGTGGGCATGCCAGACAGCCTTGGGAAGAGGTCAGTGACTTCCGCACCATTAGATATACAGGCCTCAAAGCTAGCGCGACGTATAGTGAATGGAGGGGGTGGAGGAGGTGGGTTGAGGAAAATCATGGGCGGGTTCTGACATGAAGACTCCGGAAACCATAAAGGCGGAAATTGATAGACTACTGTTTGAGAAGCTACAAAGTGTTTAGAGCCTGGCTTGTTACTCCAAGCCCATCGAGCCTGCCAAACACTCGCCCATCGCACCTCTCAGCTTGTTAAGTTATCCCCGACGCAATCCAGGTATGAGTATATTCAGCCTCCCCCACCCCCCCGGGCCTATCGGGTTTGCCGTGAACCCCTTCGCCCTTTCATTCGCCATTGCCAATCCCTCCTTTTAAAAAACTCTAATAAAACGTTGTTGGGGTCAGTGACCCGGGTCTTTGGCGCGCCTGACCCGTTTTCATTTTCATGGATGGCCTTCATGTTCTGTCTGCCGTCTGCGGCTGGCTGCGGCACGAGGAACTCAACTCTTCGTGCTTCGTGCTTCGTGTACTTTCGCACGCTGGGCGGCGGGGTAGTGCTGGGTCGATTTTTCTGGGGGCCCTTGAACAGCTCTCATGGTCTATGGCGATTTCTACTTCAAGGTTATGTATTCTGTGATGGTGTGGGAAATGGATCCTCGATTCGCTTCATAACAATTGTTGCTCCATGAGGGCCAGTCGCACCCTGTGCCATCGTCATGCATTCCTGAAGCGAGGCGTGGTTGCTTGCGTATCAACGTCTTGAATGATTCTTCCGCCTAATGAGCTCTGTATTCACGGATAAAGTGATTGATGGTCATCGCCCTTGGGGAGTCGGCGCTAAACGGGGTCCAATTTCAAGATGACGACAACAATCTCGTGGAGAATATGAATATTCTGCGTTGAAAGCTCGACTAGCAGGGTCTAAAAAGAAAGAACCTTTTGCCTCTGCAGCTCAGGAGCTCCGAGCCTATCATCCAGCATAAAGGGATTGATCAATTCTTTCATGAAAATTTTGATGGATTCCGTTCTAAGGAGATCAGCTTTTGGAGGTGGGGAAGTAGCCGTGGCCCAATGGGTGGAGCCCCTGGGGGCCCCACCTGCAGGGGGTACCCCCCTAGCAGGCCACGCGCTACGCGCGTGGCGGACGCCACAACGCGATTCTACGCGTAACGCGACTTTTGATTATAGAAGAAATAGCGGTCATTCTTTTGTGTATAGCTCCACCACAGTATGGCCGATTCGAACGAGGATATAGATGAGCGCGTAACGAATGCTGTACGAGATATTCTCGCAGAGCGTGAGGCAGGAGAGCGTTCCAATATCGCAGAAAAAGCACGCGAGTATCGAGTGAGCAGATATCGTATCGATCGTCGATTAAGAGGCATAGAATCACGTATAAGTCGAAAACCAACGAATTATAAGCTGTCAGAGGTACAGAAGCAAGCGCTTTTGCGATATATTTTTGCTTTGGATGAGATAGGACACTCGATACGCTATGATTCTGTTAGCAGAATTGCGAATGAGATGCTCAAGAAGAACCACAAAGGGAATGATTCTGCGCCTTTTGTAGATCAATACTGGACTCGACGCTTTCTAGATCGATATCCGGAGCTTCATAAGGCTAAACAAAAGCCTCTAGAGCTTGAGAGAAAGCTTGCTCAGGATCCAGAGCTCATACGCAATTGGTTTGAGCGTTTTCAAGCATTTCGAGAAATATACAACGTATTTGACGAAGATATCTGGAATTTCGACGAAACAGACTTTCGAATAGAAGTAGAGAAATCGCAATAAATTATAATTTTTTCGCGTACGAAGCGACACAGTTTGATTTCGGATAACAACCGCGAGTATATAATAGCTATAGAGACTGTAAGCGCCACAGAGATGATCATCGAATCGATATTTATTCTCATAAAAAAAATTTATTTGAAGCGTTTCTATCGAGATCTCAAAAATGAAATACTTATTGATTTATCAGATACAGAATTTGCGAATGATGAGCTTGTTTATAAATATATTCAGTATTTTGAACGCCAAAGTCGACGTACGCGAAAAGACGCTCATCGAATTCTTCTATATAATGATTATAAAAGTTATTTAACACGAGAGATACTCGAATTCTGCGAATTCTGAAATATTTATATCTTCGCTTTTTTTTCGCATATTACTTATATTCGAAAGTCTGTTTCGTCGAAATTCCAGATATCTTCGTCAAATACGTTGTATATTTCTCGAAAT
>QQTW01001365.1_pt1 | contig 17015 bp, 23 predicted proteins | sample 1904831 | NCBI WGS metagenome assembly QQTW01 (sample SAMN09435610, study PRJNA476489) | Subsurface metagenome, whole genome shotgun sequencing project. | reverse complement strand
AAATGAATGGAAATTGTGGGATGATTTTCCATGCTCAACATCCCTGAATCAACGCGAATTCATTTGCCCGCCCAGAGCCGCTAACGTGTTCAGGTAAGACCCAAGCCCGGCCTGTTCGTGGGGCAATTGATAGGTACATGTTAGATCGCGTGTGCATAATCTCAATGCATGGAAAATCATCTCACAATTTCCATTCATTTTCATGAACGAGGGTGTGCTTTTAAATACATCTGGACAGTCCTGCCCCTCACAGAAACCCTTTCTTTATAGACTTGACCCTCCTCAAGCGTGAGGAAGAGTAAGGGAAAAGGAGCCTCGTGCAACGGTACAGCGGGACTCGGCATCTTGATCCATCTCTCACTCTTCACAGGTGGCGCGATCGACGGCTCAACCTGTTGCCACTTCACGACCGCATCTCAAGCCAGCTGGCGGCTTATAATTACCTCCTCTACCGCGAAATCGCCAGTCAGCTCTGACCCTGTGTCAGGACAGTCCCATGTAGCTTGGGGCGAACCGCCTCCTTGCGTCCAAGCTGGGCGCCCAGACCTTCAACTTCATCAGGTTGTCTGCTTCTCTGCTTCAGCCCACCGTTCTCCCCTAGAAACCAGATCGTCGTCGAGCGTTTTCTGGAAATCTTTTGTTCCTGCTTCGAAGCCGTAGCCCCCCTGCGGATCCGTTAGCTCCTGTGGCCGGGCCTTCGAACGAGTCTTCTGCGCTGAATCGTCCATTGGACCATCCTCTGAGCTGAAAGTACCAACATCTTTAGACCATACCATGCAACTCGAACCATGGCAGAGTTGGGCCATTGTGGCCGTTGGTGCGACCGGAGCGTACCTTTACTACAGTCGAACGGGGAACAAGCGGAGAGGTAGGGGTCGTGCTCCATTCAATCCGAATATGGTCAAACGACGTAATTCTCCACATCGAGGTAGTGATGCGGATGCCGGCCCCGCTGGTAGCGGTGCCCCCTCCAAAATCCGATCAAAAAAAGGAGAAAACCGGGTTGATGCTGCCACAGCGCAAGTCGCCTCTTCTGTTATACCTCCCGGCAGCAACGGAAAATTAAAGAAACGCAAGGGTGGAAAGCATGAACCAGCTCAAGTGGCACAAAGCTCCTCCGTCGATGCGCCTCCGATGATAGCGGCCGACGATGGGACGGACGAGGTTGACAACCGGGAATTTGCAAAACAGATGAGTGGGTTGAAAACAGGCTCTTCAATGGCTAAGAAAGACCCCCCGAGAGGTTCAACGAAAAAGCAAGGAAAGCAGGCGGAGCTTCCCCTTAATTCGTTCAACGCTCTCGCTACTACCACGAACGGGGGAGCATCACATCCGAACATGAAGGAACTCTCGAATGCGTCTTCTACAACGGGGGCCGATGCTGATGACGATCTTTCCCCCGTTGCGTCTCCACCATTCGGCGCTCAACAACAGACTGCGACTTCAGGGGATGTTAATGATATGCTCGAAGCGCCAAGCAAAGGACCTTCGGTATTGCGTCTTACTGACCTGGAAGAACCTAAACGTCAATCAAGACCACCAAAGGTTGCGCAAGAAGCAGAAACAAAAAAGCAGAGACAGAATCGTCGCAAGAACGAGGAGAAGAAGCTGGCCCGTGCCCAGGCAGAGAAGGAACGGCGCGTCCTGTTGGAAAAGCAATTGCGTACTGCCCGCGAGGCCGAAGGCCGACCAGCGAGGGACGGAGTGGCAGCGCCATCTGCATCCAATGCTTGGAGCAAAACTTCTACTAGTGTTACCACACCTCAACAGGCATCCTCGTCCTTGCCAGATAGCCAGTTACTGGATACTTTCGATGAGAGCCCCAACGGTGGTTCCCATGCTGCTGCACAAGACATACCTACGTCCAACACGAAGGCCTGGCGCAACGAATCTCCGTTAGAGGAAGAGCAAATGCGCATTCTCAGCGAAATAGATGGCAGTGGTGGCTGGAACACAGTTCCAAAAGGAGGCAAGAAGAAAAAGTCGGCTGTGAATGGCAAGGAGCATGAAAGGAAGATGAGCACTACGAGTGCCAGCCTGGCTGGGACAGACGACCATAGCACTTCCACATCGGACGATGTTATCCCCAGAGCAACCCCTTCACAGTCTCAGACCGAGGATGAGACTCCCAAACCATCCAAGTTGACAAAGGACGATGTCGACCCGAAAATATGGAACCGCGAAAACATCCATGAGCATCCGGCATATGATCCAGCATACCCATATGCTTTGACAGGTCATCCGGAAGATTCTGACTGGGCTGTCGTATAATACGCTTTTCAGCAATCAGAAAGCACCATTTCTAAGGACTTCCTGCTACTGATGGAACTCCACATACTGAGGTCTACTCTTCCATCATGCAAGCCATATTATCACAGCAAAGCAGGCAAAGTCATACAGCTTTGCACATTCATTGATGTCTTCTCAAGGTCCATGCGTACTGTGTGCATTCTACCGCTTGAAAATGTCCACCATCAGAGATCACAATGTCTTCTACTTATGACCAGCAAGCTCAAATCGGGAGTGCTTAATCCTCTGATTGGTTCCTTTGTTGGGGCGCTTCGATGAATCTCAAGCGGCCAACCGTGCACTTTGATCAATGGATATTGCGTCAGCATACTGAGGGGTCTGGGAATGCAGCAAATGTGTACAATAATAGATTGGAGACTTTTCTCTGAGCTTCATAGCTTTGCAGACATCAATACTCATAGGACGAACGTGTATGACAATTGTTGCCCAAGCTTGTGCAACCAGCCCTATCTAGCGAAGTGTTCATACGCATGTCAACCTTGATAGAAAGTCCAGTATATTGACACCCAGACACAGGTCTTTTAGCGCAGGGGAGCGTCTCCTAATTAAGTTATAGCTTTCAGTTCAACTTACCTTGATCTCGCTGGCACATTATTACGTATGCCAGAAGATGTAGAGGTGTTAGTAAGGTATATCCCTGTGCGCAGCTCTGCGCGCCCGGCTTGTCTTACTCAAAAGCGTTAGTGTTGTGGGTAAACTTCGGAGGAGGGTTGTGTTGCAGCATACGGAATCGTGTCTTTTTACATGAGCTGCCTCACTCCACCTTACAACCTTTCTCTATGTCACTCTCATCATTTGTTAACCGTTTGATCTGTTCCTTGTAAGGGATTTCGGAGACTTCGACTAGTGCATGACCAGCATTGAGGATGGCACAGATCCGAGGCACGGCGGGCTATAACCTGGGAGCGCAAGACAACCGATTCGGAGGGCCAGGTCGCGCAGATGCAACCAATGACCCAAGTCCCTTAGACCAGATACGTGAGCAAACGAGCAAGATTGAGGATTGGTTGGATACAGTCTCAGACCCACTTAAGCCGTACGTGCATTACCACAAAGCATCAGGAGCAGAAGTGGCCCATGAATGTTGCTGCATATCCGGCTATGGATGACACCAAATCCTGGTGAAAGTTTGGGCACTGACTGTGGGTTGCGATTGCAGCTACCTCCCGGCAATTGGCCGATTTCTTATTGTTGTTACATTCCTTGAAGATGCGCTTCGGATCGTCACCCAATGGAGCGATCAACTCATCTACCTCAAAGACTACAGGCACAGTATGCCCATTGAGATGTTTCCGCCGTGGCGACACTTGTGCCCCAGCGCAAAGCTACGTCCAAGAGGCTAACCGTCCGGCTCTAGTACCTTGGGGACTCACCCACCTCTTCCTCCTCGTCAACGTCCTCGCCATGATCGCCTGCTCCACCCTTGTCATTATCCGCAAACACAGCGAATATGCCGTGTTTGGTCTCATTGGCGTCGTCGTTACCCAAGCTCTTGGCTACGGCCTCATCTTCGATCTGAACTTCTTCCTCCGCAATCTGAGCGTCATGGGCGGGCTCCTCATGGTATTGTCCGACAGCTGGGTTCGCAAGAAGTTCGCACCGGCTGGACTACCACAGATGGATGAGAAGGACCGGAAGATGTATTTCCAGCTTGCCGGAAGAGTGTTGTTAATCTTCCTGTTTATTGGATTCGTTTTCGCCGGCGAATGGGGCTTGGGGAGGGTGATCGTGAGCCTTTTTGGATTCGTGGCCTGCGTCATGGTCGTGGTAGGATTCAAGGCCAAGTTCAGTGCGGTGATGTTGGTGGTCATTCTGAGCGTGTTCAACTTGTTGGTCAACAACTTCTGGACGGTACGCTGGTCTTCTCCCCACCCAAAGGAGTCGGACGATGCAAGAGCTGACGTCTTCTCTAGCTACATGAGCATCACCCACACAAGGACTTTGCCAAATACGATTTCTTCCAGATCCTCTCGATAGTGTAAGTTAAGAGACTCACTCTCGATGCGAAGCGAATTACAGTCGTTGATATTCTACAGCGGTGGTCTCCTCCTCCTGGTAAACATGGGTCCTGGCCAATTTAGCGTGGACGAGAAAAAGAAGGTTTACTGATCACAAGAAACAATATCATGAGCTACAATTCGCCCTGATGGAAGAACAGCCATTGGGACAACCATCCAGATTTTTCAGGGCCGTCGATATGGAGAAATGTGGGGAAGGAAAAGTCAAAGTTACCACAAAACAGTGGGCATGGTGTTGCATGAATCCGAGATAGCGGAACGATTCGTCGTCAGTAAGTAAAAGACTACAATATGATGCTTAACGTAGCCTCGAACGTATCTGTATGTGACGGTATTCTTGTGGCTCCCTCCACGCTGGCCTGATCTCGTCACCACTCACATAAAAATGCGTTGATGAAGCCAGACCCCTTCTGCATGCTCTCTACATAGCGAGACATCGCAAGTGCCGCACGTAGGGCAATGATAGCCTTCCTCGAGCTTGGCCACATGGAGCATGATCAGGACTGAGGTGAACACCGGTTGCGTGTGTGCTGTTCAACCACAGGCTGATCTTGTTATAGATAGCAATGGCATGTTGAGATCATCAGACTGTCCGCCTTGCGCAGGACCCACATAGTGTCGATTACCATTGGGATACGAGCTTTACTGGATTCTCAAGCCTGGAAGAGGTCTGGCGAGGGAAAAGAGATCCGCAGTGCATCTAAAGATAGAAAGGGGCAAACTGTACCGAACTTTGCGGGTGAAGTCAGGGCGCGCTAAAGGCGGAGCTAATATCCGCTGCCGGCTAAGCTGCCAGGGATAGGTAGGACAGGGGTGATCAGGGGGGAAAGTAAGGACACTAATGCAGGTGTTGGTTGGCCCGGGCGCCATTTAATAAACACCTGGCCCCTTCCCCAATTTTCTTCTGTCTTACGCGTTCTCTCAACAATAATAATACACTCCATCTCCTTCTCTCTTCAGGCGTCTAGCTACTGCATTGCCCATACACTCGCTTGGACCAGACCATCATTCCAATAGCAAGCTTTTAATACACTTCGTACTTGACCTTTCACTCTCTTCTCACCAGCGACATCCGACCATACATCCGCGAAAATGCGTACCTCGGCCATACTCGCCGTGCCCATGGCCGCCGTGGCAATCGCCCAAACCAGCAGTATCGACACATCATACGTGAGTCCCATTTGATTGAGCGCTACTTGCCAGCCTTCCCGGCCCTGGGCATTGTCGATTCCCTATTGTGGCTACGTCTTAAGCAAAAGAGCCTTGCTGACCTTGTATCGCGCTTAGACCAATGGTTTCACATCCTTCACTTCCATGACCAACTCTCTCGGCGTCGCAACTGGGATGCCATCAGTCGTCACCTCCCAACCGTTGCCTGAGACCTCCGTTGTCACCACTCAACCTTTGCCCATTACTACCCAGCCCGCTGTCGTCACCGTTCCCGCCGGCCCTCCGGCTCCTATGAACGGCACAACTCTGTTGTCTTCCGTGGTCGTTGGTGGGGCTGCCTCGCCAACTGGTGGGGCCTCAGGCAATGGCAGCACGGGTAGCAGCGGCAACAGCACTGTCCCCAATGGTACTAGGACCCAGACTGGAACCCGAACCCAGACTGGTGGATCATCTGCTACCGGTGGTTCTTCGGGCTCGAGCCCAACCGGTGAGGATAGCTCGTCTGGCACATCTACTGGCTCATCAACCACGGCCAGCCCAAGCAGCGGCGCCGTCCTTCTCGAGACCAGCATCGGCCTCGGTCTGTTCGGCGCTTTCTTCGCTGCTTTTTTGTAAGCATCCAGTCATCAATACCCCGGGACGACTTTTGGCTGGTTCAATGAGGCAATCTATGTAGTGGAGCAAGGTGCACAAAGTCCAGGAATTGCTACCAGAGACGAAGGTACTCTGGGATGCTCATAGTAGTATGGCGTACTCTGTCACATGTGGCGTGTTTGCTTCAAAAGTTCTTCGTCGGTTGGAATGTCGTTGGCGCGGGCATACTGGCCTAGTTCTAATCTTTGGCTTTTGAGCGAGAGAGCAGGAGAGGGATGTTTTAATTCATAGAAGATGCAGGGAGACAAAATCGAATACAAAATATCTATGAAGCGCTCGTGCTGTCCGAGCTCTCGCTCGAACACTTCGTACTAGACGCCAGCTCATGCAGCTGGCCGCAGAAGCCTGAAGTTTTGCCCCCAGCTTTCTTAACCAAGTGTTAGGTCTCCGTAATCATCCGGTGATTCTCATTAGCTCTTTAGTGAGTATGTCATGACTATGAACTTTTGCGTGTCATTGATCAATCGACTTCGAGGAGAGCCGGCGGCCCTTGGTACCAATCATCGACTTCATCCAAACCAGGTAGATGTCTCGTATTATTTTCAACTGGTCTTCCTTCTCGCAGTGATTGCCTTCCCTTTCTAGCCCACGAATAGCATGGAAAGCGCGATCATGGCCGGTCTGGTCGGCAGTGAATCCTTTTTCGGCGGAAACCAAGCCGAGACCACCACTTGGCACCACCACAGCGTTTCAGCATTGAGTAGTTGGACCACACGTTCACCACGTCCACGCCGTCCTGGCAGCAATCGGAGTAGAGATATCGATAAGACGGTCCCGCCACGTGCTGATACATGATCGCCCTGGGCACATATTCCTCCAGGTAACCAAATTGACAGTATTGGGGTTGCATACCAATTGGCGACAGCAACTCGCCGAGAGATCTCGAGTCCCTCAACGTTTCAAGCGCAATTGGCATTGATCCTTGAGAGGCGCTGCTACTGAGCTGTATACGAGGTCAGGCGCTGCTTCCATTGATATTATCGCCATCCTTCGCACTGCCGCAAACCTTCCCTACCTGCTTCGCCGCAATACTCGACGACGACCAACGTTGCCTTTCCGGACCATCACATTCCAGCTTTTCCAGCCAAAGGATACGAATCAACTAGGCCTGCGAATAGTTGTCGGTGTCTTTGTTGTTGTCGGAGCTCTCGGAGCTTGGACCTGGAGTCCGTAACGCCAACAACCGACGAAAAGAGCGTGCCACACAGGCACCACACGCTGCAGTAGCAGCAGTAGTACTTGCTGCACCCACCCGCGCCTCAATCTCTTCACCCTCATGGAGAAAGCCAAGCGGAGGATAGACAGTCTGCTATCCTCACATCAAGATTGAATACGACTTATCATCACTCGTAGCTGGTGCCTCCTTCTCGCCAACCGAGTTCAATTCCCTGCCAAAATGTCCTGGTTCTGGCGTGGATTTCAGTCTGCGGTCTTCTACTACGTCTCCTGCGCCCCCTGCGCCCAAATGGCCTACCGCCGCCGCCGACGAAAAGGTGCCGCTCGCTCCAAATCAGAGAGGCAGATGGGAGAAGGCTTATATCCGCATCCGTCGCCCTTCAGTACCAATGTGTACTGGCGAGAAGAAATGGCCCTAGGTCCGGGCCCGCCGCTAAAAAAGAAGGATAGAGAGAAGGGTCGGCAGCAGCGAGCTAGGGACGGGGGAGCGGAACCAGGCAGCTCGAGGGATCTGGTCACGGGAAGTAGCACGGGCACGGGAACGAGTAGTGCGGATACGGTCGTTGCGAGTAGCTCCTTGCCAGGGACTGCGGAGGTAGAACCGGGAAGGCAGAGTGAGGACGGCTGGAACAGGAGGCGCTATCAGAGGGAGGATGAATTTCTTTGGGGTTTCGACACCGGAAGTGAGGACGGACACCCATTCCGCAACGAATATTGCACGGTTCGCAACCCAGAAGTCAACGATCTCCATCCGCCCGTGGTCAGCACGGCGCCAACGCATCGCAGCGAGACTAGATGGATGGTTCAGCCGCCGCCGAGTGCCAAAGTCATGGAAGGTAAAGAACGCGCGAATCGTTCCAGGAGCGGCAGCGGAGGCAGCAACGGGAGCAGCAGACGAGGCGAGATGGGCCTAGGTAGGCAGATTGGGGAGCGCATGGTGGAGGAGAAGAGGCGGAAGGGGAAGACCATCGAACTCACGGCGGTGAGCGCAGCGATGAGCCGAGGTACGTCGGCGGCAAGTGCGACGTCGAATATGTCCTCCTCGGGGCAGCGACATGATAGACATGGTCCACCACCTCCGGCAAGGATTTCAGCGAATACCGTATCCTCGAGCCCGAGATCAGCCAGAGCAAAATCCCCGCCCCTCAATGTCCCTACCAACGAACAAGCGCCCCGGATCTTTACCACGGCAGCGGCGATCCGACCACAGTTACAGACCATCGTCTCCTCCACATTCCTCTCGCCCGCCGTGTCAGCCTCCGCAGCGCCACCAGTCCTCCCTCCCGCCGGCCCCGGCAGCAGACCAGCACTCCAGCTCCGCCCTCCCCTCCTCCAGACCACGTCCAACTCTTCCCTCCGTATGCTACAAGAACTCGTGTCCCCCTCCACGGCGCTCAAAGCCCGTCCGCCATCCGCCACGGAGCAGGTAAAACTGCCGCCCCCAGACGACGCCGATGACGATGAAGAATTGGAGATCCCCGAGGTGGAGAGTTTCTGGCCGCCGTTACCGCCGGACAGCAGCGGCAGCGGAGACTTTGGATACGATGTGATAGGCGTTGGAGTTGGTGGAGGCAGGAGGGAGAGGTGGAGCTGTGACATTTAGTCTGGCTGCTGCCAGAACTTGCCTTTTTGCGCATGTTCTCCGTTACGGTTTGGGGTCAATGGGAAACGAAGGCTTTTGGGATGAAATATATATGCTGTACGACTTATGACGCTTCGGCACGAGTTTGGGCGATTTTTCAAGCGCTGGCGTCTCTCCGGTCTGGTGTTTTTCCACTCTTGCCCTTCAGCGTCCGGGCAGTCGAGACAGGTGAGACGAGAAGTTTACGTACTCGAAAAGGCGCTGGCTCGCTGTCAAAAGGCCTGGATTTGCTACTATCTAAAGCTATCTATCTACTTTCTGAGATGTTGGTGAATAATGTTGCTGTTGTTGGAGGCGGGGGCAACAGCAGCAGCAGCAGCAGCAGCGTGTCGTGCATGTAGAGCTCGTTCTCGTCGTCGGTTGTGGGCTTTGCGGGTACGACGACATGCACTTCGAGCCCAAGTTCCGAGAGCTCCGATAACGACAATAACACGAACGACTATACCCCGGACAAGGTTGAACTGGGATGAGATAACGTCGGCCCGGGACATTGTAGTGAGTGTCGATGTTGCTCCTGCTCGTGCTGTACCCCCAAGAAAACACCAGCTCGTCTGCCGCCTCCCTCCTTGAAGCCGATCCAGGCGAACTACGAGTCGAGCATTGGTACGGTCTCTTCACCGACTGTTCGCCACCTGACTAGAACATCGACTGGTTGCGAATAATCCTTTCTCCGTCGAACCCTGCATGCTACAGAGCGTAAGGATTCATGGAACGGATAGTGAGACATCTGGAAGATCATTAATCGAGCTCAGCATCGACCAATAGGTGAAGATACTTACGGTGGGCTCTTCGTGAGATCCGTCTTCAGGATGACAGGTACCCTCGTCATCTCCGTCACGTCCTGGATGTACTCGCCGTCTTCTTCACGCAGTCTGAAGAAGCCCAGATATTTCTCCTTGTTCGTGAGTTTCGCCTCAGGCGTATCCTTGGCGCTGATGGTGAGCTTGGGGTCCGACCGTGTTCGATGGGGCGTTTGAGCGGACGCTGGTCCGTCACCTGCTGGAGATCCAGGCATGCTCTGTGTCGGGCGGTCCGAGCCCAGAGATACCCCGGCCGTCGTTTCTGTAATCTCCGAGACCGAGTCATCGTCAAAAAGGTTGTCAACGTCGTCGGTCGACATGGTGCTAGGCTCTGGTTGTCGGCTCTCCACCTTGGCTGGAACCTTCTCCGGCTGGCTTGCCGCCGTCTCCCTTTGCCGACGAGAGCCGGCGCGCGTCTGGGGACGCTCGTCTTCAGGGATGTAGGCGGATGATGGAATGCCCTTCTCCCAGTACAGTTCCAGGACTCGTTCGTTCTTGCGATACTCGGCCTTTTTCAAGGGCAGCTGATCACAGTGAACACGCTTCTCGAACCCGTATTCCGGGATCAGGACGTCGAAAGCAGACTCGTAAACGCAGATGACAATGCCTTCACTGATGAGATCACCGCCGAGCTCCTCCCGCTTCTTGTCCATGATACGGCAAGATTCGATGTGCACGCTCTGCTCTTGAGCGCTCTGAGCCGAGTCTTTTTTCGTATTGCAGGCCTCAGCGGTCTTCTGAAGGGCATCGGCATCCTCCGCAAATTCCACTGATCCGTCGGACAAAGCCGCCTCCAGCTGGCGGTGAACAATGATGTCTGCGTAGCGTCTTGAAGGGTTGGTGAAATGCGTGTACAGAGGTAGATTCAGGGCGAAGTGCTGGTAAGCTTCTGGCTGCTCTTTGCTGGCAACAAAATATTTGGCTCGTTGCATTGCCTTGACCAGCAATGTTTCCATACCCTATAATCAGCGTTAGTAAGCTCTTGGACCATTATCCGGATGACGTACCTTGCGGATCGCTGCATCCTTCACATTGAACAGGCTATTCTGCAAGGCCCCGCTGCTCGAGGTGTCAATCTCGTAGCCAAGTCGGGTCATTCTCTCGGCAAATGTCTGTAGTCGCCGGGAGTTCGGGGAGGCTTGACGACGAAGGAAGGCCTTCTCAGGGAGCGCGGTGGCGATCTTCTGCGCGACATACGAGTTGGCCTTGTGGCTCAGCTCCTCTATGATCTCATGTGCAGGTGTGGAATCGAAGATGTTGTGTTCCACCGGGACATTCTCATCGTCGAGTTGGTGGAGCAGACGAAGGGGTGGAACATCGCCCGACTGTGAGCAATATCGAGCTTCCCGGAACTTTTGGGCGATTTTCTGCCTTTGTCAGCGTCGCTCGTGCGAAGAGGTATGCAAAGGCTCTCACCTTGAGGCTTTGGATGTCCTTTGCAGTGGCACCCTGAAGCTCAACATCTTTCCCGCCTCGAACAACTGCGTCAACCTCATCATACGTCACCTTGCCTGCGCTCTTGATGATGGCCTTGCCGATCCATGGCTCCTCGTCCGTCACACAGCCGGTGTCAAGGTCGACGGTGAAGACTACGCTGACGGTGAACCGCTCCTCGCCCGGGCTCAAAGAGCAGATCTCAGATGAGAGCCTCGGTGGAAGCATGTTAACCGCTCGGTTCATCAAGTACACCCCGGTCCCGCGCTTCTTAGCTTCACGATCAACGAGGGAGTTGGCTTTGATGAAATGCGCGACATCGGCGACATGGATGCCGACCTCGACGTTGCCCCCAGCGACCTCTTTGACGTGAATAGCATCGTCTAGCTCCTCTGTTCCGTTGGGATCAATGGTAAAGGTCGTATCTCCGCGGAAATCTCTCCGGGTTGCGATTGCTTCCTCGCCCTCACCGCTAACAGACCACTCATCGAAGCCAACGTTCTTTAGCACGGCTTCTGAAAAGTCATCGGGGCCAAAGTTGTTATCCCTAAGCAAGGCATCGGTCTCAACCTTGAGATCGCCCATTTCTCCTAATAGCTCGACCAGCGTTCCAAAAGGATGCAGCGATGTAATGGGCCATCGCTTAATGCAGGCAACGAAGATCCGGTTGGCGTAGTTCTGGTGGTTTTCGACGAAATCGCGCGGCGCCTGCTCGGTTGGTATGGCGATCAAAGGCACACGCTTGTCGGTCGGCTTGAACCATACAATTTTAGGCTTTTCTGGTTGTCGCTCATGTTGGTGTCGTCCAGAGTTCCCCTCTCTCTGCTGTCGTTCGGCTTCTTGCTTCTCCTTGGTTGCCTGGCTGCTGGGCCGTAGTAGACCGAGGGTGCTACCTTTGATTAGCCTCCCACCAACGAACGCACCATATCCCGCAAGACTTACCCGGAGAACATCTGTCCGGCCACACGCTCAATGACTGCAACAACGTGGCCAGCATATAGTGGCTTCTGATCATCGTTGACTTCCTCTTCTTCCATCAACAATAAAGTCTGCCCTTCAACTTCAACGTCGTCGTTCTTCTTCTGCGTAGGCCGCTGCCTCAAGCTGCCTCTGCGTCTGATGCCCCCTTCGTTGGACCCGGTCTGCCCGCTGTCACCGTTGGCAGCCGAGTCGCTACGCGAGGGCTTCTCATTGGTGGTGCTGCTACTACCTGTTCGTGTGTCTGTTATGTCTTTACGCTTTTTCTTTTCTTCCTTTTCGCGTTTTTGTCCCCAAACCTCATCTACATCAAGCAGCTCTATAGCGACATAGTCTCCCTCAAGTGCCCGGTTGCGGTCCTTACTGCCACATATAAAGATATCTGCATCCAAGTCGCTGGACGTCACATATGCATCGCTGCGGTTTTTCTTGTTGACAAGAAGAATGCCCGAGACAAGTTGTCCGTCGGAGAGAAGAGCAGGCAAACTGGCCTGAGGGAGGTATGGAGTGAAAAGCGTCTTCCGTTGTTGTTGTTGTTGTTGGTTGGACATCTGGTTCTGAGCCTGCTGATTAGCATTCAGGCTGAACTGTTGCCCATTCAGCTGGGCGGCTTGCAAAGCCTGCAACTGATTCAATTGCAGAGGGTTCAGTTGTTGGCCTGGGAACATCTGAGGCTGCTGAATCACCACCTGACCCTGAGGCAACTGCACGAGCTGCGGCTGGTTCGGGAATTGGAACGCTCCCATCGAGCTCACTGACTGGTTCATCGAACCTCTGACCCGGTGGCCAGGTTGGAACACATTTGCATTGGGGTTTTGAGGTGCTGAGAAATTACCCATGGCTTGTTGCTGCTGCTCTTGGTTTTGAGCTTGATTGTTATTCTGCTGCCTCCAATTGGAATCAAAATTTCGGGATGAAGTCCGGCCATGGCCCTGACTGCCACGACGTTGGAAGTCAGACTGATGGCCAGTAGTATTGGCGCCAGCGTCGTTGGTCGCCATAGGGGGAGGAAACTGAAAGCCGCCGGCTCCACGGCCCTGAGGCATACCGCGGCCCCCTCCAACAGCCATGCTTTGGCTACGACCATGACCAGGAACACCTCGATTGCTTGCGCGAACGCTTAGGCCGGAAGTGGGGGGTTGAGCTTGCTGAGCTTGCTGGCTCTCGCTTCCTTTCTCGTCGGATCCTGCCGGGCTATCGGAACGAGTGGCACTTGTTGGAGATGCACCAGATGCACCTGGAATAGGAAATTGAAAGCCAGAAGTCGTTCGCTTCTGCTGGGCGAGCTCAGCAGCTTTCTTGGCTTCGGGTAGGGCCAGAGAATGTCGGCGTTGATGTCCGCCTCCTACGCTGCCCCCACCTCGTCCTCCGCGTTGAGAGGTATTCTCACGACTCTGGTTGACAGGGTTCTGCTGGGTGTATTCACTGAACGCCGATCCAGATGCACCAGCGGAAGGCGCCGGAGGCGGGCCCATACCCATATTTGGTAGTGCCGACTGATTACGGCGATGTGACGAGGGTTGAGAAGGGGCATTCATAGGAACACCCAACTGTTGCGGCTGCAATTGCTGTTGTGGGAATTGAAAGGCATTGGCGTGTGGAGTAACACCGGCCATGCTGACTTGCCCTTGGGGTCCTTGCTGGCCGGGGAAAAGTTGGTTCTGCTGTGGTATCATGCCCATCTGAACATACTGCTGGTGCTGAGCAGCAATGTGCTGCTGCTGCTGTTGAAGTAGCTCGATTTGTTGCTGCAAAGCGAGTTGTTCCACTGCTCATGTTAATCTCAGGTTGGTGGTAGGACAGAGACTCCGTGTAAGGGACTTACTGATCATAGGGGTCATCTCTGACGGACTACGTCGATGGGCGATGTGGAGCCTCCGGCCAGGAGGCCCAAGAGCTCCGTTCTGTGCTTGTTGCTCCATAGCTGTGATAGCTTGAACACCCTCTCAAAGGCGAGATGGGAAGAACAGTGGTTCTGCGACCTTGTAGGCTTCGGTAAGGGGGCTAGATGCGCGAGATGAAGCCAGAACGCGGATTGTTTGAGTCCAAGCTCTCTAAAGTACCGAAAAAACGATGCTGGCTGGGGATGGCTCGAACGCTCCGGAGTCCAGCAAGGAGAGAACGGTGAAAGACAATCAAAGGACGGATGGGGGTTGAGGAGCTTGGTATCACACCGTCGAGGTAAATTTCCCCGCAAAAAGGACAGAGATTGTTGAGAGAAGAGCGAGGTAGTCTGTGCGACGACAACCAGGCAAACAGATAAGTGATAGACAGTAAGAAGGAGGGATGGGGACTGACGTCGGGTCAAAGAGAAGGCGTGATGGTGAAAGGGTAAAGTCGGTGGTAGAGTTGCCTTGTAAGTGTGGTGATCACTGGCTCCTGAACCTCAAGCCACACTTTGCTTTGCCGCAGCGGTCTGGCGAGCGTGTAACATTACGGTGAATTAAACCAGTCAGTAGGCAGAGGTTATAGCCGCTACTTACTCTTAATCTTACTCACGTTCATGACGGGAGGTTCTAACCCTGACAGCTGCTGTGATGACCTGCAACGTGTTCACTTTGGTCTTCACGGCAGCCATTGTAGGATGATAGGAGGCCTACGTCATCGTCATTGCGGCCTTTCGGTAATTTACAATCCATGTTCGATCTCGGGTCCTGGTAAGGGTAATCGCAGTGTCGACTACAGCAGCATTCACTCCCTCTGAAAGGCAACTCCCTGTAAGACTACTCGGGAACGCCACCTCGATTCCCTGAAGTACCATAGCAAAACAAATTTATTCATCCTTCGATAACAACCATGGCTGCACCACCTCCGCCGCCTCCACCCCCTATGCCTGGGTTTGGCGGTCCGCCGCCGCCACCTCCTCCTCCACCAAGTTCATCGTCGGTTCCTGCTCGTCCTCCGCCAGCAGTAGCTAAGGACCGAGTAAGTCTAGCCACGAACTTCAAGCTTCAGCCTGGCGCTGACCGTTTGCAAAGGGGGCACTTCTTACCGATATCACCAAAGGCGCAAGGCTTAAAAAGGCCGTCACCAATGACCGATCTGCCCCAGTAATTGGCACAGGCGGTAGCTCGGCGGCTGGTCCACCCACAGGAGCTCCTCCTATTCCTGGAATACCAAAACCACCAGCCAGTCTCGCTCCGCCTATCTCGGGTGGATCAGCAGCCAACCGTGGAAGGAGCAATAGCGATATGGGCAGCAGCGGAGGTGACGCCAATGCTATGCCCTCCGCACCTCAGCTCGGTGGTATATTTGCCGGCGTAGGTATGCCAAAGCTGAAGAAAACTGGAGGGGGAGTGGACACCGGAGCCGTCAAGGACTCGTCCTACGCATCGGATCCGGAAACATCACGATCATTTGCTCCGAAACCCCCTTTTTCATCCGCACCGAAACCTCCGACAGCACCCAAAATCAATGCATTGCGACCAAAACCACAGACTACAGAGTCGTCCCCTCCACAGCCGGCAAACCCTACGGTTGCAAATCTCCGGAAGCCTCCACCCAGACCACTTCAGAGGCCCAATTCAAGTGCAGATGTCATCCCGCCAAAGGCCCCTCCACCTTTCCCTGGAACTTCGCGACCCCCTCCACCTCCAGCAGCCTCACGGAAACCATCTGGAGCTCCTCCACCACCACCGCCGCCTTTATCTGGGATTCCGACACCTCCTTCTGCTCCACCTCCCCCCCCGTCATCTGCTCTACGGCCTGCATCCTCATCCGTCCCGGCTCCTGCAGCCCCACCTCTTCCATCATCTGCTCCGAAGCCTCCTTTGGCTCCTCGAACAGCAACGACTCCAAGTGCATTTGGTTCACACCATTTTGCGGCGGAGTCGCAGCCCTCTCTAGCCATGCAAGCCGCTCGAAATGCGTTCGGCAATGGCCCGCCGTCCCCAGCCGCTCCTCCCCCACCGACGCCGCCAGTTTCTTCTCCTTCACCATCGAGATCGTCCATCCCATCACCACCACCAGCGCCCTCGTCTGCTTCACCGGCTGCTCAGCCTCCGACTAGACCACGAGGCAATTCAAATCTCTCTCCGCTACCGAATGGAACGGGGTCGAGCTACCAGTTGAGCTCTTCATCTAACAGTATACAACCAAGTAAAAACGGTATGATTAAAATTGAAGACCCCAGATGGCGTTTCCAGGATGAGAGTCAGCTTCCTAAGCCACGCGAGTTTGTCGGGTTTGCTAAGAAGTATCGAGCTGGGCGAGGTAGCAGTGTCCCGCTTGACCTATCTCAATTCTGACGATGGGTCCGGTTGTTTTCTCTGGTAGGGTGTATGTCTAAAGCGCTCTAACGATCCTACCACAGCATAGCAATGGCGTCCTGTAGGATTCTATCCAGTTCAAATCATATTTCTAATTAAACATCTTGGCTGTCCAACCACTTTACCGCTTTATCACTACTACTAAAGAATGAAGCTGGTACTCTGTGAGCTTATCCGAGGCTGCGTGTCATACAGAGCGCTGGCCTTGCGCAGTATCGAGACCACGGGGATCGCTACTACAGATCAATACTGTAGCGCAATTGCGCCTAGGATGTGGTGGCTAATACTTGGAGGAGCTTTTCAATGTCTTAAGCAAGGGCATTTTGCTGTGCTATGGTATGTTACTCATAGATGAACCCCTTCGTCGCCGTCCGGCATTTCCTCGTCCATTTGCTCCCGAAGTCTTCTCGCTAATTCCCCATCCCCTAGAGAGCCACCCTGGATCCTAGCAGGTTGAACAGGTAGATGTGCCTCAGATGCAGGAGGCGCCGTGGCGTCCAAGCGGTCATGATCCATTTGGTCCCCTGATTCCCCATTTGCAGTGGCAGGGTGTTCCTCACCCCAG
>QQTW01001364.1_pt1 | contig 17017 bp, 18 predicted proteins | sample 1904831 | NCBI WGS metagenome assembly QQTW01 (sample SAMN09435610, study PRJNA476489) | Subsurface metagenome, whole genome shotgun sequencing project. | reverse complement strand
ACAATACTTCAGGCCCCCCCGTAGTAAATGGAGTAAATAACGTTAAAGGCAAACTAGGTAAGCAAGATTTCTCACCTTTCTCTCGCTTTTCCTGCCCGTTGTCTTGTCGCTAGCTCTTTCACACATTCGGCGCTCCCTACTTGCAGGCTGACCCTTAGCTCCCTGTGTCTACCTAAAATACAAAAAATACAAAGAACAAAGTTTAATAACATTTCCCCCCAAACTCGCTTGAAATGTTGACATAATCATCACTCTATTCGTTTACTTGCTTGAGACGCCAACTTTATCAGTCGAAGCCAGCAGGAAGTTGCTGCAAATCAAACCTTCTTCTGCCCATTGTCACCGACCTAGCTCTCATCCATCAAACGAGTTCAGCGATCAAGCCCGACCAGCTCACTCTTGCCTGTCAGAGTCGAGCGGACTCATACACTCGGCCGGCATCTTTGATAAGATTCCCAATCATCACCATGCGCATCGCGCACTCTGCACTGTCCTCTAGTAGCCGCTTGGTCTCCTGCATTGCATCCTCAAGAGACATGGGACACTGCAGGATACTGGCGAAGGCATCAATACCCGATTCATAGCTGGCACTTGCCCCAGGCCCCACCGTTCCCGCCAGCGCAATCACAGGCAGACCACGCTTCTTGGCTCGCATGGCGACTTCAGCCGGAACCTTGCCACGAGGTGTTTGGAAATCGATTCCTCCCTCAGCCGTGAAGACAAGATGGCAGTCGTCAAGGAGGCTGTCAAGACAGAAGTAGTCCATGAGCATATCATACCTTGGATGCAGTTCGGCTCCGACCAACATGAGCCCCGTTCCAAGGCCACCTGAAGCCCCGCTGCCAGGGGCGCGAGATACGTCGAACCCCATCTTACATTCCACCACTGAAGCATAATTTTCCAGTGCCGCGTCAAGTACTTCAACTTGTAGTGGATTTGCCCCTTTCTGAGGTCCGAAGACTCGCGCCACACCATTCGGCCCGCACAACACGTTATGCCAATTGCACGCAGCGTCTACCTTGACCGTCTTGAGCCGCGGGTGGAGGTGTGAAAAGTCGATGTCGGCGAGGTCAGAAAGAGTCGCTCCTCCACTCCCGTGGGGTAGCTCCTGTCCGTCGGCGTCCAGAAAGCGGACTCCAAGAGCCTGGGCCATCCCGGCTCCACCGTCACTTGTTCCGGAATCGCCGCACCCGATGAGGATTCGTTGTACGCCTTCGTCGAGCGCGGCTACTATCGTTTCTCCCACACCGTAGGTGGTCGTCGTGGTTGGATCCCGCTTGTTTCGTGGTACTAGACGCAAACCAGCTGCGGCGGCCATTTCAATCACCGCAGTTTTGGGGCCATCTCCGCCGAGAATACCGTAATGTGATTTGATGGAGCTCTTGATGGGCCCAGTCACTCTCAAAAATTTGAGCTCTCCACCAGTTGCCGCCACAAGAGCTTGAACGAAGCCCTCTCCTCCGTCTGTCAACGGAGCCTTTTGGATGACGGCGTTCGGAACGACACGTAGAATGCCTGACTCTATGCAATTCGCGGCTGTATGCGGGTCAAGACTTTCTTTGAAGCCCGAAGGAGAGACGACGATCCTCATAGGTTTCTTCATGTCGTCTAGGGAGGCTGTCATCGATTTGCGACCACTGGTGTCTCGGCGAAGAAGGCAGCAAATGCTGCTGAAGGAGCGCGGGCAGATTTCTTTGGATACAATGCAACAAGGTTCTAGTCAACGAACGTGGTAGAAACGAGTGTGTTTACAAGGATTCTTGGTGAATTTATGATTTCTCAGTTGCTTTGGTTGGTCTTCCTATACCTCAAGTACGGGTTTATACAACACTCCAGCATGCAGAACCGCCAAGCCATATATACGTATGCCATCACCCGCAAATAGCCCAAAGCCACTTGTTGCCCAATCTGGAACATTGTCGTGTGCACCACAGAGCAACCTCGATCTATTCCCCAAGTCAAGAAATCTACTCAGCCCGGCCCAGTTTGGCAAAGCGAGTAACTCAATTTCACCTGCAGCAAGAGCGGACTGTCAGGAAGGGAGCGATGACATACCCTAGACGGTGAAGCTTGGCGATTGCCCTGCCCCTGTGCACTTTTGGACTGATTAAAGATAACGAGAATAGTGTTCATCTCTGCCAGTTGACGCGACGGCATTGTCGAATCCCAATAGGGGGGCTTGGCGTTCGGGAGGAGAGCAGTGCGCACCAGGAGCTCGTATGAGCACTGAGCCTGAACCGTTGACGATGCTGGCATCAAGCTTGATAGGCAAAGGTGAAACTCCTCGGCAACTGCATGGCAAGACAGTTCTTCAAGCTGCGACATCCAATCATCCAACCGAGCAAGCGGAAAGACAAAACTCTGGGGGCTGCCTCTTGGCAATTGTCACAAGACAAATTTCCGGTTGTGGAATAGCAGAGAATGGCGATCACAAGGCGTAGTCAGATTGCTTGTCAACCCTTGCATGGTGCATTGTTAGTAGTGTAACAAAACATCTGTACAAGCATATGCTAGGAGGATTTATGCAGCTTACGCGTTAACAGAGATAGGATTGGGAGAACAACGGCTGGGCAGCAAGCGCCCAGGCGCTTACAAGCCCTAATCTACCGATTGCCGCCCTATTATCTGCCCCAACTGGTTCACAGCGCCACAATAGCCAGCTAATTCACCGCCTTGATGTATCAAAACAGAGAAAGTTCAAATGCCCAGACGCCCAGGCAGTCTGTCACTGCAAGGCAAGACAAGCAACCTCTTCGGCTGCTTGCACGTTGTTGCTGCGGTCATGGCGTTCGCTGCACACTCTACCAGCATGTCGATCGTAGGTCTTGAAATAACTCTTGCTCTGTACTCTGTCTTAGTTGAGCCACAGGGAGTCGTTTTGAATTCCGTCATCGGCCTCTGTTGCTTGAGTGTCATGTATAGCCAGGATTTTCTCCCCCCATGCGTTACCATTTGTCATTCGTTGAAATCCACAATCACTTTACACTACAATCGCTGAATACGGAAAATCGTCAGGAAATGCAATCGCATCTCACTTAAACAGAAAGAGAACGTTCTTAGCATTATTTTTGCTCCGTCTCTGAAGTTTGATAATGTTCTTGAAAAAAATCCAGTCTTTGAAAAAGGTCAAATCTTTTTCTATATATGAGCTCCCCCGGTTCGAATTTCCTCCGCTTAGGGATAGTTTCGGCGGTCATTCTCTCTCTGAATCTTCCGCGCCAGATTGGTATACTGTTACCAAAGGAGGGTCTTCTTCGGAATCCTTCGGATATGAGGAGGATGAAGACAGCAGGGTGCACAAGACTATTGGGGAGACAGGAGATGTGGAACACCACGCTCCCATTCTGTACCAAACGCGGAGCACTGAAAGCATCAAAGACCCTAAGTTGGTGAAGACTCCTTCAGAACTCTTGCGTTGCTTTGCTGAATCGATCAAGGTCACCTGGTCAGGAATGGATGATCCCTCAAATCCTCTGAATTGGTCTAGTCGCCGAAAATGGGCCGCCACCTTGATCGTCTCCTCATTTACATTCATTTCGCCTGTTGCCTCAACCATGGTAGCACCAGCTCTGCCAACAATAGCTGATGAGTTCCAAATTAGCAGTTCAATCGATCAGGTCTTGGTTATGTCAATCTTTCTCCTTGCTTACGCCGTGGGCCCATTCTTACTTGGTCCTCTTTCCGAAATTTATGGGAGAGTGGTTGTTTTACAGTCTGCGAATATGTTCTATCTTGTTTTTAACACTGCGTGTGGATTTGCCCAAACAAAGGAGCAAATGCTTGCCCTGAGGTTTCTAAGTGGTCTGGGAGCGAGTGCGCCACAGGCGGTAAGGCTTCCACCTCTACAGGGACCTTGAGCGACAGATGACTGACTGTTGGATCTAGCTCGGACAGGGCGTACTAAGTGACTGTTGGCGAGCAGAAGAGCGCGGCAAGGCCACCGCTATTTACAGCTTGGCTCCCTTTCTGGGTCCTGCTCTTGGGCCTATTGGTGAGGAGCATCTTTATGACCTCGCTGTTGTCCTGCTAATAGACACGTAGCTGGCGGTGTTCTCACCCAAAAGGCTACCTGGCGCTGGATTTTTTGGGCAACCTCGATCATCGATGCAGGCATTCAAGCCCTCGCATTCCTCTTCCTCAAGGAAACTTACGCTCCAAAGATACTGGTCATCAAAGCCAGAAGACTTCGTCGCGAAACCGGTGATGATTCTCTACACACTCAATGGGAAACTCCGGATCGCAGTTTTGGCAAAATTCTGCGAAAAAACCTCGTCCGACCATTCATCATGCTCTTCACTCAGCCTGCTATTCAAGTTCTCGCATTGTATAGAGCATATCAATACGGTCTAATGTACCTTGTGTGAGTAGTGCATTAATTTCAATTGAGTATTATTGGGTGGCTGTTAACGTCGTGATAGCTTATCTACCTTCCCCTTGGTGTGGGAGCAAGTTTACGGACAGTCAGTCGCCATGGCAAGTTTGAACTATCTGTCACTTGGAATAGGCTTTGTCATCGGCCTTCAGATATGTGCGCCTATCAATGATAAAGTTAGTCACTAGTATATTCCTTTCTCTCACCTCAACCCAAAGAGCACGCCTTGGATCTTTTCGTTTTACAACTAATATCATTGTCCTTCGCAGATATACTGTGCACTGAAGAAAAGATACAAAGATAGCGGGCGACCAGAATATCGTGTGCCCCTCATGCTACCGGGGGGACTCCTTGTGCCAATGGGCCTCTTCATCTACGGTTGGACCGCGCAATACCAAACCCACTGGATCGCTCCCAACATCGGCGCTGTCGTTTTCTCCACCGGCCTGATCATTAGTTTTCAATGCGCACAAACCTACGTCGTCGATGCTTACACGCGATATGCAGCGTCAGCGAGTGGAGCGGCAGCCTTTGTGCGAACCCTAGCTGGTTTCAGCTTTCCTCTTTTCGGCCCAGCAATGTATGCCAAGCTCGACTGGGGATGGGCAAACAGTCTGCTCGCTCTCATCTCCATCGCCATTGGAATTCCGGCCCCCATTTTGCTTTGGAAATATGGCCACGTTCTCAGGGCGAGAAGTACGTACTGCGCTGGCTGAAGGCCTACCATTCCCGTAACTTCCAGACGTTCTCTAGCCGAGCGTTATGATGACCTTGGCTTTCCATATATATGATGACGGCCAATGACAAGCCTCGCTTCATCTGGGAACATCGTCCAGATACAAGTGTGAAATGTTTCAAGCTCTGTCATTTCTACCTAAACCGCCGATCTGCCAATCCAAATCTCAGCTTCTTACATGGTGTACAAACCTTTCGACTAGGCTCTTTTAGGTCGAGACCACCGTGATATCACCAAGTGTGCTGTGTGCACCGCTGCAAAAAAAGTTGGTATAGAATCGGCCAGCCGAGACTGAAGTGGCTACATGACGTCGACAAAGCGTTTGGAAATCGTGATAGAGTGGGATGAATGGTTCCTGCTTCCCGTTACTCATGCATCCCAGGATTATGGCCTTGATATCCGCATTAAAACTGAGCGGAGCGTAATGCGGAATGACGGCGGCGGTGAAAGCGCAGACGAATGGAAGAGCTCAATTCTCTATCTGCGTACTTGGGTATGTGTGGGAGATAGAAAGCTAGGATACAAAGTTCGGAGGAAAATAGCTCCGCAGCTGCCAAGGCTCTCTCTACAGCGGAGCATGTGATTGATAAGAAGAAACAAGAAGCGGTTTGCTGTTCAAGGGAAGTCAAAGTAAACGAATGAGATAGATTGGGTGACATATTACGGGACGAGGTAAGGAGATCGTCTCGTTTCAGTTTTGGGGGCACGCAACGGAACCCCTGGCACGTGAACAACAGGGTTTTTATGGTGTTGGAGATTGTGCGGGAAAACGGATTTCGGTTGGATTGATTTTCAGGATCATAGATAGGATGGTTTTATCAGTTGGATTGGTTGGCTAGCTGTTGCAACTTGATTTATCACGTTTCAATGTGGTTGATCTGTATTTGGTAATCGCACGGGCTTAGTAAAGTGGCTTGGCGTGAAGTTCACGTGGAGTGCTTACAGTTAAGATTCTGTGTGGATTCTGTGTATCTATACGTATTTATTTTATAGATTCTGTGAATTCTATGAATTCTATATATTCTGTGTGATATTCATTTTGGGATGCAACATCAGCGATAGAAACGCCAAGCCTTATGTAAGGGGAATAGTAATCTTTTGTAGATTTAAGCTCAAATAAGGTTGTTCACAGAAGCTCATTCAAGCAGCATTTGATGGCAATAGAAGAGAAGTAGATAACTCGACGAGGGCTATCAAGCTCTAATCTTGAAGGGTCTTCTTGTCCAAATTCTAGTCTTGCAGGCTGCTTGAACAAAAGTTGTGGCAACCTCATATAAAGAAGATCGATGACGCTAATTGGGACATCCTATCTCCTTGTGACGGTACAGAGGAGATATTGAGCAGCCTAGTTGCTAAGGATCATGAGAATCTTGCAACTTGTTCCGATGACGGAACAGCTACTGCATTGTTTCTTGAAACTTGATCATCACAACCATACACTGCTTGTAACATATGCAGAACATCCATCCTAATATACCATCACGCCAGACGCCAGAGCAATACGCTATCACGCAGCCAATGAGTCCTCCACCTCAAGCACCACACCGATACACCTGACTCCCTCCACTCCTTATCTGAACAGTCTCCCTCCTTCCTAGCACCACAAGAGCTCTCCTCAGTCCCTCCTCACTGTATCCTCTTCCTTCCACAAACTCCTTTCTCAGAGTTGCCAGACCAGTGCTCCAACCAATCGGCAATCTCCTTCTCAGTTCCTCTTCTACCCTGCCAACCTCTTCCATCAGCTCTCTGCTTCCCTGTCCTTCACCCTGCGTCACTGCATCCATCGTCGATGCAAGGAACAGGCGGATTGCTTCATCCACATGTTCCTCTGTTGCAATATTGGATAGCGTAAGTTTGGCGAGAGATTCGCTGATTCGGATTATGGCTTCGAGTTGTCGGACGGTGATGGGAATGGAGGAACGAAGGTTCGCGGCGCGCTCAGATTCGTGGACACGTCGCCTGATGGAAACGAAATGAGATGAAAGTTTTTCGGCTGCTTCCGGGGACAGACGTGGTGCACATCTCCTGTCTGGACGTCAGCTATTTACATAAGACATGCGGATAGCAGAGACTCACGACTTGCAATAGCTAATGTATCGCTTCATCTTCTCGACGGGTATCTCCGATTCGCGCTGTTCCTCCACACCTGATTTACCCATATGGATACCCATCACGTGTTTCGCTATTCTCTCATCTCGACCTTTTTCGTGCTCGTCTCGGACAATGAAGATCATATCAAACCTAGACAAAATTGTGGTCTGGAAATCGATGTTCTCACCTGGACTTTTCAGATCGTCATAACGACCAAAGATTGGATTGGCCGCCGCTAGGACTGAGGTTCGGGCGTTGAGGATAGTGGTGATGCCAGCTTTGGCAATAGAGATGGTCTGTTGTTCCATCGCCTCGTGTATGGCAACACGATCTTCATCGCGCATCTTATCGAATTCATCAATGCAGACCACACCACCATCGGCGAGTACCATGGCTCCACCTTCGAGGTAAAACTCTCGTGTTGCAGTGTCACGTTGCACAGAAGCTGTCAGACCTGCTGCAGATGAACCTTTGCCGGAGGTGTAAATGGCGATTGGAGATACTTTCTCAACAAATTTGAGAAGCTGTGACTTTGCCGTTCCAGGGTCGCCTAACAACAAGACGTTGATATCACCACGTAACTTCATCCCATCTGGTAAAATCTTCTTCGATCCGCCCATGAGCAGGCAAGCAATTGCCTTTTTGATGTCTTTGTTTCCATAGATTGACGGAGCGATACAGTCGGCAAATTTCTGATATAGGTTCTTCATCTTGCTTATCTCTTGAAATTCTTGCTCCTCTTCTTCCGAGAAGATAGCATTGCCTTTGGCGGTTTGATCCACATCAGTTGTAATGCCGACTGCTCGGAGATAGGGATTCCGAATTGCGATAGCACTGTCTTTAGCCTTCGCACCTTTTGACTGGTAAATGCTGAAAATGCCCATTACCGTGCAGCGGGAGCCAGGAACGACCCGATTTGTTAAGTATCGGTCTGCTGAGATCAGAATATGACGAGGCAGTTCACCGACTGGGACTTGGTCTGGGGCTTCTTGTAACTTGATGACTTGTTGGTCGATGAATTGGCAGCGCTCATGGACCACAAAGTAAGGGTCCAGTGGGCATTTCTCCGATGCTTCGTGTTCTGGACGTTGTCGATTACATACTCTTGGTAGTGTTATCCCAGAAAAGCCGCCCTCGACGATCATCTGATACGGTCCTGCGCAGCTTCGACATTGAAGACTTAAGACTGTGGCTTTCGAGGACAGGGTGGAGGCACCAATAACGATTCCAGGTATGCGGACCATTTGTGAGACATTTGTAGCGTTGAGATCTCGAATGTTAAGATGCGACACAGAGGAGTGTAGCAACAACTGATGTTGAGGTACGTCTTCATTCTGCTTCTGAGGATAGACAATGCGCTGCGTGCATTGGCGTAGTGCGGCTTCAAAGAGTGGTATCGTCGCTGAGGGATTCGTCGTCAATTTGTTCGCAAGTTCTTCATTGTAGGATATAAGATGCGCAATGTCGATGTCGCAGTAGTATTGCCTGACAAGGGCGTTCTCGCGTATCTGGTCTCTGTAGATGAATGCGCCATCAATCTGAAAAGCAAGGATGAATTCTCGTAATTTTGCTTGGATTTCTGTTCTTGGTTCTTCTGTGCCATCATGTAGAGGTGCAAGCACACTGAGGGAATAAGCGCTCCGTGCGTCCATGAGTGCTCTGGTGTCTGAATTAAATGGTGTGTGGGTGTGCTGTAATCATGAAAGTGAGCATTACTCCTTGAACCTGGAAGACGCGACGAGAGACGCGTTAGAGAGTGCTTGCATTAGCGTCGATATCCTTTAAAGTTACTAGTATGGCGTACTCCGTAATACTCCAAAGTGAGACCCAAGATTACGTAGCAATTGACATGAGTTGTCATCTGTGATTCTATGCGCCGGCGACAATAGAAGCACTTTGATCAGCCTTTCTGTGCGAGCGACAACTTCTGTTCGGTAGCGTGCTCGTCCTCGCTCGTCCTCATGCCTCATCTTAACTTACACACTCAATTGTCAGGATGTCCGCCTCGAATCGACAAGGAGCTGAACAAGTCTTTGCGTCTCCTTCGCCTAATGCACGACTCTCACAGTTGCCATTCCCTCGGCAGGATTCTCTGCATAATGTGGCCTCCTCGAACCATAATTTCCTGCGCAAGGAATCAAATGCCAGCTCAATCAGCAGTATTGGAGGAGTTTTGGACAGCGGTACCCGCAGCGGTCGACACTCGGTAGCGGAGTCAGGCCAGAATGCAATATCTACACTGTTACAGCCTCCTATCGTACGAACGGGCCTTTTACCGCATTCTAGTGTTTCGACGGGCGCCTTCAAAGCCCCAACACCTCGCGATATCCCTCCGGTGACTCTTACGAACATTCCCCATGTCGATTCGAAGGCATTTCAGCCTTACCTTGCGCAAGTTGGGTCACTCTACGATGCTTTCAGAAAGGCAAAGGAGGAAGTTGAAGGTGATTCACAGCTCTTTAATAGGGACAGAGAAGAGAGCAAGGGTGAGAACTTGGAGAAACTCATCGCATCGTCTCCCATCCGGCCGACTCATTCTCGTGCAGGCTCTGCCTACTCTGTTGGTTCACCTTTGGATCAGTCGTACCCAAGAAGAAAGCCTACCGGGCAGAGACGTTCGCACGCTGTGGCGCCATTAACTTCAATCCCTCCTGTCTACTTCGACGAGGATTTTCACATCGAAAATCCGCGAACATTTGATGTAGTGTCGGAACGATCAGAGGTTGTGAGAGATCCTAATCTTGGGCCAGACAGCACAGGTAGCGGTAGGAAAGCCCTTGCCACAAATGCTATCCTTCAGGAAAAGCTTTCATGGTACATGGACACAGTAGAGATCCATCTCGTATCGTCAATCTCAACCGCTTCCAAATCATTCTTCTCAGCCCTTGGTTCACTGCGAGAGCTGCATGCCGAAGCAACTGATTCGGTAGGCAAAATCCGGACTTTGCGCAAAGACCTCGCGAAACTGGACAATGACATGGCTATAGGTGGCTTGAAAGTGGCCAATCTGAAGCAGAGGAGGCAGAACGTTCGTCAGCTTGGCGAAGCAGTCTCTCAGCTCAGGGCCATCGTCGAGTCTGTGATTGAGTGTGAAGATATGGTTGAAAAGGGTCATGTGGAACAGGCGTTGGATCAGCTTGACGATGTCGAAAGACTGATGGCAGGCAGATCAACGGCGCGTACCGAGAACCTCAGCAATCCTTCTTCTCTTTACGATGTTAGGCGCCTTCGAGCCTTAGATGGAGCTATGGATGACTTTGCACAGCTTCGCCTCAGGATAGGCAAAGCTTACGAGGTCCGCTTCCTTGCTAGTCTGCTGGACGATGTTCGACATCACGTTACTAGCGTGCCAGCAGATGTCACTTTGCGACGTTGGGCTGCCGCTTTCAGTCGCTCAAGATCGAGGGACAGACAGCCGTCCACCTTTCCTGCATACATGAACGTCGATGACGGGTTAAGATCTGAATTGAAGATTGAGCTTCGAGGATTGGGGAGAGCACAACATACAATGCCGGCAGCCGCGGCGTTCAGAGCCTCAATACTGCGGGAGATGAAAAGCGTCATTCGCCAAAATCTGCCCAGCTCTGATGAGGAGGATAGTGAGTCGGTAACGTCCGCTTCTACGCATGGAGGCCGCCAACTTAGCTCACAAGAAAAATCCTCGGTATTGGCCCGAAACCTCAGGGAGCTCGATGCCGAAGATGCTCAGACGATGCTTACGAAGATATATACTGGGGTCAGTGAATCGCTTCGGAGGCTAAGTATACAGGTCAAGATTCTGTTGGACATCACTAGCGGACTTTCGAAGCCACCTGCACCTGGTTCAAGGTCGTTAGCGAGTAGTCCAAATCCTCAATCTCGGGATGATGCATTTTCTCCACGATCAGCAAACAAACAGATGCCATTTATCACACTGCAGGAAGACATTCAACAAGCCTTAGACATGTCCAGCCTTCTAGGAGAGGCAGTCGACATAGTCCAGGGACAAATCACCAAGGTGATCAAAGTTCGATCTGAGCAAACCTCTCACCTATCCTTGGCAGCATTCCTTCGGTTCTTCACCCTGAACCGCCTCTTTGCTGATGAGTGTGAAGCTATTTCCGGTAGGAGTGGAACATCCCTCAAGAGTACTGTGGATAGCCAAATCAAGGAATACGTCTCCCAGTTTGGAAATCTGCAGAAGCGGACTGTCATCGAAGTAATGGATGCCGATAAGTGGGATGCGAAAGACTTTGGAGAATATGCGTCTTCATTACTAACTAGAGTACTCGAAGGCGGCACTCGAGATGCACCGGCATGGTACCAGACTTCGATGATCTGGCTCAGCGAGGACGAGGGCGTCGCTAATGGTACCAATGGAACAGTCCCTAACGGTCAAATACACTCAAATTCGAAGGACAAGGTTCGTAGCGCAGTCATTGATGAACAGAAATTCCTCCTTCCAGAGTCTGCCACAGCGATTCTTCGAGCTGTCGAAAGTCTCGAACATTTGATGACCGGCATCCCCAGCATGGGGCAAGAAATTGCGAGCAATCTTCTCGACTGTCTCAAGCTCTTCAACTCGAGATTGTCGCAGCTCATTCTCGGTGCGGGTGCTACTCGAAGTGCTGGACTTAAGAACATCACTACGAAACACCTAGCTCTAGCTTCACAAGCACTCAGCTTCATCATCGCACAAATACCATATATTAGAGAATTCTTCAGGAGATATTTATCGTCCAGTGGCTCGAATCTGATTACAGATTTTGATAAAGTGAAACGATTGTATCAGGATCACCAAAACGCTATCCACGAAAAGTTGGTCGAGATTATGGGGTCAAGAGCGTCATTACACGCAAATGCAATGAAGAAAATTGACTGGGAGGAGGCTTCTCGTTCAGATTCAGCAGCTATAAGCCCATACGTGGAGACGCTCACGAAGGAAACTGCCACGCTGCAGAAAGTGCTATCGAAACATCTTCCTGAGTCGATTGTCTCGTCGATTATGAAGCCAGTATACGCAAATTATAAAGAGCAATGGTCAGTAGCATATAGAGATGTTCCGCTGAAGTCGGCGGCTGCTAAAGAAAGGTAAGAAGATGTCTCCAACATGTGACTTCTGGTGGCTGACTTCTGACAGAATGCTGGCCGATGCGGAATACTTCAATAACCGTATCAGCAAGCTCGAAGGCGCTGGCGATCTGGGCTCGCATATTGTGGGGACCGTACAAAGCAAAACGATTGTTGGCGATTTGAAACAGCCTGAATCGGTCTCGTCAGCAAAGGAGTACACACCTCCAGAGAAGACTGCTGAGAGGACTACGAGTAATGCCAACGGTGAATAAGAAATTTTTTGAGCGTCTTCGGAGAGCGCCAGACACTTATCCAGTTGTATGGTACCGTGTGGAGAACCGCCAAGATAAGACAATCGTGTTGAAAACAATAACAAAGACGGGTGCAATATAGATCTCCCCTAAGCAGACAACTTTCGCAGCTTGCACCTCGGTGATCGCAGTCGTTGCTGCACAAGACCTCGGAACATGCCTCCGCCTCGAGTGGATTCACTCCATACATCACCTATATAGGCTCGACAGAATCGTTTACTCTCTCTCACAACAGTCACCTTCACCACTAACACCTTTCCACCACACCACACCAAATCTACCCTTGCTTGCAATGGCAGCGGCTCACCTTCTCCCACTGCCGTGGTGTCTCCCGCCCACAAAATTTCAGGCCCGAGTCTGAGACTGACACGCCACGCGTTGCAGAACCGGCCACGCATCCATTCGCGGGGATCTTTCTACAGGGCTCAGCAAGCCCGTCCGAGAGAGGACGATGGACAACATGGCCGCGCGAATAGCCGCAACACAATGCACAGCATGAGCTTATGGTCGCGAGAATGTGTGGTCTTAGCGATTTTGGGTATGACAAGCAACAGCGGCCATTGCGTATAACCCGACATCCCGGTCCCACCGAACAGGCGTGGTTGGTCTCGTCTTTCTTGAGAAATGCAACAGTTACCATTTGCGCAACCGAGGTGTGGGAAGATATCAACTGAAAAAAAAACAACCTCCATACTAAAAAAAGCACGCGGTGGACATGAAGTATAAGCTGGCCAGACTTTCCGCTTGTTCGAGATAGGAGATCGGCCATGGTATCAACTCATTTGATCCCAAGGTCGCGACATCAATACCGAAGACGCACCGCATTGTGCCGATTCATATTTCTGCAAGGTTATCGTACATATCTAAATAAGTTTGCTCGCGCACACACCTCCTTGTCCCCACACGTACCGTCACTCCCTAGTAGTGTGAAGGTCGTGCTTCCGTAGATAGTAATCATCAACTAGATAGGGCTGTGTCGCAGCCAGAAAGCAAAGTACGCCAAATTCCATTTGTGAACGGCTAGCCGTATTCAGCGTCAAACAGACGCCTTCAATGTGAATCGTTATCGGCAATTTGGCTTGGTGTTGTAGAAGTACTAATACTACGGTATGGTAAGTGACCTTTTGTCCTGACTCTTGAGTGACTTGGAGATAGAAACCTTTAGTTGCTTGCCAGAACAAGAGGGAGTAGTGATAGTAAAAGATATGGGTGAGCATAGCAACTACTATGAGAGTATTATTCTGTCATTTAGGGACTATGTTAGTGCGATAAGAAAGAAATATTCAGACGAAATCTTAGCTAAGGTACGTTATGTATTAGTAGCTAATCCTAAACGCATTTTGATGGCTCTCTTACACAGTACATCATCTTTCAAAGGGGGAATTCTGCTATCTAGCTCAACGCTGATAGTGTCTTTCTAACGTTATGATTACTACAAAGTCACGATTGATCGTCACCGCTTGTCGAATCTGGAGATCGATACTTGCTCATCAGCTATTCTAGAATAGTCTCTCGAATCGCTCGCCGTCTTGATTTCATGTTGACGTTAAGTCCGCTGCCCAATGAAGACGTGACTCTATGTCTTTTGATAGAGTAGTGATTACTTTTTCTCTGCTGATTAGAGAATTGTAGATTGATTGATTATCATAATTCAGCGGTACTAGTGCCATACTAGGGATATCTAGAGGGAGACCCCTCAGTAACACTTCTCGGTCAGGAGGCTTCCTCTGAATGGTTGTCTCATGCGATTTTCATATACAACCGGTTCACATGCATAGCTATAGCCCAATGTCAATTCGAGTCCGAGGAGTCGCCATCCCTAGGCCCCTTGTAGCTCTTGGAGCATAAGACACTCCACAGGACCTCACTAGCGTACCACGCGTATCTGGCAGTCCATCAGTGTTAAGAACATCAAGGGGGGCCACCGTCCTTGTATCATTGCGTAAACTGTGGACTACATAAATGGACGATGCTCTACCAAAATAGATGGCTGGAGTACATCCGCACCTTCATTTTCAAGGGACCCAGGCAAGAGATCTTAAAGAAGAAGGAGCCTTACGAGTCTGCATTTAGAGATGCGTATCTTTTGTCCAAATTGTAGTAGACGTTGTCAAGTTTGTATCCGCTGATGGATTCTTGATCGCCGTGGCTGTCAACGATATCGCTACCGGTCATGGTAGCCAGGAACCAATTCCAGTGCCTAGGGGCCAGTATGTATGAGCGTCGGCTGCGTAGATGGGAATGGCCACTTACATATATTCGTGAAGAACAAGGTGACCCAGGATGATCTTGTTGTCGCTGAGAATGTCACCAAATCTCGTCGCATGTCACGTCGTCCCTGTCGGGATGGACCCTATGATTCTTTGGTTTAATCCGGCACACGCCACTTGAATCATGACCAGAGACCAACGTACCATGCATCCTCACAGACAACTACTACGGGACGCTCTTTTTCCGTATAGTTCATGTACATATGTGTCCCGGCCTCCTCACAGCCCTTATCCAATTTGTCAGTCTGAGGAGTGTCTATTCCTTGGAAGGTGATCTGGCCCAACTCGGTAGCGCCTTCGGGGGCTCTGCTCCTGTTGGTTTGTCGGACTGCCAGCGAGCTTGAGAAAAACGGCCTTTACCTTGGCGCGGTCTTGTTCGTGGTAGAGCTGTCGCTGTCTATACCGAACCCTAAAGAAGGTAACTGTTAAGATTGAGCACATATTTTGGAGAGGTAATACACCTGGTTCAAACAGAGCATAATTCAGCAATTGCTGCACATTAGTGAAAGCACCAGATGTTGACAGCTCGTGACGGGCCACTAACTTGCCTCCTTGCCTCCTCTTGCAGCGTCATTGACGTCGATGGCTGCGCCGATACATGGGTTGGTACTTTTCGAAAGCCTGGTTGGGTTGAATGTTTCTGGTGCGACACGCAAACTATGAAATGGAATGGCATTGGTGAAAGCGAAGAGGGCGAAAACGGCAAAGTTGAGATTGTGCAAGCTAGTCATTTTGATTTTCAAATGGCATTTGTTCTGATTGGAATGAAGACAGAGAATGAGTGAACAGAGATCGCAGAAGAGGTTCATCACAGTTTTGGAGAAAATACCCTATGCCCCCGAGGCTTCGGAACACACGGTATCAAACGATTTTTGGTAAGCTGACAATCCCTATCCTGCCATAGCAATCAATGAGCAGCTGTGCCCATAGTGTCATTCATGCTGCTCGTTTGAATCGGACCATGATAGCTTGTTCAATTGGGATATGTTGAGAAAAGCGTAGGAGATTGAGGTACTCAATCAGGTATACATTTTCATGCACTGCGTAGCAGTGATAATACAGCGTCACACAAGCTTCGTGATTCATAACCATCGAATCCAAATCAGCTTGCGTGAACGCCTTTCTTGGGTAGTAACTAGAATCGCTTGATTAGAAGAAATGGGAATAGGGTATACCTTAGCGGGCTCACCAACGGTGTGTAAAGATCCAAGTGTGCACATTGGGCGTAAGTATGGAATGTGAGTACTTGCTGCATATATTAGTTGAAGAGTCGGGCCATGAAGAGCCAGGCTAACAGAGGGGAGCAAGTAGAGACGCAGCAAATGCCGCAGAACATTCTCGGAGCGCAAGAAGCTAATCAACACCAAGCTAGCAGCCTCAGCAACTTGAAGGCCAGCAGACGAAGAAAATTACATGACATCAAACCATATCAATTTGCCAATATATCAAAAAAGTGCAGTACAGGATGTAGGACAGGGGATATGTGCAATCTAGCCCATATAATCAGCCTCCTCATCATGTAACGGACCACTTCCGAGGGCATAGAGCAATTGATCTTAATGAGCGGCACGTCTTGTGAAGAGTATGTAGTTGGGCGAAGAGGTAGATGATCGGACAAATGTGAAGGGAAAGGAAGGCAGTGCCATCAAGCAAATGCTAGGTAGTGTGCAGGGGCGACCATGGTCTTGATGCTGTTTGACCAACAGTAGATGTAGGACATTGGCGTAGACGAAGTATGATAGGAGAAAGGTTGGGCCAGACAGCGGAGACGCAGGTTCTGTACCTGCACCTAAGGCTGTGGGTTCAAGGCCACAAGGTCAGCTTCTGCGCCAGATCCAAGACGCAATCAACTCTCCATTCCGAATCTCACAACGCAGATTTTGATCTACTGCAATAGTGTAGCAGGAAAAATGATGCCGTGGCCCGTCGCCAGCTTCGGGATGTTGCATAGAGGGGAGCTTGTAGGAACGACACGAGGCCAGTACAAACATTACTCGAGTACCGCCTTAAAAGTGAAGTCTGGTTTGACGCTGAGCGATCAAAAGGCAAAGAACAGCCTAGATGTAGTGAGCTGTGGACTGCAGTGGTTGGACGTGTTCAGCAGCATTTATGTCCGCTTTCCAGTTGGACTTCAAGTTTTGTCGAACTTCATAAAGGCCTCAAAGCCTAAGGAATAGGTCAGTTT
>QQTW01001363.1_pt1 | contig 17018 bp, 20 predicted proteins | sample 1904831 | NCBI WGS metagenome assembly QQTW01 (sample SAMN09435610, study PRJNA476489) | Subsurface metagenome, whole genome shotgun sequencing project. | reverse complement strand
CCGGCTCGTCTCCTAGTGGTGCGCCTGGATCGTCTCCTAGTGGTGCGCCCGGTGATTCACCTAAAAGATTTCCCGGCAGCCTTCCCGGTGGTTTCCCAAGCCCCTCTCCCCCGCCAAATCCCGGCCCCACTCCTCAGCCAAATAGGTATCCAGGCCCAGCGCCCGGCCCTAGTCCAAATCCGAATCCTAATGGCAGTCCTGGCCCGTCACCAGGAAAAGGAGTCGGTTCCGGCCCCGCACCCGCTCCTACCCCTAATGGAGCGCCTCGGATCGTTCCTTCGCCTTATACTTCGCCCCCACCTGCTGACCCGACTAAATATCCTGATACGGGATTCCAGCCTAATAGTTTCCAGCCCAATCCATTAACACCAAATCCGTTAACGCCAACAAAATTTACCCCTAACCCCAAAACAGGAGATCCCGAACCCAAGAAAGCCCCCCCTTTAACTTCGCCGCCAAAATCCCCCGCTCCTACTCCCACTCTTACTGACGACTTGGGCAAAAAAATCTCTGACTCATTAGGCCCTGTCACAATTCTCTTAGCTGGAATAACTGCTTTAGTCCATCCTGACGCGCTTAAAAATGCCGCCAACGCTGGAACTTGTCAAGCTTTTGCCCCTGGTGGCTGCGCGGCTCCTGTCGCCAATAATGCCCAAGCCGCCGCAACAAATAGCGCCAATAACGGGACGATCTTGGCTCAAATCCTGGCATTTTTGCAAGCATTGCAAGCGGCCTTTATGGTTCCAATTCTTGCGGGAGTGAACCTAATCAACACCAAGCTCGGCCCGGTGATGAGTGGTCTTAATGGCATCGGTGGATTTCTGCAAAGGACGGCCGAAGCTGCAAAAATTGACAAAGTTTTGAACGCGATGAACACAGTCCTGTTGCTGCACAATGCCGCGATGCTTTCGCGCAATTTGGGTAGTACCCTGGGCGATCTGACAAGCCAAGCTCTAGCCACGATTGGGATTAAGGACGGTGACTCCCCCATCGATGTCAACGAGATTTTGGGCAAGCAAGCTAATAGTTTTATGTCATCCCTCCTGGGCGCGGAAGTCTGGGCGGGAACTAAAACCAGTTGGAATAAAGCCTCGTCGATTATTGCCAGCGCCACTAATCTGATGTACACCGTGCGCTCAATGTTCGATAGTACCCGCGAGATTTTGGAGTGGACGGCAGAAAATACAGGCAAGATCGGCAACTCCCTAAAACGCTTTCGAGTCGTGGGGGAAAACGCCTTTAAGTGGCTGCCAGAGCGCGTAACGGTGCAAAACTCTTTTACTCGCAAGCTAGACCGCTTCCGTGAAGGGGTGGACGACTTGGACGACACGGCAAGCAGCTTCTCAGGGGTACTTGGCGAAGTCCAAAGCATCCAGCAAGAATACGCCGACTTGCAGGAACAAAAGCAAAAGTTTGAAACTGGCCTCAAAGATTTGACCCCTAAAACTAGAGAGGAAAATAAGCCTGTTACTGATGCGGTTACGGCGGCTAAAACTGCCAGCGCTGCTCCTACCGGAACCGAGAATGTTTTTAGAGGGGAGGGAGAAAAAATAGATGCCTGAACCAGATAATTTCACCCCGACAGAGCAGTTTCAAGATGTCAATAAACGCATCTGGAATAAGTTAGTTAAAGAGTATTTTCGTGATGTAGCATCCAATGAATCTGACCTTGATTTAACCACCCCAAGACAAGCTCTTTTAAAGGCTTGCTTGCATAAAGAAGATGATGCTTTGATGCTCACAATTGGGCGAATGCAACTGTTTTTACATGGTACGACTTACACCCGCGACCAGTTCCCCATTGTTGCAGGCAGCTTGCTTAGTGAAGTTGATTCTAGCGTTACTTATAAACCGAAAATAACGCTGTTCTTTAAAGAAGATCCCGAAGACGCAGAGGTCGATTATAGACCCGTAGAAATGGAAATAAGTTGGCGATTAATTAACGAGAAATCCTCAACTATTACCGAAACCGAATTGCGCTCTATTGCTACCAAAATTAAAACTAATTTTGGCACGGGTAACGGCAAGATTTTTAAGAAAGGACGTAAGATGATTCGCTACCGAGATCGTGAGCGTGGCTACGATTTCAAAATCCGAGCTAGAGACTTAACCGAAGGTAAGGACTTGATTCGGGAAATATTAACCATGAATGGCGACACCCTAGACACCAAAATACTTAAGATATCCGAGGTTGATGACGAGGCTGATGCTTTCCCCTATAACCCAGGCACTCAACTAATCCTTGGCAAGCGCAGAAATAAGCCGCGTTACAGACCTTTGGTTAATGTCAGATTCCGCTATGCTTACGCGACGGTTCACGGGTATAACAAGCCTGTTTACCTATTTAGCCGCTCTTCTTACATTCCCGATGCCTTAGTACAGTTCTAAGCACGGACAACTATTAGTTTCCCGCGACATCTATTGCGTTTTTTCCTATGCCAGATTTGACAAGTCAACCCGATTTACACCGTTCTATTTATGGCACGTCGATTTAGCGACTTGGAAAAACGCGCTCTAGCACTATTAGCTGGTGGCGTTGACCCGACAACTTCCCAAGATGAAGCAGTCCGGAACTTTTGGCAGTGGAAAATTAACCCAAGCGCTGCTAGTCACAATTTGCCCGCAGCTTCGGAAAGACCTAACGGCAGAAAGACAGATCCAGTTTATTTAAAACCTTTTGCTTTGACTTTGCCAGCTAATATTGTGGCTGAAGTTTCGCTCTCCAAAAGAAGCAATACTGCCGCCGGAGATGGGATTAAAACAGCTTGCGGACTGATTGCTTTAACCGTAGGCACGGATACAGCATTGAAGCTCAAAGCTTTTACCCCTGCAAGAGTGTACTGGCGGACTGGGGAAGCAGCAACTAGCGCTACTCGTACTAGCCGGATTACAAACCAGCCTTACAAGAGCTATTACACTGCCACCGATGAAGGCTACAGCGTACCTTTTGGGCGCAAAGGTACGGATAGTTTATCTGCTCGGCAAGACGAAATCAAAGCTGCTATTCCTGCGGGCATTAGTTTAATTACTTTCTCCCCTGAGAAGTACCGAGGCTAATCCGATATGACTGTTAGAGAATCAATGCTTTTATGGCTGCCGTATTCAATGCTCACCGAGCAACCATCACTAATTGAGGAAGTCACGGCAGCCAATGGCGCGATTCTCGATTTTTGTGACGGGGAATTGTCTTTTAATGACACCCTAGAGGTTATCGATTTCTACGGCGCGAATGTTGACCAGTATCGAGCGGGACTAGCCTTGGACTTGCAACGATTGGGGGTTTAAATAGATGAGCCAACCCGTCTTAAACCTCCAATCTCAAGGCAGTTGGGTACAGGTTTACAACGAATATCGCGCCTCCGATGTTGTTGTAGACCGCAGTTTTACCCCGATTCCAGCTTTTGAACTGGGCCAGTTGTTCGAGTCCCATATCTTAGCCGTGCGCTGTTTAAGTAACTCTGCTAAACCGAATTGGCGACGTGCTGGCATTCTTAACCAACGATTCCAACTTGGTACGGGTGGCACGGCTTCCCCTCTGCCCGTCGTCAATGCCAGTAGCCGGACGGTGAGACTAAACCGCAGCGCTCTAGTCCAGTTCCAGCACTTGACGAGTAACTATCAATTAGTTTTCGAGCCTGCCCACTGGCTTAAAGATATTCAATTAACTGTCTGGGAATACCAGGGGCCTGTTTCGGACACGACAGAAGAAAAAATCGATTTAGTGCTAGATGCCACTGACCGAATCGAAGAAAGGCTTGCTGCCCCTTAAATATTCAGGACTTATTACTCATGTTTGGTATTGATATTGCGGCGGCTGGTCTTGTACTTGCAGCCCTAACTTTTGGTCTTAGTTCTGTTCAAAACATTGCCCGTGAAGCTCACTCAGTCGGGCTAAAAAGCGCAAGGCTAGAGGGCGAAATGGAGCTACTTAAAAGCGATTTGATGGCTAGTCTCAACCTCTTGACTTATCGCGTCGGGCAAGTTGAGAAATTAATTTGCTCTAAGGAGTTCACTAAATGAATCGCACCATCGAATTTGGACTAATTTTCTGCTCTGTAATTTTTGTTTGTGGCGGCTTGTTTTTGTCTCTCGATAACCAGGACAATGCGATCGCCTTTTTAGATTTAGCCAAGATTACTTTGAGCGGATTAATCGGCTACAGCGTCCACCCTGTAGTTAATCCCCATGAATAATTTAGCTACTCGGACGTATGACTATTTAAGCTCCAAAAACTACCAAGTAGTTGTGGGAAAGGGACATTACAACATTGTTTACATCGAGGGCATGAACGCTAACGGGACGCTTAACAGCGATGCGCCTAACTGCTTTAACGATCGCCGTTTGGTCTTAGAAATTGTTGGGGGAGTGCCGCAAATAATCGGCAACTGGGAAGCAACCACAGAACCCGGCAGTCACTATACCTATAAGCCTATGAACCCGTTGGGAGCGGCGCGAATTAAGTTCGGTCAATACACCTCGTGGGCTGTTGGACTTCACGGACGCGATCGCCATGAAGCTCTAGTTCAAGTTGCTCCAGTGTCGGTACACCGCGACTTTAACAAGGATTTCAAACGCACAGGCGATCGCATTACGACTGGTTTATATGGCATCAACCAGCACTGGGGTTATGATTTGCTGCTTAACAATATCAGCACTGCTTCGGCGGGTTGCCTTGTTGGTAGAAGTCGGGGCGGACACCGGGAATTTATGAATTTGATTAAGCAGGACGAACGCTACAAAAAAGATCGCTCTTTCATCTTCACGAGTACCATCATTCCAGGTGACGAACTAGCAAGATTATTTCCTGGGGATTCCTTGCATTGCTTGCTTCATTTCTCTTACCGCTCGTTCTATTCCCACTAATGCAGCGCGGCTAATAATCGTATGACCAATATTCAGTTCTTCCATTCCTGGAATACAAGCGACTGGATAGACATTCCAGTAAGTTAAACCATGACCAGCATTGACGCGCAAACCAGCTTCTATTGCTTGCTTGCAGCCTTTAGCTAGTATTGCCAGTTCCTTGTGGCGACTAGCTTCATTTTTTGCTTCTGCGTACTGTCCTGTATGCAGTTCAATAAATTTAGCCTGTACTTTTACCGATGCTTCAATTTGAGCTTCATCCGCATCGATAAACAAACTTACAGGAATGCCCGCAGATTGTAATTTGTCTACTATTTCACCAATGCGATCGCTTTGAGCAACAATATTTAGTCCGCCTTCAGTCGTTACTTCTTCCCGTTTTTCTGGAACCAAAGTTACATAATCGGGTTTGATATCTAGGGCAATACTTACCATTTCATCGGTAGCCGCCATTTCTAGATTAAGATGCGATCGCACAGTTTGCCGCAATAAATGTACATCCCGATCTTGAATGTGTCGCCTGTCTTCGCGTAAATGGACGGTAATGCCATCCGCACCCGCCAACTCTGCTAGTACCGCCGCCGCTACAGGGTCGGGTTCTACGGTGCGCCGTGCTTGCCTGATTGTGGCAATATGATCGATATTTACTCCTAGCGTTAGCAATTTTTATCTCCTTTCTCATGCCAATTTCTTATTAGCCAAGGCAAAATAAAAAATAGGTTTAATACATTTGTTCTATGAAACTGCAAATTTTAGCAACTATAAGTATACTCGCTACCACAGCGCTCAACTTCCCCGTTAAAGCTCAATCAGTAACTCCACCAAAATCTGACAATCAAGTTTTGAATGCTTGCGTCCAAAACCAAGCAGAAACTTTACCGATACCTTTTAGTGATGTTTCCCCTGACCATTGGGCTTTTAAAGCTGTGATGACTATGCACTATTGCGGGGCTTTCCGCCAAGGTACGCCTCCGGCCTTGTTTGAGCGACTTAAACCGACTCAAAGCCAAACGCAGTCTCAAACAGAAAGCTTACCGCAAGTAAAGCCAAATTAAGCTGCGGCTAAATCGGTTACATTAGCTGAGGTTTCTTCCTGGGGGATACCTTCTTGAACTAAATTCGGTGGTTGTCCCTTTGGTTGCAATAAGCCACCAATCATTGCTAACATCGCGTTTACTTTCCGAGTGCGCCACTTATCTACTAACTCTTGTAACTTTGCCGCACTCATACGCCGTTGCATTGCTTCGTAAAGGTAAGCTGCATGAAGAGTTTCGTCACTAGCAACGCTAAGTAAGCTTTTTTTGAGATTGCGGCTTGTTGCTTCATCTTCGGGAAGAACCTTCGCCATCCGCGCAAAGTCTTTACTCGCATCTAGTTCCAAAATGTAGGTACTACCAATAAACACATCCCAATCTATATTTTCTGGCTTTAACTGCTCGGAAGTATAACCTGCAAAGAAATTATCAAAAAATGGACTGCGCTGGGTAGATTCGGCTTTTTTTGGCTGGCTTTTAAAGTCAATAACTTGTTTGTTTATTTGCTTTAAAGCGTGGGCAAATATTTGTCCATGTCTTTTTTCATCTTCGGCGTGTTGGGCTAGTTTCTCCGACATCCAGATGTCGCCTTCGGTAGCCGCCCGTGCGCTAAGTTTTTGTAGCATGGGAACAGCGCCAGATTCTGCAAGCTGGAACATCGCCAGCGTATTTGGGCGAGTCAATGGATCGCGGATTTGACGGGCGGTGAAATAAGCCACGCCACTAGACCCGACTAGGTGCAAAATGTGAGTAATCAAGCTCATGAGTGTTTGCGCTGTAAGTGAGAAGTCTACTTAACTTATGCTAGCGATCGCTTGTAAGAATTGCACGGCTGTAAATGTATTGCTACCTATGAAAATCATCCAAAAATTACTTTATTTATGTTTAATCTCTCTTTTTATTCTCGGTTTGCAAGGCTGTAACCCCCAAAACTTCAATCAATACTCTGTCAAGCGTGTTAGTGATGGCGATACAATAACTTTGACCGATTCAGGAGGCGCAGATGTCAAAGTCCGCTTTGCTTGCGTCGATGCGCCGGAAATTGCCCATACTAAAGCTGAAAAACTTAGTAGAAAAGCCGTAGATAGAGAGCAGTTTAAATGGGGAAATCAAGCTCAGATGAGAGTTGAGCAGTTAATTAAGCAAAAAGGAAACCGCGTTACTTTGACTATTACCGATACTGATAGATATGGGCGTAAAATTAGCGAAGTTCGTTTAGGCGATCGCACTTTTGTCCAAGAAGTTCTCGTTCGTGAAGGTTTAGCTCTGGTTTATCGCCCTTATTTGAAAAATTGCCCCAGTGCCGCAACTATTGAACAAGCGGAAAGCGAAGCTAAAAGCCAGCATCGCGGAGTTTGGAGTGATGCTAAATTTGTTGAACCTTGGGCGTATCGCAGTCGCAAAAAGCGATCAACTTGAAAGCGGAATTTTAGATACCTTTGCTTTGCGAGTAACAGGATTAAACCACTGTTCCAAACGGCTAAAAACTTGAGATGAAAAGATAGTTAGCACCAGATAGATAAAAGCAACCGCCGCATAGATTTCAAAAGAGCGGTAATTAGTAGCAACAATTAGTTGTCCGTTGCGAAATAACTCCTCAAACCCGATTACCGCAACTAAGCTAGTATCTTTGAGCATACTAATAAATTCATTACCCAAGGGCGGTAACATCCGTCGCAAAGCTTGGGGAAAGATAATATAGCGCATAGTCTGAGTAGAACTCATCCCCAAAGACTCCGCCGCCTCTGATTGTCCAGTTTCAATTGATTGAATCCCAGCGCGGACAATTTCGGCAATATAAGCCGTACTATTAAGACTTAAAGCAATTACCGCCGCAGTCCAACGATTGAGATTGAAACCCAAGCCAAGTTCTTGAGAAATTGCTGGAATGCCAAAATAAATCATAAAAATCTGTACTAGCAAAGGCGTACCCCGGAAAAAATCTATATAACCCCTAGCCGCCCACCGTAACGGTAAAATCTTAGAAAGGCGGACAATCCCTAATAAAGAACCACCTATCAAGCCTAAAACTACTGATAAAGCTGTAAGTTGTAGCGTTACTACTGCACCGCGTAAGAGCAATGGTAAAGCCGTGGCGATCGTTGTAAAAGCACCAAATAAACCCGAACCCGTTGTAGTTTGAGTTTGAAAAGGCAATCTTTCCGGCAAAGCTGGAGGCTTGACCCCAAACCACTTTTGATAAACTTGGGCGTAAACACCATTACCTAACAGCTTTATTAAACCGCGATCGATTAACGCCAAATTAGGCGAGTTTTTAGGAGTGGGAAAGCCAAAATACTCCTCAGTAAGGAGTTGACCAACTATTTTAACGCCTTCGACATTTCCCGAATTAATCGCATACAAAATTACTGGTTCATCGTGCAGTAAAGCATCAACATTACCGTTAAGCAACTCTCTAATCGCCGTTGGCGCATCGTCAAAGCTACGAACTTTCGCCCCAGGAATCGCCGCCGCTTTTTGTGCGCCCGTCGTGCCAATTTGCACCGAGATCCGCTTATTATTTAAGCTCTCAAAGCCTGTAATACTTTGGTCATCACTGCGAATTGCGATCGCAAGTCCCGATCTAAAATAAGGACGAGAGAATGAAACCGTCTTATTGCGTTCCTCAGTAATAGTCATCGCCGCCACCGCCGCATCGATGGTACGCGCCTGCAATGCTGGAATCATCCCCGCAAAAGGCAAATTTTGATAAGTTATCTTGAAACCCGACTCACGGGCGATCGCATTCATCAAATCCACATCAAAACCTTGCAATTCCCCCGTCTCTGTTTGAAACTCAAATGGTGGATAAGTCCCTTCTACAGCAATAGTTAGAGTCTTATCCGCCGCCAAAGAATTAGAATTGGTACAACCAGCAACTAAAAATAAACAAACTAGCCCTATAACCAGTTGCAGCCACCAGTAGCTAGTTTTGCGCCTATTCGTTAAAAACATATTTAGTCAATAAAATTTATCCCACAATACAATTAACAGTAGTCCAAACAACAAATAAATATGGACAAAGCGATCGCATTTGAGAATATTGAAAAAAACTTTGGTTCCCTAAAAGTCCTCCAAGGAATTACCGGAGTAATTAACCAAGGAGAAGTAGTCGCCGTCATTGGCTCCTCTGGATGTGGTAAAAGTACCCTATTGCGCTGTTTTAACCGTCTAGAAGCCATCAATCGCGGACACTTAGTAGTTAACGGGATAGATATATCGCATTCCAATCTAAACTACCGAACGCTGCGCCAATTGCGGAGTGTTGTCGGGATGGTATTTCAGCAATTTAACTTATTTCCTCACCTCAGCGTATTAGAAAACCTCACCCTCGCACCGCGTCAAGTATTAGGCAAAACCCAAAAAGAAAGCGCCCAAATTGCCGGAGTTTATCTAGATAAAGTAGGCTTATTTGATAAAGCATCTACGTACCCTGAACAATTATCTGGGGGACAAAAACAACGCTGTGCGATCGCGCGGAGTTTGTGTATGAATCCGCAAATCATGCTATTTGACGAACCGACAAGCGCCTTAGATCCAGAACTTGTAGGGGAAGTATTGCAAGTAATGCAGCAATTAGCCGCCGATGGGATGACGATGGTAGTAGTTACTCATGAAATGCAATTTGCCCGTGAAGTTGCAAGTAAAGTCATTTTTCTAGACAAAGGCAAAATAGAAGAACAAGGAATAGCCCGCGAAGTTATTAACAATCCCCAAAGCGATCGCTTACAGACATTTCTTAGTCGATTGAATACCCCAATAACGAGTAATTTCTAGCTTTCTACCTGAAATTCTTGAGAAAATGCGATCGTTGCATCGTACTGATCGGGCATATTTAAGCAGCGAATAAGTAAATCTATATTTAATTCTGGTAAAAACTTACTTCTATCTAGCTGTTCGTATTTATTGGCGTGCAAATGATATATAAATACTCGCTGCTTTTGGTAAAACCAAACTTCCGGTACACCCCAACGCCTGTATTTTTCTAACTTATTTACACCACCGCTAGTAATTACTACTTCAATTGCTATATCTGGAATTGGTTTAATAAAATCTAAGTTGTAGGATTCGTCAGGTTCTCCCCTTGCGCCTTCTTCACGACTACCTAGCGTATATCCGCCTGTAGTATAAAACCTTCTCCCAATGTGTCGCAGGTAAATTTCCAGCAACAAACCTACTGTACTTTTCGATTCTTCATGCGCTGGTGAAGGAGACATTATATCTAGGGTTCCATCTAAATAAGTTAAACGTATTTTTGTTTCTTCTAGCAAAGATGCGATCGCCTCAAACTTCTCCCACGAGATATCGTAAAGAGTAATAACTGCATCTTCTTGATTGCTAGTTTCTAATTGTTCAAGCATGGTACTATAACTCCTGATTTTCAATAAAATCAACTCCAAATACTTCCGCAAAAGCTTCACTTACTCGATCGCGTACTTCCTCTAACTTAATACCAGCAATCCATTGCGCCATACTACCTACAGCCTTATCCGCAATTCCACAAGGGACAATTTGCTCAAACCCAGTTAAGTCAGGACATACATTTAAGGCGAAGCCGTGCATTGTTACCCAGCGACTAACTTTAATTCCGATCGCACCAACTTTAACCCCTTCTACCCAAACGCCTGTTAATCCACCAATGCGATCGCCTTTTAACCCATAAACTGCCAAAACCTTTATCAGCACTTCTTCTAACTGCCGCAAATACCAGTGCAAATCTTGACGGTAATATCTCAAATTCAAAATTGGGTAGCCTACCAATTGACCCGGACAATGATAAGTTACTTCACCACCCCGCTCTACTCTATACACCTCAAAAGCATTTTTGTCAATGTCAAAGTTTAAAAATTCTAGACTAGCGCCTTGTCCTAGCGTATACACGGGGGGATGTTCGAGCAAAATTAGCACATCATGATTATTAGGATTATTGACGCGCTCAAGCAATAGTTTTTTTTGCCAATCCCAAGCTAAAGAGTAACTTACTAGCTTCTGGTTATATAAGTAACAGCAACGGCGGTGAGTTTCGTTTAAGGTTTTCTTACTCGGAATCATTACAAAAATCAAGGGTAATTTTTACTAAATTTAAGTTCAAAACCCGGCGCTAAAATCAAGAATTATTAACTCATGCAAAAAATCTTGAAGACAGAGCAAAATAAAGGTTTTCCACTTTGCAAAGTGGTAGGGTGAATATATGACCTCAAATCGGCAGGGAGGAGGTTTCTTCTAACCTAACTTGCGCACTATCAAACTGAAATGGTTTAGACATATATAACGATCGAAAGTCTAAATATTTCCATCGTAACTGCCAAATAATTAAGTTAGCGATAGGGAAATCCTGGCGATCGCAAACCGATAAATTTTAGCAGTTGCCAAAGTAACTTATACAACGTGCGTGGTAGCAATAGAAAGACATTTTAAGTTGTAATTGGATGCTGAAAAAGCACAAGTAGGCATTGCCCCACTGAACCAAGGAATAGTTAAGTGTAATAGCTATTACCATAGCTTTGCCTTTGAATAAAACAACAATTTGCACAGGCAACCTAGCGGAGAATTAAATATGAAGCTTGTCATCCACGGCAAAAATATTGAACTAACAGATGCAATTCGCGAGTACGTACACCAGAAGATTGAAAAAGCAGTAAATCATTTTCAATCTTTGACCACCGAAGTAGATGTACATTTGTCTGTAGCCCGTAATCCGCGCATCAGCAGCAAGCAATCAGCAGAAGTAACAATATATGCCAATGGTAGTGTAATTCGTGCCGAAGAAAGCAGCGAGAGCTTGTATGCAAGTATAGATTTAGTGGCAGATAAAATAGCTCGTCAACTGCGAAAATACAAAGAAAGAAGACAAGCTAATAAAGCGACTGTTGAACCAATAGTAGAAGTAGAAAGTGAAGATACGATACCATTAGTATCCGACTTAATTGGCGATCGCACTCCCCAGCTACCAGCAGAAATTGTCCGCACAAAATATTTTGCCATGCCGCCGATGACAACAACCGAGGCCTTAGAACAATTGCAAAATGTAGATCATGATTTTTATATGTTCTGCAATGCTGAAACTGGAGAAATTAACGTCATTTACGAGCGCAATCATGGCGGTTATGGTGTAATTCAGCCGCGCCATAACAACGGACACGCTAATAATAACAATGGCAAATCTGTCCAAACTAAAAGTAGCGAAAAACCCCATTTAATGAAATAAGGCTGTAGAGGCGTACATTTAGGTGTACGCCCACTTATTACACTGATTGCAAAGTTTTCAGCGATTCTTCAATGTGACCTTTAAAGTTAAATTGGGAATTGAAAATGTTTTTGACAATTCCTTGCTCGTCGATGACGTAGGTTACACGCCCTGGAAGTACAAAAGCCGTTGAAGGCACACCATACAGCTTGCGGACTTGATTATCTTTGTCGCTAAGTAGAGTAAAAGGTAAATTGTACTTAGCGGCAAAGTTTTGATGAGATTCTGGGGAATCAGCGCTGATACCTATAACTTCCGCTCCAGCAGCTTTAAATACCTCGTATTGATCGCGAAATTCGCAAGACTCCTTCGTACATCCTGGGGTATCGTCTTTAGGGTAAAAGTAAAGCACTACAGACTTTTGATTGCGAAAATCGTTTAAGCTTACAGACTCACCAGATTGAGAGAGCAAAGTAAAATCTGGCGCTGGATCTCCAACTTTGACGGACATAGTAATTTGGTTATTGCGTTAATTTTCGTTATCGTAGCGCGATCGCCTTGTTGTGCAAACCTTAAAGGAAGCAACACAAATTTATGCTGCTTCCTTAGCAATATCTACGCTTCGCTTTGTAACTCGCCAGCTTTTACGCCGATTTGCTGAGTTTGATTTCCGCGTTGAATTTTAAGTTGTAAAGTCTGACCGATACGACTATTTTCCACAATATTTTGCAATTGCTCCCCAGTAGTTACAGGTTGCTTGTCAATTTGCAAAATTACATCACCGCGTCGTAAACCTGCTGTGGCGGCGGGTGAATTGGGTACTACGCGCACTACCAAAACACCGTTAACTTCTGGTACATTAATCGGAGAATTGGGATCGCTATTGTTAGCTTTGGCAAGTTCAGGAGTCAAATTTTCCATCTGTACGCCCAAATACGGGTGAGCAATTCTCTCGCCGCGCATCAACCTATCTTTGATTTCTTTAGCTTTATTAATCGGAATTGCAAACCCAATTCCCATTGCATCGGCGCGAATTGCGGTATTAATTCCAATTACTTCCCCTCGGTCATTTAGCAACGGCCCGCCAGAGTTACCGGGGTTAATAGCCGCGTCAGTTTGGATAAATTCTAAACGCTTATCGGGAATACCCACTTGAGCGCTAGAGCGTTTTAAGGTTGAGACAATGCCTAATGTTACCGTACTATCAAAGCCTAAAGGATTTCCCACCGCGATCGCCCAGTCACCTACTTGTACCTCCGAAGAATCTGCCAAGGGTGCTACAGGTAAATCGCCATTGGTGGAATTAACTTTAATTACCGCTAAATCTGTAACCTCATCAGCGCCCTGTACCGTGCCTTCTAAGGTGCGTCCGTCCTTTAACCTTACTGTTACCTTGTCCGCTTGGTTAACTACGTGAGCATTGGTCAAAATCTCGCCGCTACGGTCAATAATAAACCCCGATCCTATGCCTCTTAAACGTTCTTCCGGCATCCTTTGGGGGATTTCGCCAAAAAAGCGGCGGAAAACGGGATCGTCGAACATTGGATCGTTGATTCGTCGCGTTACAGTGCGCTCAGTGTCGATGCGAACTACCGCCGAGCCTACTTTGTTAACGGCGGCGGCGACAAAGCTATTAGAGCCTACACTTGCTTTAGGCGGCTGTTGAGCGACAATTTGGGGAGAATCTACTTCTGTAGGGATCGATAGAGCTTGGGACGGTAAGACGCGCAAGCTACTAAAGGCAAACAATACCCCAAAAGCGATCGCCAGTCCATGAGTAATTAGTTGACGCAAGGAGCGCAATTTATTTTTTAATCGCATAGTACCAATAATTCAATAACCAAAATAAACAGCAACTGCTCTTAGTCTATTTTATGGCAATACTAGAAGTGCAGATTGTCTCTAGCAGCCTTATTCCCTGGTTCCTTTGACCTCCAGTAGGAAAAAGTAAACCTATCCCAGGGTCAATACTTTGACGAATAATAATCGATATAGTTGCGATCGCCCTATTCAAGCCTAATAACTTACCTCAAACCCTCAACGCCAAAATTTAGCGCCCTTCCCCCTCACCAAAACCTACCTTGACTTTTACTAAAAGCAGCTTGCAGGGTAGTTGCTTTTAATACACTACAGCTATTGGTTATCCTAGAGATAGCGCAATTAAAATCCCTTAAAAATGAGTCTTAAATCTTTCGATCTCAATATTTCTAATTTAGGACGGTGGATCGCTGTTATTGGAGCTTTTTGGCTAATTAGTACCGTTGGTCTAGGCTGGCTAGTAAACTGGTTTTTAATTTTGATTGGTTTACTGCTGCTGATACCTGTTTTAGGCTTTTTTGGCTTCCGTTTTTGGCTGCAAAAAAACCTAACTCAAGACGCTTGTCCTGTTTGCCATTACGAATTTACAGGCTTAAATAAAACCCAATTGCAGTGTCCAAATTGCTCAGAACCATTGCAGGTAAACGAAGGCAAGTTTAATCGCTTAACCCCGGCGGGAACTATTGACGTGCAAGCAGTGGAAGTATCTAGTCCATCGTGGGACGAGCAAAGGTAAATTGAACCAAGCAAAATTCTCTAACTATCTAATTTTTCTGGCTGTTTAAACTTAATATTTCTACATCATAAATTAGAAAATAAATTATATAATTATTCAGCCCTTAACTAAATAATCTAAACCTAAGTTGGTATCTAGAAGCACAACAAAGATTTACCTAAGTTGTTCGCTAGGATGCAATCTCAAAATCCGAAAATTCGCTAAAATTTGCTAACCAAACAGGGTTTGTCGTCTTATAATTGCTGACAAAAGATCGTTATCTAGCGCCAACCAACAATGAATACTGAAGAAAGCGAACAAGATTTAGAGCGTCGTTTGCAACAATTGGAAGCTTCCACACCAACTAACGCCCACCCAGTTACAACCGAATCGTCTACCAGCAACGATTCAATCACGAGATTAAACAAATTTATCAACTTGTTCAAGTCTCTACCTAATGGGGGAAAAATAATTGTAGTCGGCGTTGGGGTTATAGTTGGCTTTGCGGTACTCAAAAGCTTATTAAACTTAGTGGCAGCGCTATTTAGCCTAGCGTTTTTAGGGTTAGTGGTGTACTTTGTGTATCAGTTTTTAGTAGCTCGTAGCTCTCAAAATTAGCAAAGTAATAAATCTATCGGCGCTAAAGATAGGAATAAAAAATTTATATAAAGGATATTGAGATGGCTAATCCAAGTGTGAGGAGAGGGGGCGATCGCAATTATAAGCAAGTACGAATACAACCACTACCAATGGTGACTAGACGTTTTGCTGCTTGGGCGATCGAGATATCAATAATTGCCAGTAGTGCTATAGTCCCCTACAGCGTGGGAATGTATGCCAAAACCCATTCAGTAGAGCAAGTACCCTTAAATCCGGTACTAGCAGTAACAGAAAAAGTTATCGCCACTACCTTTGCTTTACCTGAAAATAAAAAGGTCAGCGAAGTACCACCACTAACTAATTTATTATGGTCGGTGGCGCTAGCAACCCCAATATTGCTAGGTAGCTGGCAAATATATTTACTCGCTAAAACTGGTAGCACGTTGCCTAAGCGCTGGTTGGGTATCCGCGTAGTCACGACCGCCGGAAAACCGCCGGGTTTAGCAAAAATTATCCTCCGCGAAGGTGTCGTAACTTGGGGATTGCCTTTATCCATTGCTTACGTAGTATGGCGTTGTAGTGGCTTATTCCCCGCTCCGGGAGTGCTTGCCGTCTTAGCTGGGGTAATGGTACTAGGAGAAGGGATTAGCGCTCGATTTGACCGCCAGCGCCGCTCCTTGCACGACTTAATATCGGGAACCTACGTTGTCAATGCTAGTCGCATCTATGCCCCCAATACGGGGCGCTTAGGAGAAAACAACGGGCAAATTAAAGGGGATACATCTACTAACAGTTGGAAAAAACCCGCCTCCCCTGCAAGGGATGGGGCGATTATTTTAACAAAGAAAAAGAAACAGCAGCGCGACTTATGGATTTGGATGCGTCGCCATCCCAAATTTGTCTTGACCGTTGTCGCAAGTTGTAGTCTGGGAACGGTAGTAGGAACTTTAATCGCGACTCAACTCTACGTTCGCACGCAAATAAATAGCGGGGAAATTGCCGAATATAATAGCGAACAACTATTAGCAGCTACTAAACAACTAAACTCTACCGAGGCAAACACCTTAGCCCAGCGAACTGAAGCAATTTTAAATTTGGGTACAGTAAATAATCCCCAAGCACAGCAGTTGCTAGTCAATTTATTAGCCCAATCCTCCAGCCCCCAATTAACTAAAGTAATCCAACAGGCATTGGTTACTAGCGGTACAAAGGTATTGCCAGCGTTGCAACACTTGAACTTGTCTTTAGCCAATAATCCAGCAGCTAATAGCCAGCAATTGCAAGCAACTCAAAATGCGATCGCCGCAATTCTTTCTATTTATAGCGGCAAATTGAATTCGGTAGAACTAAACCGTATCAACCTAAGCGAAACTGGTAATTTTAGCTTAGTCCTCAATCAAATTGATTTAGCGGGAATTGAACTTACTGGCGCAAATCTCGACCGGGCTAATCTAGCAGCTAGTCAATGGCAAAGTGCAGGGAATGATGGCATTATCAATACTTTTGATGATGCGGTAGCTAACCTTGACGATGCTCAGATGAAATTTGTCAATCTTACTGGAGCCGACCTTAGCCGTGTCTCCATGCAGCGCGCCAACTTGCTTCATGCTCTGCTCAACCGAGCTAACTTAGCTGATGGCGATCTTTCTGGTGCTAATCTTAGCAGCGCTCAAATGGTAGAAACCAACTTGAGCCGTGCTGTCCTAACCCAAGCAAGTCTGACCGGCGCAGATTTGGGAGCCGCCAATTTAGCAAAAGCCGATCTTTCTTCTGCTCGTTTAGGTCGAGTTAGCGCCTTAAA
>QQTW01001362.1_pt1 | contig 17018 bp, 30 predicted proteins | sample 1904831 | NCBI WGS metagenome assembly QQTW01 (sample SAMN09435610, study PRJNA476489) | Subsurface metagenome, whole genome shotgun sequencing project. | reverse complement strand
GGGTTTTGGGGATGGATGCAACAACCGCCAAGGGAATAGGGGGTCTAAGCCTCCGACACCCGCGACAGGGACGAGTTGTCGGGGGTGGAAATCGTGTCGCGGGTTGTCGATGGTTCAATAACTTCTAACTTCTAACTTCTAACTCCTAACTCCTAACTCCTAACACTTCAAGTATTTTGCTGACTGGTACTTTTTCCTCTTCTAGTGCCTGAATAGTCGGCAACAATCGTTTGGGTATGTAACGCGATCGGCCAACCCGTCTTCCACCTGAAAAGTATTGCCAATCGTACCAGTATTGCTTGTAATCCCTGCCTTTCTTATTAACTGTGCGGGTGACGATTCTTCCCGTACCAGTCCCTAGCGCTCGTTTACTAATGGCGGTTGTGCGGTCGTCACCATCAACCGCCATTAGTAATTCTGGTTCACCATCAACCGCCATTAGTAATTCTGGTTCACCATCAACCGCCATTAGTAATTCTTCTTCCGGTTCCCGCGTGATTTCATCCCAGTAGGGGTCATGTTTAATGGCGGGTAGGGAGTAGGGAGTAGGGAGTGGAGAGAATAAAGATAATTGTTCCATTTCTTACACCCCTGTTTGCATTGAGGAATGTAAGTAGAGGTTCCACTTTGGAAACTGTAAAATTTCCTCTGGAGTTAAGGCTTGAAAGATTGTATTGTTCATAGCAGTTGTTATTTTTTTCGAGCCACCTTGCAGGGTGGTTTTTTATTGGTTAATGTGTTGGTGCATACGTAATCATCACGAATTAACATGACAATCTTTTGTTCTAGCAGCAAAGGATTTTTCATTTATGTGTCGTTTTTCCTTTGAATAGGTCTAACGACAAATAAAACGAACCGTAGTCTAATTTTTCCCAATACCTATCTCTCAAACACGTTAAAAACCATCCTGGTGGATTATAGATACTTCGTTTCACTACATCTGAGAGTGAATAGTAATAATCCAATGCCAACCCAATATCATCGAGTTCGTATTCGTACAAAATAGTGTCTTGTTTCGGGTCAAAAAAAATACCATGACTTGCACACGACTCTAGGATTTCTACCTTATCCTCAGAAGAATATATAGACTGACTGTTGTTGGTTAACCTCCCGTCGGATTCACTATGGTTTGAGGTAGGTGAATCGTAAATTTGGTTCTCAGTGCGTAACTTTTTTTTCGGGAATAAGTCATCGATGGCTCTTGTGACTATCCTTACTAAGTGCCATGTAAATTGTTTTACTAGCTTGATTACTCTAGATTCAACCAACTGGTTAAATGCTGTTTTGATGGTTAAGCGACAGTAGGGTTTCCCTCTGTGGTTTTTAACCCAATCATTAAAATCTTTTAAATCTGGTTCGTCGTCTTTTTGTCTTAGAATCCACTGCCAGAGCAGTTTCGCACATGGGGTTAGTCCGTTTTCAAGACAGAATTCGTCGTGTTTATCTGTCCAATAAGTAGTGTTATTTTTGGCGTTTTTGTGCATAATTAAGGTAAGAAAATATTGTTAATAAAGCACCCACTTTGTAAGAGTAAGGGTGTTTTTTACTGTCTAGTATCGGTCAGCAAGTAGGCTGCTAACTGCTTTATCAAGTTCGGCTTTTTGAATAGGATTGCGCTGGAGCATTGTAGTTGTTGAACGAATTAACGCGCTTGCTACTGTTAAGGTTTCTTGAGTGTTGAGCGTTGGATAGTGCGATTTAATCCAATCACATAAATAGAGCGAAGCTAGTGGTATCGCTTGATGTGCGCCAAGGCATACTGTTAGATAATCTTTGGTTGTAAGTATCGTTTTAAACATTGTTTAGTAATTGTTGAGTTCTAAATTCCAGCGATCGCATTCCCCCCACTCCCCACCGCGACGCACGCATACGCAAAAAAACCGTCCTACCAAGTGAGGTGGGACGGCGTTATTCGATACGGGCTATATCTGTAAGGCTTTCGGCTAGTTGTTGTAACTCTTCAAGCTTCTTTTGTAATAATTCGGCTTGTCGATCGTGATATTGGGATTGTTGCTCGTGGTGTGCCAGCTGCTTTTCAGTCTCATTGACTAGCTGGCGGAGAAATTTCCCACTGATTGTATTAAGTGGCTGTTCTCCTGTGACAATGCTATTTCGTTCTTCGCAATTTTCTCTACTAGTTCCGATCTCGTAAGATTCATGCTCTGTGCTACAGCCTGGAATAGTTCCCACGCCTCCGACTCTAAGTGCAAACTGACTGTTTTCGGGTTTTTCCGAGAACTTGGACGACCGGTCTTTGCCATTTTTTTCTTCCATTCTCAACTCCTCGATTATCACACATGGACAAATGCGTTGACTCCATTTGTCCATGTGTGTATTATAAGAGAAGATTACATTTACGCAATAGTAAATAACGCTCCCTCCTCTAATTAATGCGATCGCACTCGACACTTGGTTACGACCAGCCTGCGGGTAATGCGTTCCCGTGCGATGCATTGAGGACACCTATATAAACCGGAGCAAATCACCCTCACATAGCAGCGAGTGCCCGTGAGGAAATAACCTAACCACCATTAGTAAAGGTAGAAGCAAATGGCTAAAGACTATGTAGACAGATGCTTGTGTGGATACTTCCTAACTCAGGAAGAATCGACAGCGAGCAATGCCCAGAATGTGACGGTAGTATTTCCAGTCTTTCAGACCGATGGGAGGCATGGGAAGAAAGGCAAATTGACCGGGCACGCAGTAAGAAAAAACAGGAGGCAACAAGTTGAATAAACCGCTATGCTACTACGTCAACTTTAGGTACGATGATGACTCTTATATCCTTGACCTGCAAAAGCTATTTGGTTCGAGCCTGGAAAATTTGACTAAACGGGAGCAATTATTTTTGCTTTACGACCTCGCCTCTAGACTTTGTTGTTACGAGAAAGGTGAAATCAGGACTGAGGTGTTTACTGCGTCTCGTTACGCCCAAGGACGGTTAACAGCAAGCGACCAAGAGGGATTGTGTGAAGCTCTAATTAACCAAGTTCGTTGGGGATGCCATGAGCAAGTACACAACTCCTGAAGCAGCAAAGCTCATTGGTGTTTCTCAAAACACCATTCGTAGCTGGATGAGTCGTTACCCCGGCTATTTTATTCAGGATGTCCACTTCCAGATCGAGGAAACTGGACGCAAGCTGTGGTTAGAATCCGGGATTGAGTTTTTAAAAACTTGCCCCCCAACAGCAACAGATGATGTGGACGCGGAGGAATCCTCTGCTACTGACGCGATGCTAGAACCATTGTTAGAAGAAGCTTCTAAGCAATTAGCTGTGCGTTTCTGGCAAGAATTGCCGATGCGGACACTACAACGTATACAGCGAATGCGCGAACAACCGACACCGGAAGAAATGGAGGTAATGCAGCAGTCCGTAGGCGACGCTATCAAAATTGGAACCTTCCAACTGCTACCCAACTACATCAAAGGTTTACCAGATGGAGAAACTTAAAAACGATACTCGTAACGTGATTCCCTTTACCGGGTACTTGCAACCACAAGCACTACCACCGACACCACCCGAAAAACAAACAGCAACACCACTTTTGACCGCTGCGGTGTTGCTGTTTGTGGGAGGGATTGCCTTTGGAGCCATAAGCGTGCATCAATCAGCCGATTACACGAAAATTGAACATCTTGAAAAGCAAGCTAAACAATTGTCGGAAGCTCAAAAAACAATCTGTGGGAATTAACTTATGGGCATTTTAGCAAGAATCACCGACCGAATAAAGGGTGGAGGCAAATCAACAGCTAATTTAAGCGATGGCGGGCACGCCATTAGCAAAGACAAAGTGCTGCAACCTACTGATAACACTGTTATCAACCCAATTAACCCTGGTAACTGGTCAAGCATTCGTACCGCACCAGTCGTTCCCGACCCGCGCTACTTCAACAAAACAGAAGCGGATGCCTTGAAGGGACTTGCGACAGAGAAAACCGAGGGAGCTAGGCAGTCAAAGCGTGCTTACAAGTCGTTGAGCAAGATTGAAAAAGCCGATGCCACCGTACATAAGTCGCATCGGCAGTACCAAGGGGAAGTTGCTAGTAGCGAACTTACCAAATTGCGTTCAAACGCTCGATTGGGAAGAAAATTACACGCCCAACGCGGAGACTACTTCAAACTTGGTAGTGGACTGGAACGTGCTGAAAAGTCAGCACAAACCCGCATCGATGAGCTAAAAAACAAGGCTAAGGAACGGTACTAATGGCAAAAGTAATACACCTAAGTTCATGGTTTCTACTTGGGTGTATTGCCTCTAGTACAGTCGCTTGGCTTGGGGCAGTGCATCCAGCGTTGCAGCGTTGCGCTATTGCAATTTACATCGTCATGCTTGCTGTATGGGTACTTTCCTGGCTAGCAGATGACGCAATATCCCCTTACCTTAAGCTTTCTCAAAGCGATTATTACGGTGTTTTAATCGCTCTGGGCATCGCTCTTGTAATTGGAGGGTTGTTGCAATGGTTACTTGGGTAAGGTCAAACACGCTGCTATCTAGTACGGTCGTACTCTGGCTTGTAGCTTTGTCTCCTGTTGGGCATTTGGGTAAAGGGGTTGCTCATGTGATGGCGATAGCTTCTGCAATTGAAACTGTGCGTTATTCCCGCGAATTGGTAATGCAGCAAGCAAGACGCGGTGCAACAGCCGCGATGGAACGCGAACTTGAACAAGTCGATTTAGCGTTGCACGCTTACTCGCAAGAACAGGCATTGCGTGAAATGTACGGGATTAACCCTACTTACACCCCGGAAGTAAGGGAAGAGTTAGAAAAATCGCTGGAACACTTAGTACAAGAGCCGTCCGCGTCGCGTCCGGATTCTACTTCCACTTCCACTTCCCGGAAAAACTTGTATATAGCGGTTGTAAGTTTGCTGGAAGTTGGGAAGTCACCTACTTACGTTGTTGAGGAAATACTTGGCTTTAAAGGGAGGCGCTTTGAAGAAGGACAGAAAGCCTTGCAGGACTTGTTACGGGAGGGAAGGGAACAAAAATGGTGAAGTGAAACTTAGGAGAAATAAAAATGGATTCTAATGAGAAAATTATTAACGAGAAAGATGCTCAACTTGCTTTTGCAATGAACAGAGAAGACGTAATTGCAATTCAACCTAATAAATTTGCAACACCCGAAAAGTGTGTTGAACACGAAGGGCTATGCAGTACTGTTGCCACATGGGAACCAGGTAAGGTTGGTGAAAAATATTCACGGGGAAAGTAATAAAAATGAGTGGTGATATTTATTTAGTTGACGAGCAAACCAATAAAAAACAATGTCTAAACTGTGGTTCGGTTGACAGTGTTTTTGATGAATTTATGGGTTTTTATCAGTGCAATGTTTGTAAACATGCTTGGGCATTTGATGAAGATGACCCCGACTACGAAGAAGTAGAAGAAACAGCATGTTCTTTCTGTGGTGGTTCTGGGATGACGGGAAGTCCATTTGGTACGGAAGAGTGCCGATATTGCTATGGATCGGGATTCTCCCGTGGATAAAATGCCCAATATGTATCGTGTAAACCTAGCCAATTCAAACTATGATCTACAACTCAATCAGCTACGAGCGCACTAGGAGAAAAGGTGACGACATCATAACCGCTAAGGTTGATGTAAGCATCGAAGAAAATGACGAACCACAGAATGTCATGGAGTTAGCACAAGCTTTTATTGATTCTCAATTAGGTTTTAAAGCTGATGCAGTAGAAGAAAGGTTGCAAACTTTAAAGCGTCAATGCCGGGATATTGAAGTTGAAAAAAGAAATTTAGAGAGCAGTTTGGATTATGCAAAAGCAAAATGGGAGAAAGTTAAAGACTTTTTCGCTAAGTACAACGTGCCTATTGATGACGATGTGCCGTTTTAACTTCAAAAAATTGAATTATGACAAAAATACCAATTAGTAACGCTGCTACCGTTATCGAAGTGCATAATGCCTACACAATTTATGGCATTAACGAAGACGGAACAGAAGCGGAACAACCAATCATGCAATTTTCCCGACCGCAGGATTGAGGGAACCCGCGATGGCACTACGAACAATTCAAATTTGAAGTTTGAGGCTGAATATGTAAATGAGGATGATGAGGATGAAATTTAACCGCCTGATGAGGCTACCCCAGTAGCCGAAACGTAGGGTCTTACCCCACGTCGCGGGTTGGGTCCAAACCGATCGCGCACGCCTAAATTAGTATCGCTGCTGCGTTGACCTGGAAATGCGCTCGCAATTGGGCGTTTTATGGTTTCAAGCGCAGCGCATACTTTTGGGCGTTACCCCTGCGTTAAGGACTGAAACGCGCCCCTCACGTTAGGGGTGTTAGGGAGATTCATGCGCTTTGTTAAGGGGTTATTGTTTATACTCATATTCTCCTGTTTTCACGGAACCATGAAAACTGAAAATTTTACGTGTCTTGGTGTTGACGTGAGCGCATCCAGTATCACGGTACACCTGCTCGACACCTACCCCAAAGGTGGACTAAAGAACTATTGGGACAAAACTAGGAATCGCGCCAACGTCCAGTACCCGCAGTTCTTCTCAAATCCTAACAATAAGTGCCGCCAAAAAAATGCTTTTGACTTTGCGGAATACGTATTTGAAGCCAAACCAAAGTACGCGGCACTGGAACCAACCGGGAACCATTACAGCAGAATTTGGGCAACGATTTTAGAAGCTTGCGGCGTGGAGGTGCTTTGGGTTGGTCACGTCCAGTTGCGACGCTATCGCGGTGGGAAAAACCTGCCGAATAAATCCGACGCGGCGGATGCTTTGGCACTGGCTGCATACCCTCACGACGCGGAAAACCACACGGAGTCCGGGGAAATTAACCCCAAAGCTTTCTTGCTCTACCAACCGTACCCAATCGAGCGGGTACGCGAACTTTGCCAGCAAGCCGAACATTTGGTACGAGTACAATCTCCCGTAATTAACTACACGCGCCAGCTTCTCGCTTGGCAGTTCCCAGAGGTTGCACGCTCGAAGACTGTTGCATCCGGCGATTACTTGCCTCCCCTATGGGGATGGCTCGCACAAAGGGAAGGTATCAGCAAGCGAGCGTCAACGATGTACGACCGCAAGCACGGAACATCTATTACCCAATTCTACGGCTTGGAGATTGAAGATTTTACGCGGTTTCACGCGAATATGTTATGTGACATCGCCGAATGGGATAAGCGCATTGAGTCCGAACTGGAGGAATTAATCAAAAATCCAAAGTTCGACATTTACAACAAAATCTTCGACCAATTTGGGTTTGGGTTGCGAGTGCGATCGCGTCTTTTGAGTCGAATTTATCCGTTTGAATCGTTCCTCAAACCTGACGGTAAAGTTTGGATCGAGCATGAGACGCGGGAGGTTAAGCGAGTTGAAAAGGTTCGCAGTAATGGCAAAACCGAGGTCAAACGTTACCCCGGTGAGATTAAACGTACCAAGCGTAACCGTTCCCGTGACTGTTTTAAGATGCGGTTAGGTATGGGTACAACTCTCGAACAGTCAGGAGACGTTTTGGTTGAAAAGCCTAGCGGTAGCGCCTTGTGCCGTATGAGTTTTTGGCAGCACGCCATATGCAACATCGAAACCGGACACGTCCCCGCAACGGAACCAAATAAGGTGTTACTTGATAAGCGTGACGAACTCAAACAAATTACCAATGCCAACGGTGAGAAGCTCTTGGATGGTAAACATATTCAAAGTAAGTTGATGGGGAAAACTTGTAATTTGTTGTTCAAGGAATTAGTTAAGGCAATAGCTAAAACTTAACTACTCCCTATTCCCTACTCCCTTTATTTATACCAAGTAGGGGGAGTAGGAATTATCAAATTAGACTGAATCCCCACACAGGTTAATTGTGTAGCAATGTTGCATACTCACATCAAACTCACATAACTCACACGTTGCGTTTAGAGTGAATCCCCACGCTTGTTAAGGGCGATCGAAAGAATCTTCGGGATCTTCTGAAGTCTCACGCAAGTCAGAAAACTCGCGCATTTTAAAGCTGCCTGTACGCTGTAAATATCCCTCAATGTCTTTCATTGATGAATAAAGTCGCTTGGTTCTGTGATCGACTGTCTGTGTTACTTGTGCTATAAGCAAAGTTACAGTATCTTTTCTGTTGATGTAATCCTGGATGTGTAAATCCAGCCTTTTGTCTAGATCGCGAATTTTTTCAGCATTGTTAGCATGTTCCTTTAAGTCTTCCTTAATTTGAAGGATTGAAGCTGAAATATTATTCAGATTGCTAACAAGTTTTATTGCCACAGTAGCAAGAATGGAAATGCTAACTAGAGTTCCTGTAAAGATACCTATAGTTTCTAACGTTACTGTAAATACTGGCGAATTTGAAGAAGTGACAGCGGCAATTATTGGTTTTGTAGTGTTCATCCAAGCTGCATCAATTTTGATTATTTTTAGTTCAATAACCGATCTAACTTAAAGTTAATATTTGCAAATTCCTGACCGAGCAATATCGACTCTGAAGTGTCATCTACTCCTGTATACTCCCACACAGTTATAGATGCACGAGTAAACCATCTTGGCACTTTAACGCTGACAGCGTAGTCGGTAGAAATTTTCTGAAAAAGAATTAAATTAATTTGGTCTAAAAATAGCGGTTGACCTTTAACAGTTGTTGCGTCCTGACCGCCACCAATTACAAGCCCCGTGCTAATTTTTTGATTGAGGTATCCCGCAAACCGCCATATCGAATTTTCTGGGACATCAGTGCCTACGCTAACAGCAAGAATAAATTTATCCAGGAGGACGGGTACTACTATTTCAGGGATGGGACTAACTAAATTCTTCCCATCCCGCATCGGAACCTGCACGGCATTAACGTTAGTAGAGTATATGCTTTGCCAGTTATCACTATTATTTAATTCAACTACTCGCACTGCCTGATTATCCGTGAGAAATTACAAAATCAACGTGATCGGCGAATTCGTCTAAAATTTCAAACGGGTTAGGGATGCCGTAATACTCCAGCTTGTCGAGGTATTCAACCGTGTCAATTTTTCCGGTTAGCCAATCTCTACCCGCTTGGTTGATGGCAAGCATTCCCTGAAATTCAGATTGGGAACAGTTGCCATCAACATCGACGGATAGCAAGTCTAACAGATCGTCAGGAGTCCAAATAATTCCAGTGCGTTCTGCTATTTTGCTCATTAACCTTCAGGAGTAAATCTAGCCCGGTTTTTACCACCATTCCCGTTAAGGAAAGTAGCGTAAGCTGTTTCACCTTTAATAGCTAAAACAGCCGCGTCATAAGCTTGTCCGCCAGCGTTCTGACCGAATGCACAGCTAACAGAATCTACATCAGGCTTTTTGTATTCAGCACCGGTAATCCGACTATTTTTCTTCTGAACTCCAGGCACAACAGAAGTGAGCGTTAGCCTAGCAAACTTAAATTGTTTAGAATCAATTACGATTGGTGTGGTTAGCGCGGCAAACTCAGCGGCGGTTGTCGTGTAGCCGGTGAGTAGCCCGCGCAGTACCTCGCCCGTACCAGCGCCTTGTCCGGTTTGCCCACTTTTTATGACTTTAGCGGGAAGGAAAATTTTCGTAGTACCAGCAGTGCCAAAGGGGGAAATATAACCCGGTTCCCGTTCTGTCCTCACCCGCTTGGTTTCGTCAGTGATGGCTGCATACATTTTTTGACGTTGTTCGGGAGGTGCCTCTAGCCATATCTTGTACTTATCGTATCTAGCTTTTTGTGCCGGGTAGCGCTGTAAATCTCGAAACCCCATAATTTTTATTGATGAGAGTAAAAGTTTCCATTAATTCTAGCTCGTTAAAATCCTCCAACTTTTTCATGGAAACCTAATAGGTTTTTATCTTTTTTTTCTACGGCAGTTAGCCTTCGATGCCCTTTATATATCAGGGATATTTTACAAGCGATTGGTTTCTTAGTGTTGTGTCCAATAAAAATACAGGTGGCACAAGATTACCCAAGGATATATAGGCACTCCTGAATCTGAGAACTGCTACGGGTCTATACCTACGGTTTTGTACTTGTTTACCCAAAATTGTGACTTTCCCGGCTGTTGCGGTGGTTGTACTGGGTTTATCCGGGTCATTGACGACGATCCTTTCTGCCTGGAAAGATACATCAATTACGTTGCAAATTTTCTGGTAAATTTCTATTGCATCAGTTCGAGAATTTACGAGTAAATAATTACCTTTAGGCAATCCATTGTCAGGGTCTGTGTAACTAGCTGTTCTATTTCCAGTGGTGTAAGTTATTCCCCTACTACTTGATAAAAAATTAGTTTTAATTTCCGCCGCAATTTCTGTCATGTTCGCTCTAGTAATAGCTGGTTTAGCATTTCCATCAGCGCAAGAAAATTTCATTAGTCGAACAGATTTCTCGTGCTGTATGGGCGATTCTTCGCTAGGTGCGGCAGAATCATCCTGTGAAAAAACAAAAAACAATTGGGGATGACCCGCGACGGGAGGAGCGGTATCAAGTCTATTTCCGTAAAAAACAGCAAGATTCTTGCGACCGTAACCAATGATGTTATAAAATAAATCTGAACGCATCCAAGAAGCGTACATATTGTCGTTATCTAAAGCACGGCAGGCTAATTTTAAAGATGGTCTAACACCAGATAAATCTCCCGCACCTTGGACATCTCTGAAGTATCTATCAACCCGACGATTATGTTCTTGGTTCCAGGTCTTTTGTAGGTGTTCAATATTATCAAAGTTGCTTGGTAGTGACATTAATCTTCCCCGTCAAATAAATCCGAAAAATCAAATACTGGGGGCTGCGATACAGTTTTTGATTCAATTTGTTTTCTTTTTAATTCATCGGGTTCCGGTATTTCTGGTGCTTTGTTTTCAGGTTTATGGTCTTCTTTAAAGGCTTTAATTAATTCGGTGTTCGCATTTTGTAATTCGGTAGTCGCATTAATTATGTCCAGTGGAGCTTGCGTTACCATCTGAATCGTTGAGGCACCAGCTTGAAGTTTTTCTAATGCTTGCGTCACGCGATTAAATTTCGGCTGAGGGTTCATCCATCCGTAAGCGGTTTCTAAAACCATTCCCGCTTTTTTCAACGCATTACCAATCTTACTATTGTTCCCAGCAATTAATTCCATCCCACTGAGAATGGTACTAGATAGCTGTTGGAAACTATTTAGGACATTGGTTGTCGCCTGATATATTCTGTTTGCTTTCGCCCAGGTTTCGGAAAGTTGAGCGTAATTTTCGGCTCCAACGATTCCTTTGATTAAATTTTCAATCGAACTATTAATAACACTTCCAAGGTCGTAAGCTTGACCATCATCGTTTTTTAATCCAATCAGGCTTAATACATTTGAAAAAGCTCCTAGCAACGTTGTACCAATGTCGCGTGAAAGCATCAAATGATTTTGAACTGTTGCTGCAAAAGTAAGGACAGATAGCGCTCGGTCAAGTTGCAGCCATTGAAAACCATTAACAAGTTTAGCCGAAAGTCCTCCAGCTATTTGAGCGCCAAGCTTGAGATTAATAGTGCTTAACAAAGCCATTTGAGCTGCGTTAGCGCCAGCGCTAAATGCGTTAAATATTTTGTCAAACCCATTGCTGAGTTGGTTTGAAATTGGATCGAGTTCTCTTCTCATTGCATTGCTCGTGCATCCGCCGGGTTGTGCCGATTGGCAAGTACCAGCAGCAGCAGCAGAGACAGTAGTCGCAAAATCAAGAGGTCTAATTGACGATATTAAAGCCGTTTGAGGCATTACAATATCTAGTTTTGCGTTGATTGTGTTGAGTTTTGCGAGTGCTTCAGGCGACAATTCTCCCTCCTTTCCATCTTTTCCATCTAAACCACGTTCACCAGCGACACCTTGTAGTCCACGTGCCCCCGTAGCTCCAGTAGCACCAGCGACACCTTGTAGTCCACGTGCCCCTGTAGCTCCAGTAGCACCAGCGACACCTTGTAGTCCACGTGCCCCCGTAGCTCCAGCAACACCTTGTAGTCCACGTGCCCCCGTAGCTCCAGTGGCACCTTGTAGTCCACGTGCCCCCGTAGCTCCAGTGGCACCTCGCGCACCCGTAGCTCCAGCTACGCCTTGTAGCCCTTGTTCCCCTTGCAATCCCTGTTTCCCTTGTACGCCTTGTATACCTCTTGCACCTTGCAACCCTCGTACACCTTGTATACCTCGCGGACCAGGTATTGCACTTTTATTGAGGGCTTGATTTGCTTTAACTAAAGCTTGGTTAGCTGTCGCTCTTATTCCACCAATCAATCCATAAACTTTTGACAAATCAGAAGCTAAGGAGTCCACATAGGCTTCGAGGGCATCAATCCTACCTCCAAGAACTAGAAGAGTTGCAACACTTGCGGCTAATGCCGCGATAGCAGATGCAAGCCCAGCTACTTTTGCAAGCGCTGCACCTGCTGTACTAAGTGCGCTTCCAGCTGTTCCCGCTGCCGCTGCGGCTTGCGCTCCAACCGCTGCAAGTTTTGCCTCTATTGCTGCGATCGCCGCGCTAATTGGAGCGAGTCTCTGCACAATTAAAGTAATTACCGCTGGAATAATTAGAGCTTCCGCCCCTGCGATCGACTGTTGAATTATCCTTTTTTCGTCAACAGGTTTTATTTTTGCGATTTCCGCCCTCAAAGCGGCTAGTTCTGCTCTAATTTCGTTACAACAATCAGCCATTATTTAAACTCTTTACTGTATTTTTAATGGCAATAATTTCACCTTTAATTTCACTACAGGGAATACAACAATAACCGGGATAACCAGGTGTTTCGCATCTAATATATCCTTGCGGACATTCATCACCACAAGCTATTTCAAACTCGCATTTTGCCCCTCTTGGACTTTTGTAATTAATGCCGTTTTCAGTTGTCACACTAATAAAGCAACCATTTCCTTTACAAGTATCGCAACTACCGCTTATTTGTCCGCCTTCGTACCGCCTATCAACTTCGGCTAAAAATCTAGCGCATTGATATCCCTCGACGAATCCACTCCAGTAAAAATAATTGCTACTGTTCTGTATTTCCCCGTCAACTATTAACCAAGCGCCATTTCCGTATAGGCTAGGATCGGTTCGATAGCTAGCTGTTTTTCCACAGGCATAATGCTGAAAGGTAATTTGTCCATCACCAGTAGCCCAAAAACGAAAGCATTTAAATTCGCTACCGACAAATGGCTCGCCCGAATCTTCTTTTTTAACGCATACCTTACCTGGGAAAGTCGCGTTAATAACTTGTTTATCAATTTTGATTGTCACCCTAGCTTTTACGCCAGTATGACAAGCAAGCGTACCATCTATACATTCCATCTCTTTAATAATCCCCCGGATTCACGGTTGTAGTAATCGGTGGTAATTCACCTAGATCGGTGAGTGTAATTTGATTAAACAAATCAAACAGCAACGTGTGAGTAAGTATATTACCGCTAATACTAGAACCCCATTTATAGATGTTTAACTTACTATTGTTGATGTTATTAAACGCAAACATTCTTAGTAGTAATACTACAAATAAACTTTGTACGCTATTATTCGCAGTCGCCTGAAGCTCAAGTAAATCCGCTTTCTTTATCTTCAACAAAGTTGCTGTTTGAATAGCGTTAATCCCAAAGACTAGCTGAAAAAAAGTAGAATAGTTTTTAAAATCCAGTCCGACTATTTTGGATGCTTGCGAACGACATAAAGTTTGTGCATAACCAGAAAAATTAGTAATCATGCGGTTCTAACGGCTAATCCTCCAGGTACGTTGTTAATTATTAAATATTCATTTGTACTCCCAGGAAAAGTTAAAATATCAAATCTTGAATTGCCACTCGCTGCCGCAATAGCTAAATCATCAGAAGTTTTACAAGCTACGCCCCTATTTGCATTACTAAAAATAACAATTCCAGTCAGCACATCTCTTCTATTGGTTTGTAAATTTGCAGACCCCATGAAGGTAGTGTTTAGCAAAGTTGAATAATTTTGATTGCTGTATGGACTTAAACTACTTCCAACCATTGCATTTATGGTCGTGGTACTAAACGCGAAGCCATAAGGGAAAGAGTTTACATCCCACCAACTAGGCTTGCTTGACGGAAAAATTAATCCTAAAAGAAAAGAAACTCCTGATTGAGTAACTACTACCAATTTATATTCGCTACTAGCATTAAGCGAGTCGAACACAATAGTAGATGTGGTCGTTAGTGTTGATATTAGTGAATCAGTGGAACCGTTAGATCCGGTATGACTTACCGCATTCCAGCTACTTAGAACTTGAAAATAAATTGCTATCCCAGAGCTAATTCTGATTTTATAATAAACAGTTCCGTAGGTTTTGCTTGCATCGTAAGTCAACGCATAAACAAGTACTTTATCACTTCCGCTAGTATAATTATCAACCGGAGATGAATATCCAGCATTGCTAAAGGCTGTCAGCAATGCCGATACTATCGTTGTTTGAGTAATGCCACTTGCGAGACTAGTAGTGGTTCTGGTCGCAGGTGCCATTAGTAGTTGTCCGGGTCGATATTAAAGGAAGTGTCAATTGTTTGAAGGTCTACGTTAAAAGTTATTTGTCGATAATTTTGACTGTTCCTTGAGATTATCTGGGGAAAAGCCGACTGCTCAACGGTAATTTGAATATCGCCGTTCGTTGCTTGGTTTGTATCGTTTAAATATTCCTTTGCTTTTAGGAGAATTGCTACAATCAACGATTCAGCCGTGTTGGTTGCGCTTGCTGTTAGACCAGTTAAATCGGATTTAGCAATAACTAATTCATTTAGCGTTTGCGTCGCGTTAGCACCGAATACCTGTTGAAGTGTTGGTTCAGCCATGTCAATAAACCCATTTTTAGCTAGAGTTTGGTTGTGATTAATATAATTTGGTTTTACTCGGCATTTAAGTATTAGTAAATAACCTCTTTTATGTATTTCCGGTTATTTACCGATGACCCGCAACTATTGCTACAGCTAGCATTGAGCCATGTTTGGTTAATAGCCAAATATAAAAAGTTCCGGATTTACCTATGGTTGCGGTCAATCCGGAACTAATAGCTTTTAGATAGAAAGGAAATAAAAATGAAAAATTGCCGTTTCGGGCAAGCAGCTATTTTGTCGGATTCTGAATACTTAAAAATTAGACGAGAATTCAGAAGCGAAAAATATAGATTGCTTTGGGACTTGGCATGGTACACCGGCGAACGCTGGGGAGCTTTAGTACAGCTTCGAGTTGACGATGTGTATCAGCCCAACGGGAAACCAAGGGAATATATAACTTTTAGAGCCAACACGAGAAAAGCACGACCGGATGGTAAACGCGAAACTAGGCAAGTACCTATCCATAACGCTTTGCGTGACTCGCTCTTACAGCATAAGCCAAACAATGAGAATTGGTTATTTCCATGCCGAGACGGTAAAAGCAGCATTAGCTTGAGGCTAGCGGATAAAATACTACGCGGCGCTGTTGAGCGTAGTGGACTCGAACATAGAGGCATTAGTTCTCACAGTACACGACGCTCGTTTATTACGAAGTTGCACGATAAAGGAGTTGACCTTTACACAATTCAAAAAATAACCGGACACAGCGACCTCAAAGCTTTAGGGCGGTATGTGGAAATTAATGCAGATAGGGTAAAGGGAGCGATCGCATCACTATGACAAAATTTGGAATTGACGTTGGTCACAATTGCAAGCCAGACACCGGAGCAGTAGGCATCAAAACTGAAGACTCGTTAATTATGGACGTTGGGAATCGCGTCATCGAAAAGTTAGAAGCTTTAGGACATGAAGTGGTTCTGTGTAAACCAGCAAAAGCTACATCAGTGCGACATTCACTCGGACAGCGAGTTGCAATAGCCAATGATAACGATGTTGACTATTTTGTTAGTATCCATTTCAACGCTTTTAATTGCAAAGCTCACGGTGCCGAAGTATTTGCAATCAGCCAAGCTGGTAGAAATTTAGCTCAGAAGGTTTTGAGCGAGATTATAGAATTGGGATTTTTCAATCGCGGTGTTAAGGACGGGTCAAAATTGTTCGTTGTCAAAAACACTAGCGCTCCCGCAATTTTAATTGAGTGTGCTTTTTGCGACTCAGCACGCGACATGAAATTGTTTGATGCTGAGAAAATGGCGGAGGCGATCGCACGAGGTTTAACAAAATGAGTATCTCTCTCGAATTGATTCAATCAGTCGTTGCTTTGAACGACAAAATCCTCAACAAGGCAATAAATCATCCCGCTACTCTAGCTCTAGCCCTGGAGGAAATTGCTACCGATGCCTGGAACGAAGCGAAAGAATTAGGTGCGGTGACGTGGCAAGAAGCGGAAGACATACAGCCGTGCTTGAGGATCGACCCGTGAACATGAAAGAAATTAATCGGTACGCGCCTGTAGTACTTGTGTTCTTTGTCTGTTTCGGTGCTGCTGTCGTTGCTGTCATCGATGTTGATTACCGTGACAACTTCATGCGAATTGCTGATGCTGTCGTTGTGGGGTTTTGGGGATGGATGCAACAACCGCCAAGGGAATAGGGGGTCTAAGCCTCCGACACCCGCGACAGGGACGAGTTGTCGGGGGTAGAAATCGTGTCGCGGGTTGTCGATGGCTCAAATAAATTACTTTTAATTCCTAACTCCTAACACTTCAAGTATTTTGCTGACTGGTACTTTTTCCTCTTCCAGTGCTTGTATTTGGGGTAATAGCCTTTTGGGTATGTAACGCGATCGCCCAATCAACCTACCATTTTGGTAAAACTGATAGTCATACCAGAACTGCTTGTAGTCTTTGCCATTTTTACTAATAATACGTTTGGTAATTCTGCCCGTACCATCCCCTGATGCACGTTTACTAATGGTGGTTGATAAACATTGTTCATCTTCTACCACCATTAGTAATTCTTCTGTCTGCTGTTTACTAATGGTGGTTTGTAATGATTCCTCATCTACCACCATTAGTAATTCTTCTGCCTGCTGTTTACTAATGGTGGTTGGTAGTGGTGACTCTTCATCTACCACCATTAGTAATTCTTCTTCCGGTTCCCGCGTGATTTCATCCCAGTAGGGGTCATGTTTAATGGCGGGTAGGGAGTAGG
>QQTW01001361.1_pt1 | contig 17025 bp, 13 predicted proteins | sample 1904831 | NCBI WGS metagenome assembly QQTW01 (sample SAMN09435610, study PRJNA476489) | Subsurface metagenome, whole genome shotgun sequencing project. | reverse complement strand
AATACTTTAGTAAATTAGACTAAAGTCTAACTTTTAGTTCCATCTCCGACTCTACTTTGGTCTAGGGCGCGATCAGGTATTGCGTCAGATTGTTGGGTCATGTTGCAAAAAATGGTAGTGCAAAATAGTTCTGCTAGATAAAATCTTTCTGCCTACAGCTAAATGAAGTTGATAAAAATGCTGCTCACCCAAAAGCAATAGAGGCGCTAAAAGCAGATAAAACTCTTCCCAAAACCTGTAGCTTGAGGTGGAATCTCCAGAAATTTACCAAAAGCAAAAATACTTGCTATCTAAGTTTCTATTCCTGATATGTGACTAAGTATCTGGGATAAGATGACCCTAAGATTAAGTTTAGAGGCAGCAAGGGATTAAAGTATAATCAGGACAGCGCAAGCATTTAAGGTCGCTCATGCCATCCCTCTTCCCAGGAATGAATCCTTACTTAGAATCTCCTGCTGTTCGGTCATTGTTCCATACGCCTCCGCCTGCCTTGTCTGAAGCAGACCAGCTGTGGCTGGAGACTCTGTTAGCACCTGTGTGAGGTGCATACCCTGAGTAGTGACGTTATCCCCATATGTAAATATTTGAAGCACTCATAATCTTTGACTTCTTTAGATAGGTCTTTATACTCGGCGCAATACTCATCTATGATGACAACTGTTGGATGGGTATCTCTTGCCAAATGCTTCAGGATTTGTAACTATACATCCATTGCTCTACCTAGCTTTGTAGAGTTTTATCTTTCAATTCTTTTATTCATCATACTCAAAGAGCGACAGAAGAGGAGCGCTTCCTGCACTGGATCACCTTCTAGAATGTGTCTCTTTTTGCAGGTATCTCGACAGTTACTTAGACACCCATCCCCGCTAAATGGTGTACCACTCCTTTTTGCATTGCGCACGTTAATTTTCTTGCCCTTTGTTTTGGTTTTTTGGGCTCACCCTTATTGTTGTATTCGAACTCGTAATACTCTATTTTAGCATCGGTTGTTAAGTCTTGTTGCTCTACCCCTTTCTTTTGTCTCTGCCATTCCTTTACCTGTTTTGTTATGGTCTGCAGTCCACCGGGTGTGAGGCTCGTACTCCTCGGTACTGATCCCGCTCTCCTTTTTGCTACCTCTTTAGCTTCCGCCTCAGAATGGACCACATGATCTTTTAAAAACTTTTCCGAGAAACATTTGCCGTGTTGCTGCCTCAGACCCTTTCCCCCCCCTGCTCCTTTGCCTTTGCCGTCTTGCTGCCTCTTACCCTTTCTCGGCTGACCGGTAGGACGCGGGTTTGCTGGTTCCTGACTGGTGGGACGCTGGCTGGCTGCTGGCCTCTTGTTGCCGGCACGCCCCCTTCTTAACTGGACTGGTGCGGAGCTGTGTCCAAGTTGAGAAGTAGCTTGGCGTTGTATGCCTAAACCCGCACCAGCAACTTGCACCTGATCACCTTGCGCTGCCTTTGCTCCCAGGATATCAGCCTCTTGCTCTAGCTTGGAGTCGCTATTAATAGGAGTACCTTTGCCTTGGGGTACTGCCACTTGTCCGGCTCGCTGCTGGACTACATGAGTGAGTTCATGTCCTAGCAACTGCTGCCCCGATTGGCTTGTGGGGTTGTATTTACCGGGTTGGAAATGTATCTGGCTCCCCTGCGTGTAGGCCTCAGCTCCAATTGATTTGGCTTGTGTTCCCTGGTGTACGCTGACATTGGAAAAGTCAGTGCTGAACGCGGCTTCCATCTTCTGCCGGACATTCTTGGGTAAGGGACGACCTCCACTACTCGGTTGCATTGGCTGAGACGAAAGTTGTGCTGGTTCAGACTGCATGGACCGTCCCCTCCCCATCTTGGGCTGTGCTACTTGCGGGGCTGAAACATCACTATCATGCATCTGACCAAGGTGATGACCGTAACGTTCTGCCCGCATAAGAGATGTCTTCAGGTCTAGCTGTTGGTACGAATCTGCTGCTGGCGCTGGCTTTTCAAAGGGTCGCGGCTGAAACATCCCCTGAGTAGGGGCAGTGGATAGCTCCTGTGCTGGAATCCTTGTGTCCTTCTGGTGGGTGCGGAGTCTTCCATTCATATAAAATATCTCAGACTAAATTATTTGAGGCTGCAAACTCAAGGGTTTACTGTACTAGTATTTAATATTTTGTAATTGTCAGATACTATCTCACATATCCAATACTTTAGTAAATTAGACTAAAGTCTAACTTTTAGTTCCATCTCCGACTCTACTTTGGTCTAGGGTGCGATCGCCAAGCTTCTTAGGTAAACTAACAAGTAATTTAATTTAAACAAAATCAGGAATTAGACTTAGCCTGTAGTCATATTTGAAATTTAAGTTTGAGTTTAATTAGACCTACCTGCTTCGAGCAAAAATTCAGCCTGTAGAGGATTCAGTTATGGGTAGTCGAGCACACGATCAAAAGAAGTCACCAGATATTGATGTCGAGACACATGGAGCATTTCAGCCCCAGCAATTTGCGGTTCAAACTCAGCTAGAAGATACAGCATCCCAGCCAGAAGAACAGGGAGTAGACTGGCAGAGCCAACTGAGTAGAGCACAGCGCTTCGGTCACAATTTGAGTCAAGTTCCAGTTCATGCCAATCCACCCATTCAACGCCAGGTATCGATTAGTCAGGGTAAGTTTTACAGCTTGCAGCGCTCTATCGTGGACGAAGAGAAAAAAAAGGATAAAGAGGCGAGTAAGCTGCAAAGGAAGAAGGAGTAAGCCATGAACTACGCTACCAGATATAAGAAACGCAAAAATGTGAGACTTGTTGTTCGAAAAGAATAATGAATATAGCAGCAACTACTGACTGGCAAGTAACCAATCGTAACTATCTGATGGCATCTGTGGCTAAAGTCCGGAAGATGTTGGTGCAGCATGCGGATTCGAGTTTGCTGGAGTCGCAGAAATTTTCACTTGAGGAAGACTTATCAGTAGCAGAAATTTCCTTAGAGAACTGGATTCCACAGTCCCAATGCTCTACCTTAGAAAAACTCTGCGCCATTTTTGATTTGAGTGAATTTGAGCAGAATCTGCTACTACTCTGTGCTGGTATGGAACTGGATACCAGTTTTGCTGTGCTTTGTGCTGCTGCTCAAGGAGATATACAACGTACCTATCCAACTTTCAGTTTGGCGATCGCAGCGCTAGAGGGCATGCATTGGAGTGCCTTGACGCCAGCTCGCTCGCTACGTAAGTGGCGGTTAATCGAGGTGGGAGCTGGAAATAGACTGACGAATAGCCCCCTACGGATTGACGAGCGGATACTGCATTATTTGATGAGCGTACAGCATCTAGATGAGCGCCTATCAGGAATGGTTGAGCCCGTGGAGATGATGGATGACTTGGTGTTGTCTCACTGGCAAGTCGTGGAGAAAATGGTGGCTGCTTGGTCGGTGGAAACCAATTATTTTCTGAAGTTGCCAGTATTGCAGTTATGTGGGAATGAGACGGCTAGCAAACGCCCGCTCGCAGCAGCGGTTTGTCAAGCCTTGGACATGAACTTGTATACAATTGCTGCCCACAGCGTCCCCACGACTCCCAGCGACCTGAACCAGTTTAAGGTATTGTGGGAGCGAGAAGTGGTGTTAAGTGACAGTGCCTTGTTGATTGACTGCGACAATCTGGAGGCGACAGATACGGCTAGGGAGGGAGCGATCGCTCACCTGTGCGAATGGCTGTGCTCTCCCGTAATGATCGCCACTACTGACCGCCGACGGGCGCGACTGAGACCTAGCTTAGCTTTTGACATCAGACGTCCCACCACCAGCGAACAGCACGATGTCTGGCAAGCAGCGTTGGAAACAACGGACCAATCTTTAAATGGTCAGGTAGATACTTTGGTGTCTCAGTTTAATCTCAGTGTTCCGGTCATTCAGGCTGCCTGTTCCCTAGTACATATGGAGTGGCAGCAGCAAGAGTTAAAAACTCATACAGATTTTGATCTGCTTTTGTGGGATGCTTGCCGTACTCAATCTCGTCCCAAGTTAGATGATTTAGCGCAACGAATCGAGTCAGGTTCTGACTGGGATGATTTGGTATTGCCAGAGGCCCAGTTCCAAATCTTGAGAGAGATTTCCAGCCATGTGAAGCAACGGGCTAAGGTGTACGAGCGCTGGGGGTTTGGTGGAAAAAGTGGCAGAGGACTAGGGATTAGTGCTTTGCTGGCAGGTGGTAGCGGTACGGGTAAGACGACAGCTGCGGAGGTGTTAGCACGAGAGTTGCGGCTAGATCTGTACCGCGTTGACCTGAGTGCAGTGATTAGTAAGTATATTGGAGAGACGGAAAAGAACCTGCGACGGGTGTTTGATGCAGCGGAGTTCGGTGGAGTAATATTACTCTTTGATGAAGCAGATGCCTTGTTTAGCAAGCGCACTGAGGTTAAAGACTCCCATGACCGCCATGGCAATCAAGAGGTGAGTTATCTATTGCAAAGAATGGAAGCTTACCGGGGGCTGTCGGTGCTAACGACTAACCTGAAAAGTGCTATAGATCAAGCTTTTATGCGTCGCATCCGCTTTGTCGTCCAGTTTCCGTTCCCAGATACGGCGACGCGGGCGGAGATTTGGCGTCGGGTGTTCCCGAAAAACACACCGACAGAAGGTTTAGACCCTCAAAAATTGGCACAACTGAACGTAGCGGGGGGCAATATCCGCAACATCGCCCTCAATGCGGCGTTTCTAGCTGCTCATGCTGGAGAAGCGGTAATGATGAAGCACATACTACAGGCAACAAAGAGCGAGTATATTAAATCAGAGCGTCCGCTGACGGATGCCGAAGTGAAGGGCTGGTTTTAATTAATATGAGTAACCATCTTGCGATTGCTGCTGTAACGGCAACTCTACAGAGAATGCTGCAAGTCTCTGTTCAGGAGGATGTTCAGGGAGCCAGGGTGACAACACTTCGACCTAAAACGTTGGAGGCGGGTAATACCGAAACCTGCGTGAACATTTATCTGTACATGGTTAGCCCTAATACTTATCACGGCGCAGATACCTCCGTCAGGCGGCCCAAGGGAGAATTGGCAAAGCGCACGCAAGCGGCTTTTGATCTTCAGTACATCCTCAGTTTTCATGGGAATGATGCTGAATTAGAACCGCAGCGCATGATGGGCTGCGTGGCTCGCACCCTGCAAAATGCTTTAACAATCACACCTGAGATGATTCGGGACACGTCGGCTGACCCCACTCTCAGTTTTCTAGCGGGGGCTGACTTGGCTGACCAAGTGGAGCAAATTTCCATCACACCTACAGAGATTTCGGTGGAAAATCTCTCCAAAATTTGGTCAGTGTTTTTCCAGACGCCCTATTCTCTCTGTTCTACGTACAAATGTAGCGTCATCTTTATTGAGGGCGAAGAACCAGGTGTCAGGGCTTTGCCTGTACGCGAGCGCCGTCACTTAGTGATGCCTTTTAGCCCGATGGTAGTGGAACGAGTCATCTCCCACAAAGGAGCGCTAGAGCTGATAGTCGCTGATAGTACCTTGCTAATTCTCGGTCGAGGTTTGCATGACCCCACCACTTTGGTACGCATTGGGAAATTAGAAATAGAGGCTCAAGACGTAAAAGATTCCAAGATTATCTTCCCCCTGACATCAGTGCCGCAGGGAGTGCTGCGGGCTGGGGTACAAAGTCTACAGGTGGTGCATCCAGGACCAAGGTCGCATGTTACTGGTCCCTATCGGGGCATAGAGTCGAATCTAGCTAGCTTTGTGCTGCGCCCGACAATTATATCGGTGAGAGTATCGAATTTGCAGGCTCAGGGAAATGACACTCGCTCTGTAGATGTGACAGTGGAGTTTGACTTAATAGTTGGTCAAAGACAACTAGTAGTTTTAATCTTGAACGAACGGTCTACTGTCAACCCATCGGCGTACATGTTTAAAGCCTCAAGCCGTCAGGAGGACATCAGGGAGTTAACTATTCCCGTGGATAAGGTTAAGGCTGGGGAGTATCTGGTGCGCGCACAGATTGATGGTGCAGAGAGTCCATTGAGTTATGACACAGACCCTAACAGCCCCACCTTTAATCAGTACATCAGTCCCAGGATTACCATCTAGGGCAGGCTCCTTTTTTCCTATAAACCTGACCAATAGCGGAGAAGCTGATGAAAAAACTCTATGAAACCGACTTCTACGCCTGGACTCAGGAACAGAGTAACCTCCTTCTTCATCACCAATGGAGCCAGCTTGACCTGTCGAATTTAATCGAGGAGATTGAATCCTTGGGGAGACAGCAACGTGCCGAACTGCGCAATCGCCTAAGTGTCTTGATTGGGCATTTGCTGAAATGGGAATACCAGCCCAAGAGAAGAAGTCGTAGTTGGTTGAATACGATTCGCATACAGCGTATAGATACGTTGGAACTACTTGAAGAAAATCCCAGTCTCAAGCCCTACCTACAAGAAGTTCTCCAGAAAGCATATATCAAAGGAATTGCACTGGCTTGTGGAGAAACCAATCTCCCCTTTAAAACATTTCCACAAAATTGCCCTTACACGCTGGAGGACATTTTGAGTGATCGCTTCTATCCGGGTGAACCTGCGATGGATGACATGATGGAATGATGACACCGCTTTTTGCAACATAACCATACGGTTAAGCTGAATTAGCGATGACAAAAAAAATTATTGTCGCTTCCCGATTTTAAGGATTGCCGCGATTCGTCCAAAAAGTTTTTGTAACACTACTGGAACTCCCAGTAGTGCATTCTGAGTAATCGTTTCATCTGGCACTTCGGCACGTGGTGGTACAGTCTGAGCAATCGTTACCCCTGGCACTTTGGGACGTGGTGGTACAATCTGAGCGATCGTTGCCTCTGGCACTTTGGGACGTGGTGGTACAGTCTGAGCGATCGTTGCCTCTGGCACTTTGGCACGTGGTGGTGGTGCAGTCTGAGCGATTGTTGCCTCTGGTACTTCGGCACGTGGTGGTGGTGCAGGCTGAGAGACCGTTGCCTCTGGCACTTCGGCACGTGGTGGGGCAGTCTGAGCGATTGTTGCCTCTGGCACTTCGGCACGTGGTGGTGCAGTCTGAACGATTGTTGCCTCTGGCACTTCGGCACGTGGTGGTGGTGCAGGCTGACTGATCGCCCCACCTCCAACGGCGACAGCAGCTTGTAAAGCCCGCTTCAACTCATCCACCGACGCAAAGCGCTCATTGGGTGTTTTTTGTAAACAACGCATTACCACCATCTCCACTTCCAGCGGTAGCTGCGACAAACCCGGTTGCGATCGCAGTGGTATAGCTGGCTTAGATGCATGAGCTATTGCCCAGGACATTCCACTAATTTTGCGTGTATTGAGACCTAGGCCAAATGGATCAGTGCCGCTGAGCATTTCGTAAACTATAATGCCCAAGCTATAAATATCTGCTCGCCCGTCTAAGTCTTTTTCAACTTCTAACTGTTCAGGCGCAGCATAGTGATATGCCTTCAAGAACGTATTCGTTAAATTGGTACGTTCTGCTTGAGCTTCGCGGATTTTGGCAACACCAAAGTCGAGAATCTTCACTAGCTCTCCTACTGCTGTGGGAACCAAGAAGATATTGGTCGGTTTCAAGCCACGATGCACTACCTTGATCTGCTCACTAACCGTAGCGTTGTCCCGCCGTAAGGTAACCCCTCTATGGGCAAATTGCAGACCATCGCACACTTGAGCGACCAAGTTCACTGTCCGCTCTAGGGGCAGTCGCTGCTTTTGTCTCAACAGTTGGTCTAGACTTTGCCCGCGCAGATACTCCATCACAAAGAATGGATACCCCTCCGCTGTCACTCCATAGTCGCTGACCTCAACGATATGGTCACTTTTGAGTGCCACACACAGTTCTACCTCCCGTTCAAAGCGCTTTCTCAGCTCCTCTGACTCTACCGGTGTGTCCTTAAGCAGCTTTAAAGCCACCTGCTTATCTAGCAGGGTATCTGTTGCCAAGAAAATTTCTCTCATACCGCCCGCCGCAATGCGCTTGTCTAGGCGGTACCGCTGGCCATCGCTAAGCAAGCGACCTATCCAAGGATCTGACTGAGAAGGGGACTTCATCTAACAAACTCTACTTCTTGAATAAGCGGACAGGCTTCTGTTGAATAAGTGCAGCATTAGGGATAATTGAGTTAACGCGCTCTACTACAGCAATCATGTATTTATAGTCTGGTAGTGGTCTATTGGTTACGTATCCTGCTTCCTGGGCTATAGCTGAAGGAGCCTCATTCATAACTTTACGGATTTGCTCTTGGCTTTTGCTTTCTATGGTAGATTCAAGTAAAACGACACCCGCTGGAACATAGTGAGGGTCAGTGAAGACTATGCGAAACTCCGTCTGTTTTAACTGTGGACTGTAGAAATCAAATTCGTCCTTTGAGAGAGCTCCAGCAGCAGCCTTTCCTTGAGCAACCCATGCTAAAACTGTTTTAGGTGTAGGTGCAAATAAGATATTAGATAATGTTAAGCCATAGAGGTTGTAAATGGGAAAATAATATCCTGTTGCTGAACCTGGTTGACCCAAAGCAACTATTTGACCCTGTAACTCCCTCAGGTTCCTAATAGAGCTATTCTTACGAACTACTAAAATAGAGCGTAAATTATTGACTCCCTGCAGAGGAAAAAGCGGTTGATATTGATTCTGGGAGATTGCAATAGCTGCTAAACCCGGAGAAGCAAAGACTAAGGACCAAGTATGACTATGAATGCGTTCAATGGCCTGAGTTTCATTGAAGGTTGGTTCTAGCTTAACAATTGCTCCTATTTTTTCACTTAAGTAGTTATTGAAGTTAGTATACTGATTGATAACCTTTTCTCCTTCATCATAGCTGACTATCCCAACAGTCAACTCTTCGTCTTGGCTCGCTGTTGGGTTTCCTCCACAAGCTGTCAGGAGTAGCATTTGTACAAGAAACAAACGGCGCGAGGATTTCAAAGACATCGCTAAATCTCGTTACAAAGATGGTCTTGCTCTAAGGAGTGCTATAGGTGGGCTTATTCAAGCTAAGCATCATTGTACTCATAACACAGTAGACAATAGTCTAATATTATTTTATCAATTAGATTGTAAAGTAGATTTGAAACTAAAAAAGTTCAGTATTATTCTGAATTGTCTATATAATAAAGTCGGTAAAATGTTAAGAAATTTTAAACTTGCTAACAAGTTCAATTTACTATTAATTTTAGTTTTCATAGGTAGTGTTTTATTCAGTGGCTTTATTTTATCGAGCTTGCTTCAGCAGAGAGCACAGGATGATGTGACTTCCAGAGCAGAGATTATGCTCGAAGCAATGAACTCAGTAAGAGACTATACCACTGATAATATTATCCCTCAATTAGGACCTAACCTGGCAACCAGCCCAACATTCATTCCAGAGACGGTAGCAGCCTTCTCTGCTATAAAAGTGTTTGATAATTTCCGTAAGAACGGAAAATATAAAGACTACTTTTACAAAGAAGCAACAATTAATCCAACTAACTTGAGAGATAAAGCTGATAGCTTTGAAACTAACATAGTAAACAGCTTTAGGAAGGAACCACAAAACAAAAAAGTCTCTGGTTTTCGAAGCCTACCTGTAGGAAATGCATTTTACATTGCCAGACCTTTGGTTATTGAAGAACAAAGTTGTCTCCAATGTCATTCTACTCCAGAGGCAGCTCCTAAAAGTCAGATAGCAACATATGGACCCCAAAATGGCTTTGGTTGGCAGCTTCATGAAGTTGTTGCTACTCAAATTATTTACGTTCCAGCTAGTAAAGTTTTTGAAAGAGAACAGCAGTCTTGGCTTCTTATAATGGGAATGCTAATTGGTATCTTTGCCACAATAGTTATTGTTATAAATTTTTTACTCAAGCAAGCTGTGATCAAGCCAATCACGAAAATGGCCAGGCTTGCTCAGGCTGTAAGCACTGGCAAAACAAATTCTGATTTTGAACAAATAACCAATGATGAAATTGGTATCTTAGCAGCAGCATTCAACCGGATGAAGTCCAGTCTTGAAATAGCTATGCAGCTTATTTCTCAAAAGAATCATTAAGTTTCTTACTGAAGTAAGCGCTGAGAAAACTCACCAGCCTTTTTGGGATTAGGAATATTTTTTGCTAATATATTTACAAATTCCACTGGAGAAATTTGAGGATGAGATCTCAAAACTTCTTGAATCAACACAGAAGCTATTGGACCAATTAAATCAGATAGATATTGTTCGCATAGCTCTAAAAAGCTTGCATCAATTGCTTGACTCTTTGCTGATTTTTTAAGCAACGATGCAGTCTTCTCTTTAAACTCGATTTGTTGTTTTGGAGAAAGAAAAATTGACAGTTTATCTAATAGGTCTTGAGTGCTGGATGCTTGTACCGAAACTTGTTGTAACAAAGTTAGGGCGATAGGTCCTACGATTTCTATAAGAATCTCAAGCAGGGCGTCTTGTTCTATCAGGTAGTCTCGTGACAGGATGGTGGCGTCGGGAACTTTTTGCCTAACAGGGGTTAGCGGGTGATTAACAACACTGTTATCAAAGCCTTGTCTAGAATCAGGAGGAACCTCGGCAATTGGTTCTTCAGGAATTCCTGGATTAAGAGGAGTCAGTGGTCGCAGAATCGTGGAATCGAGGATTTCTAGCTTAGGGGACAGCGATCGAGGAACAGTTTCTTCCTCAGAGTTACATCTAGCAGGAGTTGGCAGTTGAGCGATAGTCTCACCTCCAACGGCGACAGCAGCTTGCAAAGACCGCTTCAACTCATCTACCGATGCAAAGCGTTCATTGGGTGCCTTTTGTAAACACCGTGTCACCACCGCCTCCAATTCCAGTGATATCTGCGATAAGCCCGGTTGCGATCGCAGTGGTATAGCTGGCTTAGACGTATGAGCTACTGCCCAGGAGATTTCACTAATTTTGCGTGTATTGAAACCCAGACCAAATGGATCAGTGCCGCTGAGCATTTCGTAAACTATGATGCCCAAGCTATAAATATCTGCTCGCTCGTCTAGGTCTTTTTCAACTTCTAACTGTTCAGGCGCAGCATAGTGAAATGTCCCCAGGAACGTATTCGTTAAGTTTGTATGTTCTGCTTGGGCTTCGCGGATTTTGGCAACACCAAAGTCGAGAACCTTCACTAGCTCTCCTAGTGCTGTAGGAACCAAGAAGATATTGGCCGGTTTCAAGTCACGATGCACTACCTTAATCTGCTCACTAACCGTAGCGTTATGCCTCCACAAGGTGACCCCTGTATGGGCAAGTTGCAGACCATCGCACACTTGGGCAATCAGGTTCACTATCCGCTCTAGGGGCAGTCGCTGCATTCGTCGCAAAAGTTGCTCTAGACTTTGCCCACGCAGATACTCCATCACAAAGAATGGATACCCCTCCTCCGTCACCCCATAGTCGCTGATCTCAACGATATGGTCACTTTTGAGTGCGGCACACAGTGCTACCTCCCGTTCAAAACGCTTTCTCAGCTCCTCTGACTCTACCAGTGTGTCCTTAAGTAGCTTTAAAGCCACCTGCTTACCTAGCAGGGTATCCATTGCTAAGAAAATTTCTCCCATGCCGCCCACCGCAATGCGCTTGTCTAGACGGTATCGCTGGCGGTAGCCCGTGGCGGGGGCTTGTCCCCCATCGCTAAGCAAGCGACCTATCCAAGGATCTGACTGAGAAGGGTATTTCATATAGCAGGATCTATCTAAGCTAACCTTTTATAAGCTAACCTTTTAAGTGAGATATCTACCGCGTGGTCTTAGTTGCTGATAGCTGGAGGGCTAGATTTTTTGGGGAGCAATCGTTGCAGCAATGGAGGTTGCAGGAATGGAGATGGAGACGGGGGTGGAGGAGGGGTTTCGACTTTGACGGAAAATCCTTTTGTCTGCTTCTTACCAAATTTATCAGTTACTATAAGTTGAATCTCAGGCGGGAGAGCTTGATTAGCTATCAGCTTTTGTGAATGTGTAGTGGGTAAGTTGCCATAGGGAGAAAGCTCAACAGTAATATCCTCGCCCTCTACCTTCCAACTGAGAGTCAGAGGTGTGCCTTCTTTGAAAACTTGATTTGGTATCTGACTATTATTGAGTGTGAAATAGATAATCTTAAATGGCTTAGGTAAGATCTCAATTTTACTTTCAGCCGGTTGAGAATTAGGTGGCTTACCAGACTTGGAAAAAGCTCGTAGTTCAAAAGTATATTTCCCTGGTTGGGGAGTTGCTATAGGAACATTTGTACAAGACAGGACTTGGTTCGCTTCCTTGCACAAAGTCTTACTAAGGTTAGCAGGAACATAGCTCGCACGTGTAGATTCTGTTCCATCCTCTGTTTTGTCAACAATCTGCAACTGCGAGAGCTCGTCAGGATTCTGAATTTGCCAACTTGAACGCATCAGCTCGCCTTTTGTATACTGGTTCTTGTCTAGTCCAAAACTGGCCACTTTCGGAGCTGGTTTTTCATCTATTTTGACCTTGAGTGGTGGAGATATAGAAGGAGTTGTGTCCTGACCGCGAGGAAAGACTCCAAGCGTAAAAGTGTAATTACCTGCTGCTTTAACACTAGTATTGAAATTCTTACAGGTCAGCGTTTTCTCCTGCTCTTGACACAGAGTCTTTAGCTTCTCGTCAATGTCTTTGTTGAAGTCAAAATCTCGAGGTTTACTGGCAACTGGTCCCTCCATCTTTAGCTCTAGCTTTGAAAGCTGGTCGAAGTTGCGAATTTGCCAGTCTAAACGGACCTCATCTCCCTCAACGTAGCTGTCACTGTCTGGAGTAAAACTGACCAGTTCTGGAGGAGCAGAGGGTTTTAAGAAGAGTACCCAAACCACAAAAGCTAAACCTCCTAGTAACCCTAGAGCCGCAAGTGCAAGTAGCAAGAATTGCCACCAAGGGCGGGCTTTCCATAGCAAAGTTCCCTTAGGCAAGTTTTCCGGGATAGGTAACGCTTGTTTGTCTTGCAAATCCACTATAAAGTTGACCTTGATCCCTTTTCCAATTAGCGGTCGTCGCCACCAACGACTGATAGGATTGACCGTCAAATTGACTTTAAAGCTTCTACTGGGTAACACCCGTACCTGAGAGGGTTCACATAGGTATGTATACAGTTTTTCTTCATCTCGACTTTCGATACCGACCGCGAGTTCACGTGGAGTGTTCCCTCGATTCAGCAGTTTAATTTCGTACTTACCAGAACTTCGGCTTACTGTTCCCTGGATGGTATTCAGTTCCACATCTAGGCGATATGTATCAGGAATTTGGATGTACACCAAATCCAGCAACACTAAGTCTGGAAGGTTATTAGAATACAAGCGGAGCGTTGGAGTGTAGTTACCCGCTAGCGTATCTACTGGGGGTTGGAATTGCAACCAAATTTTGCCCAAGGCACCAGGATTGAGTTCTAACCCGCTAGGTCCGACTAGCACACCTGGTCCTTCCACTCCTGTTAGGGAATAACGGACTGTGAACCAATCTTCTTCTAAATCTAGGCAAGTTAGGCGGAAGCGGTCAACCCGGTTTGAACGATTGACAACTGTCACTTCTACCTTTAAAGGCTCACTCGGCTTGAGAATCGCCGGATTATTAGGGTTGGTAGTAGGCTTCAGAGAAAAAGTGGGATCATTAGCCCGAACCACGGTCTGCTCTTTGAGCATAACCTTGAGTTGGCGCGCGTACTGTATGGTATCGTCTGGAAAATGATCAGGAGCCTCTACGACGAGGGTGTAATCGTAAGTCCCTGGCAGAGCATCAACTGGGATGTCAAACTCAAATGTAACTTCACTACTCTGTTGAGAACCAAGCGCCAAGCTCTCTCTAGGAGATCTACACCACTTATCTATAATTTGGGATGCCTCATCAAAAAACAAATTAATGACAACACCTTGGTTGCTCTGATTGCTTACAACAACATAGAATTCAAGGGTATCTCCTGGCATCCCAAATTGAACGCCTGATGGATTGACAATTACCGTCAGTGGACTGGGTTTGGTTTGCATGCCTATCTATCCCCTTCTTTCAGTCGGTGGAGTCTCACTTGCGAATCATCACTACCACTGACGACCATGGTTCCTTGAGGATCTTTTGTCAGGGCAATAGTGTTGATTTTAGGTTTGTCTTCGTAAATGACCGTAACCGCTTTTGTGCGATCTTGTTTGCTCTCAGGGGTTAAAGGCCAAACGACAATTTTTCCGTCATTCCCAGCACTCACTAGGAAGCTGCCATCCAAATCGAATGCGAGACTACGCACTGCTGTTTTTGCTGCACTCCAGCGATCGCGCGGCGTGCACTTTTGCTCAACCGGTTGCGGTTGAGCGCTATTAATGACCGGGCATTTGTCTAAGTCCCAGATTGTAATGTAACCACTAGAATCAGAGGTTGCTAATATATGAGACTTAGGAGCAAAGGCCACACTCCAAATGACCTCATCGTCACTGCCATCTAACTCTGGTGCCGATAACTGCGTCAGGCTGGTTGTGGGCTTGCTAGGATTTAACAGGATGACACGCTTATGGTTGCCAGCAATGGCCAGCGTACTCTCATCCTGACTCAGAGCTAGAGACTCTATTGGGTATGTTAGTTTTTTACCTAAATCGATAACCTGTGGATCTGGATCGAACTCAGTTCCGGGTCCTGGTCTTTTCCACACCCTTAGCTTACCGCTACCGTGACCACTAAATAGGTTGCGAGAGTTTTCGGTAAAGACTAGAGAGAGCACGCGATCGGTCGTCCTATCCCTCTTGTCTATGAGCGCGCCTACCTGTTCACGTGTTGGCACATTCCACAGTTGAATATCACCACTTTCTAGACCAGCAGCAATACGAGCGTTTTCTAGTGGTATAAATTGTGCGACTCGTACAGCTTTACCAGCGACTGCCAATAGACCCTTGGGATTAGGCTTTTTGCCATCACAGCTAGCAACAAAAGGGCTTTTAGCTAGCCCTTGAAGGACTAACTTGTTTTTATCGACCGTCCAAACGCGGATTGTACAGTCGTCTGAGGCGCTAATAACCGAGGAAGCATCGCCCCTAAAACGGACAGTGTTCACAAAGCGAGTATGTGCAATCTCAGGTCTGAGTAGCAGCAAGGCTAGCAGTGCTGCGAGCAATGCCAATAAAGCTAGCAGTAACCATAGGGGTACTATAGGAAAAACCCGTAACTCAAGGGTTTGGGTAGAGGGGTCGGTACTACCCAAGCGTTGATCTGATAACAGAGCTTTAGCTTCAAGACGTAAAGTTTTTGGTAGTCCTAACCAAGGGCGCTTGGTGCTGACATTTAGCAAGACTTTAGTTGTCTCTCCTAAACTCAGGTTGGCATCTTCGGGAACCAGTTTATGAGTGCATTTTCGTCGATCTCTACCTTGAAGTTGCACCTCGACTTGCTGAAGCAGATTGCTTGTATTTTTGAATAGCAGTTGAAATGTTGCTGAGTCAGACTTCCAATCAGGCAACCACCATCCACCATTGAGCGGAATCGTCTGTTTTTGTGGCGTGGCGGTAAATTCTACAAAGCCCACCGGTAGGATTTCAAGAATGCCTCCGATCTGGGTTTGGGGAGCGTCGCGGGCGTTGGCTTTAACGATGAAGGGGTAGTCTTGGCTGGCTGCTTGGGTGGCAAACGGGGGTTGGCATTGAAAGATTGCTTCAACCTGCTCACCCGGATTTAAAAGTAACCTTCGTTCGGCGCTATTGATCAGCCAAGTAGGATCGATTTCTTCAAAACGCAGCTCCGCCTCAACGGTTTGTGGACTCAAGTTCTGCACGCGCACTAGGATATCTACAGAATTGCGGGGATAGACTTGGAACCGCTGCACAGGCAGTTCCAGACTCAAAAGTGTAGGTTGTGTACCCCGCTTGATCGTGAGACGTACTAGGAGTTTGCGCTCTTCGGATAGCTGAGGGGAAAAGACTCTAACTGTCAGGTTTATGGTGCCCACAAATGCAGGCAAGGGCGTATCAAAAATTTCGATTTTGAATTGGGTCGCATCGCCAGGGGGCTGAGCCGTTGAAACTTCTGGTGTGAAGCGATGCCACAGGGAATCCGAACTACGACTAGCTCCAGCTGCTAAAACTTCCAGTTGAAAAGCAGCGAATTGGTCACTGTCATTAATTACAGTAACCTCGAATACAGCCGGCGGGCCACCTGGTTCAAATATAAGACTTTGAGTTGAGAGGCTAGCATTGATGCTACGTTTTTCCATGTTGCAGCTGCTCTATTTCTTAGCTTGGGACAGAATTGAGAGCTATATCTCGTCTGCCTTCACGCTGTTGGGCTATTGGCAACAGTTCACCAGTAGGATACTGCCCCTATATGATGGTCTCACCCTCAATTGTTTTAATCCCTTAGACATTAGTCGAGTTTTTTTTGCGCCATTCCATGAATTGTGTGATGCAGAATTCATGCCGACACAACCCTCAAGTCAGCGAAACTGTGAAAGATACCAAGTTATGCTGACCCAGTTGTAAAGAATCCCCATGTTTGAGACGGTATTGAACTTTAGGAGAAAGATGATTACCGTTTAGATAAGTACCATTTCTACTGTTGTTATCAACAAGCATGTACGCGTTTTGCGAACCGTCCCAACAAATTCGAGCGTGTGCTCGGGAAACTACTCCTTCATTGGGAATTCCCATCAGGTCAATTTCTGGTATATTACCGCTACTTTGCCCGCGACGACCAACGTAACCTTCTTCCCTTGGTAAGGGAAATTGTCGTCCAGAAGAATGAATTAGCGTGATGGCTGGTCGAGCAAGCTGCGGTGGAGGTGGTTGGTTGCTGGGTGCTGGAGCAGAAGCAACTACATTCCCCAAGAGTGTGCCACACATAGGGCAGACCTTGGCACTGTTGGGCAAGGTCCGGTTAAAATATTCGCAATCGGGGTTAGGACACCTATTTGCAGCCATTGGAGTTTAGGAATTTCTCAGGCACAGCCTGTAAAGGAACAAGCCCTGCTTTGCTCAGCAGACATTGGCCCTGACGTGTAGTAAGCAGCTCAGCAAATTTAATACCGGCAGGTGGGAGTCTGTTATCTTTAGGATATACCACAAAAATCTTATAGCTCAACGGATAGCTCGTTACGAAAGTTTGG
>QQTW01001360.1_pt1 | contig 17027 bp, 14 predicted proteins | sample 1904831 | NCBI WGS metagenome assembly QQTW01 (sample SAMN09435610, study PRJNA476489) | Subsurface metagenome, whole genome shotgun sequencing project. | reverse complement strand
GCAATTGAGCGGGTGGAGCGGGATGGTCGAGCTTCGGTGCTGCTTCTATCGCGCGGAGGTGGAGCGGTTGAGGAGCTGGCTTGCTTTAATGATGAACGAGTGGTGCGAGCGGTTGCTAATTGTTCGATCCCAGTGATTACCGGCATTGGTCATCAGCGAGACCAGTCCTTAACTGACCTGGTTGCTGATGCCTGTGCCCATACCCCTACCGCTGCTGCTGAGCAAGTCGTTCCCGAATTGGCTGAGATTTATGCCCAGCATCGGCAGCGGATTACCGCTTTAAATGAGGCTGTGAATCAGCAACTGGTTTCAGCCCAAATTCAGTTGCAAAGACTGCGAAACCGATTGCGGCGTCTGCGCTTAGACCAGCAAATTCAGCAAGAAATGCAGTCACTGAGCTGGAGGCGTCAACAGTTGGTGCAAGGAACAACGCAGCGATTGCAGATGGCTGACCAGCACTGCCAGATGTTGCGGCAAAAGCTGGCAACTCTTGACCCCAGGGCTGTGTTAAAGCGGGGCTACGCAGTGGTACGGCAGGAAAATGGAGCGATCGCCCGTTCATCTACTGACTTAGCACTAGATCAGGAGTTGGCAATTCAGCTGGGACAGGGTCAAGTTAAAGTCAAAATTATAGAGATTTTGGCCTCAAAGTCCCTTGACACCGAGGAGTAGGGTGGGCACTGCCCACCAATTGCTATTGTGAAATTTTAGACGGCAAAATCGCCAAGATGGAAAGTCAGCAAGACTGGAATTACGAAGCGGCTGTAGCTAAACTAGAAGCGCTCATCGCTCGCATTGAAGCGGGTGAGTTGGAACTGGAGGAAGTGTTCGACCAATTTGCGGCAGCTGTTGAGTACTTGCGCCAGTGCGAAACTTTTTTGCAAGAGCGACAGCAGCAAGTGGATTTGTTGATTGAAACCCTGAAAGATGATCCACAATTCTAAGCGATGCTTCCTCGCTTACGGGCTTCTTTGTAGGAAGTCCCAACATTTCTTAAGCCCGCTTTAATCATTTGTTGTTCGAGCAGGGCAAAGAAACGAGCGCGATCGCCTCCCCGCACGACTGCCTGATTGTGAGCCTCAGCAAGGGCAACTGGGTAGCCATATCCCTTTTGCACCTGAGCCAACATTAGACCGAGTGATTGGTCTAGCAGTACTGAATTCTCAGCTACCCAAGCTGGTAGGTCAATCCGAGCAATTTCTGTGCCGACATGGACGTAGCAGAAGTAGATGGCGTGGTCACCGTACAAGTCGAGAATGCGGGCGGAACTCCGCCACAAAGCACTGCGTTGTCCTGGCTGTAGTTGGACTGTCCAAAGGGCTGTATCTCGCAGTGGATCTAACACCTGACAGGGTGTTTTTTCCAGTTGATTGGGACAAAATGTCATACAGTCTGGAACTTTATGGGTACAGGCTTGCAGGCGCAAAAAGTTGAGGGCTTCGCCACTACGAGAGGCGCTGAGATAGCCTATTATGGGAATGCCAGAGTTGCGCAAATGGCTCCAAGCATCGAGGATCGGGGGCAGGATGCGATCGCGTGCCTCATTTGGCAACTGCTCCAGAAACCAGTAAACTAACGAACCGTCTACCATTGCTAAGGTTGGCACCTGATTTTGGGCAGCGCAGGCTAGTTCTGCTAAAACGGTGGCTTCTGAGGCAGTGCGCCGGTAGCCCATCCATTCCTCCGTGCGAATCCCCCACTGACGAGAAATGTATAGGTCTTCAAAGCGATAGAACACTTCTGGCAAGCTATCTAGTAGTGGTTGGCGGTTCTGTCCATAGTGCAACACTACCCGACCGACATTAAGTAAATAACAGTAGGCGATTTCGTGGTGGTTGGGGGCAATTTGGGAACCGTCCGTGGCAATGACGGTATGAACTGCTGGAGGCACTGGCAGGTCGATGCGGGTGTTTAACGGCTCGACTGGTGCGGCGGCGGTAAACAACATGCGATCGCGCCATTTTTGTTGTCGCTGCACCAACTCTGCTTGTTGTGCATAAGCTGCCGCAAGTAATTTTTGAGCTAAGTCCAAACGCTGGCGGCTAGCAGTAGCCTCCACTGTCAGATGCTGGCTGATGCCCTGCATAGCCTTTGCTAGTTTCGTTAAATCGAGCATAGGCTTCTTCTGCTACACAAAACTGATACAACATGATACATTACTGCATTATGCGATGTTTGCTTCCTGCTTCTACTAAGGGTGTCGGCACCTTCTTATCCACAGGCGTTATATTCGGGAGTAGCCCGCCCTATCTTTGTTTAACGAAAACTTTTCAGCAGTCCATCTCTTCCATTATTTTCAACTTCTTTAATAACTGGTGGACTTCCCGTTAACCTTATTACAGGCTTTGTTAGTTCAGCGATACAGAGGGATTTCTTGCACCAATTGTTTTTTTGCCTTGGTTATCGGCTATAGAAAGTCTAACGCAATATGTCAGAAAATATCACGTTATTCCGCGAATCATGGATTAAGTTATATCTCTCTGCGCCTTGAGCGGTTCAAATCTCTTAGCTAAATCTTAAGGCCAAGCGGAGAAATTTTGAGCAAATTGGGAGAGTGACAACAGCTGAATTTGTGGGTCATTCTGGGCAGCTTTCCGCTCAGATGCAGTATTGTAACCCCAATCTGCCAGGTAGAGCTTCACGGCGTCAAGGTCTGGTTGCTGTTGCACCAATTGCAAGGTTTTTAGCCGGTCTTCCACAAACCACAGGCTAAGCGGCGTCCCAGTTCGTCCAATCAATTCCCGTAGAATTTGGTGCTTCGGACGCTTGGACTCTTTGCCAATAATTTGTTGCTCAGGCATCTGGACGCCCTGTTGCTGCAACAGCGCTCTGACGAATCTGCCTTCTTTGGTGGTGACAATCATCGGCTGGACTGGGCTAGTAAGGAGCGATCGCAGTTGCTCTACCACACCAGGATAGAACCGGTGGAGACTTAGCCAGTTGGCTAAATCAGTGGTAATCCACTCATCGCGGATTTGGTCTAGTTTCGTGCCGATGTCTGCTGCCGTCAGCTCTGCTTCTTTTAACAACTGGGCAGCGATTTCAGTCCAATCCTGCCGCATCCTCGCCTCTGTTATGCCCAACACCAAAGCTCTGATTAAAACAGGCATTTCCCAACCCGTTTCAATCAACGGTCGCAGGTCGTAAAAACTGGCAGCTAAATCAGCGGGTGGCGTCGGTAGTGAAGGCTTCCAGATTTGACAGTAGGTGCGCCAAGCGGTTTCAAAATATTCAATTAGCCCATCGCAAATAACACCATCAAAATCGAGGGCTAGAATCTGGGGAATATTTGCCATCATCTACCAGCATAGAACGGTTTTTTTCACCTTAATCTGCTCTCACACGATGCCAAATGTGCAGGAGAGAATAATTATCACACATCGGTAATCTTATCGTGCGAAGGGAAAAATTTGTGAAAACTCACGGAGACTCCAGTTGCGCTCTGACCCACTGCCGAAATTCTCGTAACAAATCCCCTCTGTTCACAGTCTTACTCTGTTCAAGAACCTGGAGAATCTTTTCCGACAGCGGCAACCCTAGAAATGTAGGACTGGTCTGAGACTCTATATACTCGCCATCCTGAAGTAGGTTGATTTGTAGCCTCTTACCATCGTATCGCCATAGCTCTGGTACACCCAGAAGCTGATAGTTATTGAACCGTGTGCGAGAGGTGAGATCAATCTCAATGGCTAAGTCCGGTGGTGGGTCAACCTCTAAATTAACCCTTTGCCGACCGCGTACTGCCTCACAGTTTTCAATGTAAAACGACTCATCCGGTTCCACCCCCTGATCCATCTGCTGATTCTTGAAGGTAGTTGAACCTGTTGGTTCGTAGTCGATGCCCATCTCGTCCAGCAAGATTTTTACCAAGTCTCCAATCAACACCTTGGCGGTTTCATGCCCCATCAGTGGCGTCATAATTTCTAGTATGCCATTGCTGTAAGACAGCCGCGCTGCTCGACTAGCTCCCAGTTCCTCTAGAATCTCCTCAAACTCTTGCCAGCTTAAATCCTTCAACAACAACTGATGTCCTGGCGGCACGCTCAATTTTCGCAATTCCAGAAGCATTGCCGAGTCCTCCAGATTAAACGCAACTATGCCTTCCTTATGTTCTGGTTAAGAAAATTGTACGGTGCATTCAAAGTAAAATCGTTATGCTTGAGTCAATTCCTCATGTGAGTCCACTACTGTATTCTTCTGTTGTAATGATGTCTGCCAACCGCTTTAATACCTGCACTCGCTGTGTGTAGTTCGTTGCTTTCCTCCAAGTCGAGCATCTTTGAACGAGCGTAATAGGGTAAGTCCTGCTGTACTAGCTTGAGGAAGACAAAGTTGCTGCCGTTAGTCACCATGCCATACAGGGGGCGATCGCGGTTAGGGGTTGCAAGCATGTAGGCTAGTGCCTGTGAAATCCCAACTTATAGAGAAAATTCTGCTCGTTTGGACTCAATCACCGACACCCAAAACTGCTCCTTAAGCACCAGCACGTCAATCCGCCCTCGAATCGGCAATCCCTCATCTTCTGCAACGAGGTGGACTTCTTCCTCGGTATTTACGTAGAACGGTGGGAGGTAGAACCCTGCAAGGTCGAGGAGGGGAGAGACGATCGCCATCTTAACGGTATTTTCGAGTACTGATCGCCTTGCCAAGTTGGCATAAATTGCTTTAACCCGTTTTAACCGCTGTTGCTCCTCTTCTGCCAACACGGGTAGGTTCTCGCGCCACTCTGGAAAAAACTGGGCATCCTCAAGAGGCTGGAGTCCAAATCGTTGTTCCAGGTCGTAGAGGGTGAGCGTTTCTGCTGAAATGGTTTTTGGCATTGAAGGGTGCTGTTGTGTTGATCTGGGGCGATTACTAAGTATTGTAGGAGTTGGAGAGTGGGGAGTAGGGCGAGCGCCTTGACTTCAAACTCCTGCTTCGGTCATTGCCCGGTTCAAATCGTCCAGAAGTTCCAAATGGTCAGCCCAATATGCCAGATAGGCGTAGTGACTAGCACCATTAGAAGGCTGAAAGTGACTATTCTCGGAGCCCATTTGGTTACTAGTTCATTCAAATCGGTTGGAGATGACCTGGTAACAATCTTGCGTGCATGCATAATGAGTCGCTGGGTACTTTATATTGTCAGGTAGGATGCACCCGTCTACCCTTTAATTCCATTGGCAACCACACCTAAGACTTGAGTGGAAGAAAATTTAAATTTCTCTAATGCTTTTACTAGCGTAAAACGGTTTGTTTTACCGAGTCCCACAACCAAGATGCTCGCATCTGCGTGGGCAGCTAAAAGACTACTGTCTGCGAGACCCAGAAGGGGTGATGTGTCATATATAATAAAGTCGAAAGCTTCCTGAAATTGCTCTGCTAAGTTTTTCATCTTCTGGGATGAGAGGAGACTTGTTGGATTTGGCGGGACTTGACCAGCGGTCAACACGAAGAAGTTATTCACCAAGGGCAATTCTCCTATCTCATTTGGAGCTGCTGAGCGCTCTACAGAGCCTTGGGAGTTCATAGAGACACCACGCGATCGCTGGATAACATCGTTGAAATTTATATCTGTAGCAATGACATTACTTAGCCCGTTTATGTTTGGCAAGTTTAACATTGTGTGGAGCTTAGGACTACGCAAGTCTGCATCTACCAATAATACCCGCTGACCCATTGCTGCTGCCGTCTGCGCTAGATACAAAGCAATTGTAGATCTGCCATCTTCAGAGGCTGCAGAGATGATCGCTAAAGAGCGGATAGGCGCATCAAAACTGAGAAAGCCGATATTCGTGTAAAGAGAGCGTAAGGATTCCCAAAAGTGAGAAACATTCTGCTGTTGAGACCGCTCGCCGCGCTTACCAAGCCTAAAATTACAACCTACCCATTGAATCAAACCGGTTATGCCTGTTACCTGAGCCAACTCGCCTGTTACCTGAGCCAACTTCTTAGGGTCTTGCTGGAAGGGAATCTCCCCCAACACGGGCAGCCTGGTCGTATTTTTAACTTCTTCAGGGGTATAGAAGACGTTGGTGAACTTGTCTACGACCAAAGCAGCTCCAATGCCCAACACTAAGCCCAAACCTGCCCCTAGAATTAAATTAAGTTTAACACTAACTGGAGAAGGTTCAGGTTCAGTAGGAGAAGTAAGTAGCTGCCAAGGCATCTGCCTCTGGGCAGCATCTATTCGCAACGCCTCTCGTTTGATCAAAAATTGATTCAGGTTGTCGACGGCAATTTTTAATTGTCGTTTTAAATCATCGTTTTGACGTACAATAACTGGAAATTGTTTAAATTGCTGCCTTAAAACACTTTCAGCCTGGGCAAGAGCTCGGGTTTGGGCTTCTAATGCCTGCATCTCGTTAGCAGCATTAATAAATTGCTGAATCTGTTGAAGGCGAATCGAATTTGGGGCAGCTAGAGATCGCGACTTCACTATTGTGCTGGACAGTTTGTTTAAAAGAACGCGTTGTCCTTCTTGCTCGAGCAGGGGGAGCAAATTTTGTTGCTGATCGCGCAGATTCTCGACGGTTGGGCTATCTTCACGATATCGGGTTGATTCTAGCGCGATTTTACTTTCTAAATCCTGGATTTGGTTCAATAACTTTTGGTAGCTAGGAGCCTGACTCAGAGCCGCAGCAGCCATTGCCTCATCCGGTTGCAGACTCAATTGGTTTTGCAGGGTGGTGTAGAGAGAGCGGGTCTTAGCAAGTTGAGTCTGGGTGTCTAGTCGCTGTTGCACAATTTGGCTGAGCTGATCGGAAAGCTGTTTGCCTTGACCTTCAGGATCAATCAGGTCGTACCGTTGCTGAAACTTTTGTAGTTGTTCTTCGAGTGTTGCAACTCGCTGCCGCAGTTGTGGGAGCTGAGCATCAACAAATTGAATTCCCTGGCGGATATCTGCCTGACGCGACTCTAGACTGTATTTTAAGTAGGCATCAGATACTAGAGCCAACACAAGCTGAACTTTTTGAGGGTCTGGATTCTGGTAACTTACTTCTAAAATGTTTGTTTTTTTGATAATGTTAATATTTAGTTTAGGTGAGCCGCTGCCTGGATACCGAGCCTGAATCTGCTTAACAATGGGAGACATCAGTTTAGAACTTTGTAAAATCCTCAGCTCGGTTTCATCCACGCCGCTGGGCTGCTGTTGTGTCTCTTCGCTTAGGGGAGATGATGTCAACTTATTTTCAACAGTTACAGGCTCCGTTAAAAGCTCAAACTTAGCTTTATACGTTGGAGTACTAGTCAAGGCTAGAGCCACGGCTGCAGAAGCGACTGCGGTTGTTACACCAGCAATTAAAAGTGATCTTCGACGCAGAGCCGCCAACAACTGACCCAGCTCCAAGCCACCTTCATCATCCTCATCAGGCTGAGCTGGGTAGATGAGAGGCAAAGACTGAGGCTGCTTGCCATTCATCTCACGCGATAACTGCTGAGAATAGTTTTTACTCTCCATCTTGACCCCTATGTATTTGTTGACTCATGATCCGTCAGAAGTCTCAAGCCTTGGTTAATTCCATACTAAGCTGACACACAATACTATGCAGAAGGAGTTAATTGACTTGGCGCTTTCACATACAGCCAACTATGGTTTTTATCAGGATGACCACTGCCATGTTTCTGACTTTTTTATGACCTTTTTTCAGCTTTTTTATGACTTTTTTAGATTGTCAAAGTTGATCCAAGGCAGCTAAAGTGGCTTTTGAAAGCAAGCAAAAACCTAGAACCTCAATCACCCGTGAATTATCACCATGAAAATTTAGGTGGATTTACGTAGATATAACATATTGTTATTATACTACATAACGCAAAATAGCTACCATAGCGCCATGAATCGAGTTGTATCTGCATCCCTAGTACTAATTGGAATTATGACTTCGCTTTAGCAGCCTGGCTACACAAGGAAGATGCTCTAGCACAAGCCGGGATACATCAGGAAGACAGAGGTCTACGTTTGGGTGGAAAGCTAGGGTAAAATTATAATCAGTGACTTGGGAAACCTTTACATGTTACACCCCGCAGCGACTTCTACTAAGAAGAGAGACTATGAGGGTGAGCGACGGGATATACTACCTTGACGGTCAATCGGTGGATCGCATATAACTGGAACCGATGCTGGAGAGCATTGCTCAACTAATTATGCATGCAAGTCTTTGAATTCCTGCTCAAGTGAGTACGTTGCCAAGTACTGGCGGGCAAACATTCTACTTGTCTCGTTCACTCAAACACTACAATTATTTGCTAAAAGTTGCAAAACTCCCACCGAGTTAACTAGCAAAGTGACAACCAAATGCTCGCGGTCGACCTGGGAGAACTGAATGTAAAATCAACTGTAACACAGGTGACCAAGTAATTGTTGGGATGTTATTACAATGGGTAATATGAAAGTAGTTTTTTTATCTGAGTGGTGGGGCAACCCCTATAAGTCTCTGTTGATTAATCATCTAAGCCCTAAAAGGGTTCAGGTAGAAGAATATGGCTGGACAATAATCTTCCTGCCGCAAGTTATTAAGCAACAAAAACCTGAAATTTTACATCTTCATACACTGCATCCTTTCTTTGTTGATACAAGGAGCAAATTATATACCACAATTAAGTTTTTTGTTTTCATTAGCCAAGTACTTATTTTGAGGCTGATTGGCGTCAAAATTGTGTGGACTGTACATGAATTAACTGACAAACTAGGCAGAGGTGACATCTCTCAAATCAGCACTGCAATTCTTGGCAGGTTATTTCATGCTATCATTACTCACTGCAATACTACTAAGCACGAAATTGCTACAAAATTTTACTTAAAAAATAAGGAAAAAATTTTTGTAGTGCCCCACGGTAACTATATAGGTTGTTACGAAAACAAAGTTAGTCAGATGGAGGCTCGCCTCCCTTTAGGTATTCCTGAGGACAGTCTAGTTTTCCTGCTCTTTGGCTCCATATATCGTCACAAAGGAGCTTTAGAAACTATTGATGCTTTTAATGAATTACAACAGGATAAAGTGTACTTAGTGATTGCTGGCGATCCTAAGGAGGGTTTGAAAGAACTGATTATAGATAAGATTAAGGGACATGACAATATCTTGTTTGTACCTAAGTTAGTTCCAAACGATGAAATTCAGGTTTATATGAATGCATGTGATTGTACTGTAGTTCCATATAAGGTATTTACGACTTCGGGTATAGCCATCTTGGCGATGTCATATGGACGAGCTTGTATTGCACCGCGTATGGGATTTTTTAGCGATACATTAGATGATTCTGGAGCTTTTCTCTACGATCCAACCCATGAAGAAGGCTTGTTAAATGCAATGAAGTGCGCAATGGTAAACAAAGATACTCTTTTGGATATGGGTAGACACAATCTGAAGTTGGCTGAGCAATCAAACTGGGACTACGTCTCCGAGCAGACACTTGACGTATATAAATGGTGTTTAGATGTTCAAAATAAAGAGGCTGTAAAAGCAATGTCTTGCTAATGGCTTTCCTGTGATGCATAAGTAAAATAGTTACTTGCTAAAAATTACAGAAAATCCACTCACTTAAGTAGCGCAGAAACAAATGCTCCGATATCTGTCAAAGTTTTTGTATATCCTCGAAGGAAAAAAAAATAAGCTTCTTATCCTACTGTTGTTTTTCGTAACAACCTCCACGTTAGACGCTATTGGTATTGGACTGGTAGGGCCATTCATTAGCTTAGCTAGCGCTCCAGATTCCGTTGTTCAGAACCCTTGGATCAATTGGGCTTATGTGCGATCAGGTGTACATTCTACTATTTATTTTGTCGCTTTATTAGGTGTAGTAATTATTGTAGTTTTCTACATTAAATCGTTTTTATATTTCCGTGTTCAAGAACATATCTATGAGTTCAGCTTAAACCAACAGGGCGAATTGCGCGTAAGACTACTACATGCTTACTTAGCGGTTCCATATATCTTTCATTTAAATAGAAATACTGCACTCTTAATCCAGAATATTATCAATGAAACTCAGAAGTATAGTTACGGAGTCATGATTCCTATCTTGACTTCTGTTGCCAATATTGTTGTCTTATTGCTTTTGGTGTTGCTACTTGCAAAGACTGATTTTTTGGCAACCGTAATTGTTTCAGGAGTGCTGCTGCTTGTATTTTTGCTTTACTACCAATTCAGGGGTAGGATGGCTTACTGGGGAAAAGAAAGCTCTAAGTCTAACGTGGAAATGATTCGTATTGTTAACCATAGTCTAGGAGGTCTGAAAGAAACACGAGTCATTGGTTGTGAACCATACTTTGAGAATCAGATTAGCCTCCAAGCTAAGAGACATGCGATCGCGGCAAGTTCATTTCATGCTTTCAAGCTATTGCCACGTATTCTAATCGAGGCAATTTTAGTTACATTTTTAGTATGTTTAACGGCTACATTTTTAATCTTTAATCGCAGTACACAAGACCTAACTTCACTTTTAAGTATTTTTGCGCTGGCTGCTATCCGTTTGATGCCGTCAATCAGCCAACTTATGTCCAATATCGCTATGCTGAAAAACTCCAGCTACTCCCTTGATAAGCTCTATTTTGATTTCAAAGAGCTAGAAAAGCTAAAAAAAGCTGGGAGTTTAGAGTCTTCAACTAGCTCCAATTCAATTGGCGTACTCAGTTCTGAACATACCGATAATCGAGTCATGCCTTATGTAAATCAAATTGTCCTTGATAAAATTAACTACCGTTATCCAGAATCGTCAGAGACTGCCCTCAAGGATATCTCTTTGAATATTAAAAAGGGCCAATCTATTGCTCTAATTGGTAAGTCTGGTGCAGGTAAAACGACATTAGTAGATGTTATTCTAGGTCTGTTAGCCCCAGAAAGTGGAGATATTAGAGTCGATGATGTATCAATATATAATAACATACGCTCCTGGCAGAATCTGATTGGCTACATCCCCCAGTCGATTTTTATAATGGATGACACAATCGAGAAGAATATTGCCTTTGGCGTTCCAGACCATTTGATTGACCCACAGAGATTAAATAAAGCGATTCAAACGGCTCAGCTTACGGAGCTAGTTGAGCAACTACCCGATGGGGTAAAAACTACTGTTGGTGAACGGGGTGTGCGTTTATCTGGTGGTCAGCGCCAGCGGATAGGAATTGCGCGGGCACTTTACCATGAGCGAGAAATTTTAGTGCTGGATGAGGCTACAGCTGCACTAGACAATGAAACAGAAAGTCTTGTTAATGAGGCGCTCAAGTCTCTAAGTGGAACAAAAACGATGATTATCATTGCCCACCGCCTCACCACGGTCGAGCATTGTGATTGTATCTACATGATGGAGCAAGGCCGTGTGATAAAGTCAGGCACTTACCAAGAAGTGGTTTTGGGAGAACAAACTACTCAATCGCATTGACAAAGTGCAGGAAGTATGGATTAGCATACTCTAGCCAGAAAGCAGGTTTGGCGTCAGCACCCTGGAGGTTCAAAGTTAGCTTGTGCTAGTTTGTGGATCTGCGGCAGTTTTAGCTGAATATGCCTACGAAGATCCTCTCGCTTTTGGATAAGAGGCATTAAAAATTTGGCAAGATTTCCAGGTTGCAAAGCCTGTTCTGGTTCAATAACCATTCCCTCAAGCTCAAAGTGCCTGAAAAGACCATCAAATTTGCCCTGGTACGCAATACAAGCTGGGGGAGTTCCTTGTCCCAAGCAGGCGATGGCAAGATGCATCCTACCAGTTAGGACTATGTCGAGGTTTTTACATATGTGCTTAATATCCTCTGCTCTACATGGCGTTGGAACTTTCATGCAATAAAGCTGTATTTCTGAGGGAAGAGCTTCTAAAAGAGCCAAAGATAAGCCAATATCGCTGAATTTACTCTCGACGTCACGAAGGTCATGGGGGATCAACAAAAAGCTAAACTTCTTACCGTCGGAGTAGAGTTCAACTAAGGTATCTACATAAATTTGGATGAATTTATCAAATGTCTGCCCTTCTAGATTCTTCAAAACTTTGCTGTTTATGTTAAAACCAATGATTATCCTGCCATCAACCCACTGTTCATTAATCCACCGTGAGACAACAGATACAGTTTCAGAACTATCGATAGGGCGCAGAAGGAATGCTAAATCTGCTACAAGTTCAACAGTTCGATTCAGATAGTGGGTTAGCCGATCATGGGAAATTGGGTCTCGAGCACATAGTCTCACATTTGAAGGTAAATTCCTTAAAGCCTGAACACATGAATGTTTTGGTTGATTATTGAAACTGAAGCCAAGAAAGGAAGCATCGACCCCTATTTGAGCTGCTAGTGAAACAAAATTTATTCTCTGGAGGGTAACACTCTCAGAGTAATACCCGTCCATCATATCTGCCCCAAGACAGTAAAACCGATCGTACTGACTAACCAATTTAGCAAAGCGGAACGTAGTTCCGAAACCATCGAGGAAATGGTGGTGCAATTTTACAGTTCCAGGGACTGGAGCAAAATTCTCCCAACTATGGGCAGAATTACATGAGAGTATGCCAATTGTTCTTATATCTTTGTCCATAAGATACTCTATGCTTCCAGACACCATAGCCTCATCCCCAAGACTACCGAGCGGAGCTGGGGGTAATATAAGAACTGATGCTTCCTGACTGCGAATGAGTTGAATGCTCCGCATAAAACGTTGTATTGCAGTGTAAATTGCAAGCAATTTAAATATAATAAATTGTTTCATGTCGAATTGGTGGTAATGTTATATAGTGGGGATTTGCTAATTTCTATTTTAGATTATAGTTAAGTTAAGTAAAAAAATGTTGCTCTGAGATTATTCGTAACCAGGACGATTGCGTAAAGTTAAACAACAAATTGTAGATATGACGCTTAATGGAGTGGGATTCGGGATACAGATCGTGTTTTGCACATTAGTCCCCAGCACAGTCATTCAGGAAAAAAAAGAACCTCAACTGCAACAAATGAATTTATCGGTGTTAAAGCAACTGAAGCCAGATCAAGTCAAGGTTGAAGTTTGTCTGGTTGAGCTGCCTAAACAGCCGGATAAACCTGAATCTGAAATAGTTGAGATGGATCGTTATGTCAGCAAAAAAGGAAAGGAATTGCGGTTTATCTAAAGCTATTTTGGACTACCCTCTCGACCATGTGCGATCGCTGCCTATGGCGAGTACCCGACATATAGCGGCATCAGCGACCCACCGTTTCGGCCTAAAAACTGGCTCTTCGACAGCGTCTTTGTCACCCCGCCTCTGGTCTCTTGGACGTGAATCTCGTAGTTTTGCGGCGGCGTCCCGTAGGCACTGACGGCATAGATAAGCGAGATTTTGGACTCATGGGTGATGAACGCCGGCACCGATGTGGGAACCTCTCTGGTCGGGTAGAGCAACCCACCTAGCAGTTCTGTTTGACCACCCCCACGGGTCTCGATGACAGTGGGAAGCCCAGAGCCGGTATTATTGTTTTCTGTCTTGATGCCAAGGATCCATAGCGTGGCGCCGTTGTTGCGTATTTTGAGATCGTTAATCTCGGTGTTGAGATGCCGCGCCCAGACCTTCTGGGGATAATCGAACCGAAATCTTCCGCCCACGACGTCCTCGATGAACAGTTTCCCAGCGCCCGCAGTGCTGCGGTAGGCGATCGTTCCACCCTGTTTGCTGTCCTGAATAACCAGCGTCCTGGAGGTCGCTTGCTCGATGCCGATCGCTCCAGCGTTCGTCCCGATGCCGCCACCCGTATCCAAACCGTCGATGATGACGGTATCCGGGGTTCCGTCCGCAACGCGCAAAAACGGGCGCAGATTATTCGAATCGCTGAAATAGGAGCTATCATAAGACTCGATTCTGGACTGCATGCCCACGATTTTTCGGACATTTCCGCGTACGATGAGCGTCTGATTAATGCGGTAGTAGCCGGTCGGGAAGTAGAGCGTCGATTTCCCCGACGTTATCGTCGAATTGATCGCAGCCTGGATCGCGCTGGTATCGTTTGAGCCGTCGCTGGGGGTTGCGCCGAAGTCGCGAACATTAACCCAATTGCTGAGATCGTTATCGTGGAACGAGGACGTCTCTTCAATCGGCAGGTTCAGCGATCGCTGCGGGGACGTGAACAGGCTGTAGGGCTGGGTGGAAACGTACTCCGCGATCAACGTGCCTGGCACAACGGTTCCTTTGTTTTTGATGACTGCCTGATACCCGGAGGTCGTAATGTTCCGCGCGTACACCTGCCCGGCATAGTTGTCGATCGCCACGTTCGAGGATGCGCCGCCGGTGAAGTTCCCGTCGATTACAACGGTGAGGCTGCGGTTGTCCTTAGAACCGGCTCCACTCGTATTATCATTCTTAATCACCGGTACGCTATTTCGGCTGGTCAACCTGCGGATGCTCAGCACATTCCACAGGTTACGAATGCCGAGTACCTTCTGGTTCTCTAGTTCGATATCCTCAAAAGTAATCGAATATTCTGGGTTGACCGCCAGAATGCCGATGTCAAAGCCGACAATCTTCACATGTTGGATCAGGCATGGGCCGGGCCATCCGCGTGACATTTTCAGACCGATCGTGCCCGTGCCGTCGCCGGATCGGATCGTGACATTGCGCATGGCCCCCTGGTTGTTCGCGTGGTAGTCGATGCCGACCGCGCCTGGGTTCCCTTTGCCAGTATCGACGGTGAGATCGAAGATATAGTTTCGGTGAGCCTGACCTCCGCCACCATTTGCGCTCGCGTTCTTGGAAGCAGTGTAAATCACCGCTTTTCGGTTGTTGGGGTCGTTATATCCGGGGGCGTTGTCCTTTAACTTAATAATCGTCTGATCGCGGTTTTGCCCTTGGAACGTGAGATAGGTATCCCAGTTGCCGCTGGTATTCTTCCATACCAGTTCATCGCTGACCAGATAGGTGCCTTTGGGAAAATAAATGACCTTTGTCGCCCCAGTATAGCCAATATGCTCGCGAATCGCACGTAAAATCGCCTGAGTATCGTCGGTGACGCCATCTCCCTTCGCGCCGTATGCCGTTTTGATATTCACGATGCCTGAGTCGTCAGGAAAGTTTTTGTCGGGCGATGCTTGCGTGACCAAGGGCAGCCCAGCCGTCAATGTCGGCTCGACGGCGGTAAGTCCTACCGACAGCAGCCCCACCAGCAGGATGAGCGAGTTAGAGCGGAGCGACCCGCAGCGATTGAACATACTCAGTCTCCTTCGAGCCAGGTGAGAATAGCAGGTTGTGCAATAGACAACATAAATTTAACGTTACCTTTGCTAGAAACCCAAGCGAATTTGTACTGAAAACTTCGTGTTTGTTTACGCTTCAACCCTGCTTGACTTAAGTGAATGTACGGAGTACAGGATTGCGGTTTATGCTTTTGTAAAATTCGGGAAGAGGTACGGCAGCTTGGGACATTTGATCAAAACCGCCGGGAAGACCTCAGGCGATCGCGCAGCAGCCGGAGGAGTCATTGGACAATTTCGAAGCAGATGAGAGGCGGGAGGAAATGTACCCTAAATCCACAATCTATGCTATGATTTTTAGCCAAGAGCAAACCCATACCTCAGTAAAGTACAAAACCTGTGGTGGGAAACTTTCTGAGGACAGAAGGGAAATTACCCTCACTGATGGTTTCAATGCTGGAACCTTCTGGATTTGGGGTACTAGGACTTGCAATACTACCAATAAGACGGTTATGCTGGAATCCCCGCCCGAAACTCCCGGAAGCGAGTAGGGCGGGGAGGATGTCAAAAGAATGACAAAAGAATTATGCATTCCACCGGCAGACATTTCTGCATTACTAGTATTAATTAAGACGATGGTAACTAGCCAATGATTAGTCTGGTCTCATTCCGTCCTGGAGTTATCAGTAATGGTACTGCCTTGGAGGCAATGACCCTAATTTATAAGTATCTTCAGGAGCATTATGGCTATATCTTCACAATAGTAAAGTCAGAGGACGATGGGTATCAAAACCAAGCATTCAAAGTTATTTCTATTCCCACAAAAAAGTGGAAAGTAAGTCCATACTCACTGTTGCTTCCGATCCCCTGGGTGAATGATAGATACCTGGAGCCGATTTTTGCCCAAGCTGATGGCATTTTGACTGTCGACCCGACAATTTACCTGCAAGGTCTTCTTGCTATCCGTAAGGCACATCGGGCAGGTAAACCTGTTTGGTTCGATGCTTCCCGCACAGATCTAAGCGTTGATCGAAGTCTCGGCTGGAAATTGAAACATCGTACAATCCAGAAAGCCCTTGCTCAAACTGCAGGGATAGTCGTAACAGTACCCAAGTGTATTGAACGCTTCCGAAACCTAGGGCTTTTCAATGCCGCAATTGCTCCCAAGTTTACAATCATGGGCCATCCAGTGGACACTACAAGGTTTGCGCCACAACCGAGCCTCTCTGAGCAAGACGGAGTTCTACGGGTGATAGTCGCCTCTAGGATGATCCCGGAAAAGGGTCTGCTGTACATATTGGAAGCGATGACCCAACTTTTGCGCGAACGTAGCAATATCCAATTACAACTACTTGGCTCCGGTCCCATGCAACCTCTGTTGAAAAGAGAAGTTGAAGAACGTGGTTTAAACGAGAAAGTGATTTTTCTGAATCCTGTTCCCCATGAAGAGCTACCGTCAATTTTAAGTAGGGCAGATTTATTTGTGAATCATGCTGTTAGTCTTTCACAGTGGGAAGAATTTTTTGGTGTCATTAACGTTGAAGCTATGGCTTGTGGTTTGCCGTGTGTATTATCAACCAGTGGTGGTATTCCCTACGCCATTCGCGAAAAAGATGTCGCCATAATTGTTGAAGAACGGAACATCATCCAATTGCGCGAAGCGATTACCCGCTTATTGGATTCTGAACAGGAGCGGCGTGAGATAGGTGAAAGAGCTCGTGACTATGTAGAGCGTTACTACGCACTTCCTATACTTGCCGAGAAATATCATCGAATGTTGCAACGTGGCTTTTGGGCACAAAACAACTCATATTCAGTACATTCGAGTCAATGAATCCCGGATGCGATCGCCCCAAAATTTTTTAACTTGATATATGGAATAGTAGGAAAACATGGTAAGCAAGCAAAGACTCACAGGTATTG
>QQTW01001359.1_pt1 | contig 17028 bp, 18 predicted proteins | sample 1904831 | NCBI WGS metagenome assembly QQTW01 (sample SAMN09435610, study PRJNA476489) | Subsurface metagenome, whole genome shotgun sequencing project. | reverse complement strand
GTGTTGGGGCTGAGCATGTGAAGTTGCGCTGGAGCCTAGCAACGCCAGCACTCGGATCACCTTCCCACCGCAATTCACACGACCGTGGCACACTGGACTGGTTTCTGCTCATGGTCTTTCTTTACCGGATGAGCATATTTCGCATCATGCAGGTGAGATGCTCTAAGAAAGGAGGAAGCGGGGGGCCATTACGGGTTCAAGACCACAAGAGGAAATGGTGAATGCCCTCAAGAAGCAACCATCGTCTGCATCCATGGAAGTCGCCAACTTGCTGTTGGGAGTCGCGGAGAGTCGAGGCTCCTGAAGTCCAAAGCCCAGAGTGTGACTTGACTGTCCGCGTCTTTGAATCCAAGGATCTGGCAAGAAGACCTCACCAATAGCCGAAAATACATGGATTGATCCTTCCATCTCTTGCAGATCTAGAAAGCGTGATGGAGTCAGTTGATAACATCATTGATAACGTTTTCCTGAAATCGGTAGGGCCAATGAACATACTCTAGTACGACCTCGCAAAATTGTATCGGGTGGAGAATTCAGGGAAAACAAATACGACGAATTATGGACCATATGGATGGCATCCCGATCCCGGGTAACATTGGAAGCTTCGGAGTTCGGGTTGATTATCTTACATCAGTGTTTGCAGCCTGCCCAGGTGCCCAGGTGGGGCCGGGCATTCCATGGTTGTGGGGCCGAAAAATTGAAATTGTGACTTCAGGATCGTGTTAGGTATGCGGAGCATGCTTCTCCTCTGAATAGTGGCCATACCGATGAAGAAAAGCCTCAGAGTCTAGTAGTAGTATCACCCAGCTAGCGACCAGTCCATGGTCAACATCAACCAAAATGATCACAACACCGCAAGCGAGTGCTTGAGCACTACCCAGGTAGCAAATGTATGTACGTCTTATAGCCCATTTCTCGTGGCTTGGAAATGTGTTTTACACCAAACATGGCTCACGTGTGGTTAGGCACCGACTGAGCAAACAACAGTTGGTATGCAGGCGGAGGATGGGATGAATTCATCTGTATTGCTGTCGGATAGGTCTCCCAAGGTCTGCTCATTTGGTTCGCCGCGAACCACAAACACAATATATGTGCTCTCGTGGGATCCTCTTCAGATGCTCTCTAGTATCTCTCGAATATAATCCGCAGAAGCTGGCACAAGCTATCATCGAGAATCTGAACGCACCCGCAAACCTCCATAGAGCGATTACCTAGACGCTGTGGGTCAGTCGGCGGTTTCAGAGTTACATATGTTGAGTAATGATCTACGACTAACGAACGCTCTTTCGGCCAGCTCCAGCAGCAGCTGTCATGTTCCAAGCTTTATGCACCTCATCCAAATTAGGCTTAGGGACGGCCCGTTCGCAACGCTGTGTATGCGGAGAATCGGATTTTTAGCTGTGCATGCTGATCGCTGTTGTTTACCGTTGGATCGTCAACGATTTGGTAGGTCTGTGGCGTCGTAAGAGGGACTACATATGATTTAATGTCCATCCAACTCAACCAGAAAGCTTCCTACAGACGAATTCTCTGCCGCATCGATAGTATCAAAGGGTATCAAGAACACGATGCCTCAAGGGGAGAAGTATAGGTTAAGTTTTGTCTTAGTATTGAATGACTGGTGCAGCTTATGCTGCGTATACTATGGTTTCTTTCATCGGCACGTAGCACGGTTTGCTTCTTTTAGAGTCTCTGGTCTTTTGCTTTTTCGTTTCTTGGGCTTTCCCCACCTCTTGCAAACTTTCAATGACACACATCTTCATTCTGATCACTGCTAGAACTGTGTCAACCATGTCGACGTTCGCCCCAATGGCGGCCGCACGCCACTGCATCAAGCCCTACTGTCACTTCACCCCATGTCCTGCATAGTCGGGTGGGGATTGAATCGCATCCTGAACATATATATGGCACATGGCCCGATGGCATCCACCACCATCCATCAAAAAACATCCATCCCCTTCACAAGCGCTTCCGAGTGTTGAGTCGTCAGAAGCAGCCTTCCCTACCAGACATGGCGCAGCCAATGCCTACACCGAACTATGTCAACCCAGAGGTCAAAGGATACTCTATACTCGTCCTTAGCGCGGTGCTTGGCCCGTTGGCACTGCTCACCGTCGTTGCCAGATTCTGGGCCAGATCGATCATTCTCCGTCGGACTGGTTGGGATGACTATATCGCCTTTCTAGCTCTTGCCCTTGCGATAGCTTTCACCGCTCTGGTGAATGTTGGTATGTCCTCAAAACCGGGTCTGTTTGTCATCATTTGCCCAAGCTGACGGTTCAAAGTCTCCTATAAGTACCATATCATTCGGTAAGAAGGGCGCGACTTGTCCTTTCAGTCGCGGGCGATGCTGAACCACCCAGTCACTCATGGGATATAGTCCCTACGGACCGTGTTCATATAGCATACGTGAGTATCTACTTCCTTCCTCGCGATCAGTCATGCTCTGAGAACTGTATAGTACCTTTGGTGGACCTCCCATATCTATATGGCGACCACGGCCGCCATCAAGGTCTCGATCCTGCTCTTTTACGAACGTGTCTTGGCTCGAAGTAGCGGGAGAGCCTTTCACTGGATAAACGTTTCCCTCATCTGCTTCGTATTGGCGTATTCTATCGGAGTGATCTTGAGTGTTACCTTCTACTGCAGACCTGTTCGATCCTTCTGGATGGGATATTCACCCCAGTACGTAGCCGAGAACGACAGCAAGTGCGTTGGAAAGTTTGTACACCTTCCCATTGCAGCGGTTCTCTCTGCGGCGACAGACCTGGCTGTTGTGATTCTGCCGCTATTCTTCCTCCACAAGTTGAAAATCTCCCGGCGTCAGAAGTGGGGACTGAGGGCCCTTTTCAGTCTCGGGTTTCTGTGAGTTCTCCAGGTGCGCCTTGACTCGTGCAGCGCTCACACCATCAGGATATGTGCTGCGGCTGCAGTCCGCACATATTTTATGTTCAAGCTTCATTCGTATCCTGCTGATCGTAGTTGTACGTCATCAGCTGATGCTCCTCATAGGAGAGCGGACGATCGGCTAATGCGCTGTCACAGGGTCGCTCTACGACGCCATATTCTTTAGCACAATCGAGATCTTCATCGCCATCATCTGCGCATCTGCACCGGCGTTGAAGCCCATCTTCAATCTGTACCTGAAAGACCCCATGAACAGCCTGCGCAGCCGATACGGAAAAGCCAGTAGGGCTCACGGTTCCGAGAGGACTCCGCAACACTACCAGATACCGGTGATGAGGAGAAAGGACAAGCACAGCTCCGGCCTGTCTACGTTCGACAAGGATCTAGAAATACAAGCGGCAACGACGGACACGGCTGTGTACAATAGTTGGGATGGGCGAGCTGCTTGTAGTCAGACGGAGCTACAAGTGCCGGGTCGGGTTATGAAGAGCGTTTCGTACGGCGTGGCTTACGAAGAAAAGCAGTAGAATATTCTTTCATCACCGGATGACTTGCAATGTAATCCGATCAAGGATCTCGATGGTTTCCTATGGTAGAGCAAACGATCAGTCAAGACTCTGATGCATCGTTGCCACACAGCCGGGACTGGGTCAAGAAACATACGCAGTACTGTGGCACTTGGACGCCTGAGCCGCTTGTCAGCACGCGTAGCATGCCCAAGGTAGCACGGCTGATAGCTTCCGGGGTTGCCCTGGGGCCGGCGATGGAAAGCGTCAAGTCACATTCGCGTAGGTGATCTGTTTAGATTGCCGCGGTAGAAGCCAGTGTCGCGCCGGTGTCGTTTCCAGCTCTGGTTTCAAAGCGTGTGGGCAGGAGAATGCAAGAGCGGAGACTGTAAGAGCCATGAGTAGGGCGATTGAAGGTCTTGGAACCATTTTTCGGAGTGTGAGGGGTATCATGGCAAAGGAGTACTGCGGTTGGGATCCGGTGACATGTTTTATCTAAAATATCTGGTGAATACAGGCAAACACTGAAGTGTTGAAGTAGTGGGCAAGAGTAGGAGACGGCCGTCTCTTAGCCGTAGTAGCACTGCTCATATTCTACTCCCTAACGCGCGAGCTCCGATGGTTGATATGGGACGATAGGATCGCGTTCAGGCAGGAGAATGCACGGAAAGCACGAACCTCAAGTTTGAGAATCGAAAATCGAAATTGTCTACCGCACCCGTACCTGACTGCCTACATACATAGTACTAGGTACGCAGAAAGACACGGGGGTGAGGTGTTGAAGGATGGACAATCAAGGCCGACGATATTGAATAAAAGGCTTATTACACGAGATCGAACATGAGGGGGTTGTGTGAAGCCGTCAGCGCGCACCAACCTCTTCCTCGATTGAGCAGGAGGAGCGGATATACACCGTCACACCCGTGTCCTGTCCTGATTTTTATAATAATGAGACTGTCACGGACTCACGGTACAGCCAAGAAGACAGGAATTCGACTGTTGGCGGACAGAATAATCACATTGAATAATAATTGGGACCTTTTGGGCACCACCGAGCGACTGTCATAGTAACTTCTCGGCCTCGGCTTGTTATGAGGGAGATGCAAAAGACTTGCCGATGATGTCATGGCCGCCTGACCGCCTCAATTGTTGAATCAACAAAACACGGCAGCGTCAAGCGCGTCGCAGGCAGCCTCTACTCGGTGCTAAGCCTCTGTATCGCTCATCTGACGACCTTCGTTGCTGCTGCCGAGTCCCTTTGGGCGGAGATTCGGCGTCCATGGATCAGATGCAGCAACGCTCCTTGGTCCGTCCGTGGTCCTGTTCTCTTGGCCGCATTAGAACTCCCTCCCATGGCACGCGGCTCCGCCAATTTCGACTCTCGACCGCATCTTGAGCTCTGTGACTCTCCGTGGCGGAGCAGTCCACCGTCGGTGATCCCATGGTATGCCCATCGGCATAAATATCTCTCCCTCTGCGCTCCTCCTGCGAGCGTCCTCCGCAAACACCGTGAAAGTTGACAAGTCAGCACAGCCTTCGAAAGCTCTGAGATATTGTCCTCGAACCCCGCGACTCTCTCCCTTCTCCACCATCGACCCCGCAGACGTCACTGCGGATAAGGAGGCCGGGCTGCGGCATACTCCCGGGGAAGAGATGAAGAAGTCGTCATGGGTTTCATTTCTCCACAGGCGCAAGGATGCCGGCCAAGCGCAACAGCAGTCGCAAGACTCGAGTCAAGAATCATTCACGAAGCCTGCCCGGTGGAGCTTAGGCATTCTCAACGACAAGGAGACGGATGAGGTACCTGGTGAGACGATCAGTATCATAACGGGCCGCTAGACCCGTCATGTGAAGCAGCTCCAGGTTCTCATAGTCAAGGCAGGTTCGGTGGTGTTGTTCTCGAAAGGCTCGGACCACAACGAACCGCTTGGGCTCCGAAATACGCCCCTGCCGACATCTGCCTCATCATTGCCGTCTCCGTTACCAGCATCGATGAGAAGCACCCTCCGAGGCCACAAACCAGCATCACTTCACGAAAAGAAGAAGCGAACGGCGGACGGACAGATCATCCTCGAGCCACAGCCGGACGATTCCCTCAATGATCCTCTCAATTGGCCGACATGGAGACGAGACGCTGCTCTGGCATCTCTTGGCTTCTACTGCATGTTAGGTGGAGGCATGACCCCTGTCCTTGCCGCGGGCTTCAACAACGTAGCGGCAACCTATGATATCGCGGTAACCCGAGTCGCCCTTACCACCGGACTATACATGATGGGAATGGGAGTTGGCAGCGTAGTTGCTTCGCCTACAGCCATACTCTACGGCAAACGACCCATGTACCTCATCACATCCGTTTTATTTCTGCTCACAGCCGTATGGTGTGCGCTATCTCCGAGCTACAATTCTTTGCTCGTAGCGCGGATCGTCCAAGGACTGGCGGTTAGCCCAGTCGAATGTCTGCCGTCGGCCACTGTTGCTGAAATCTACTTTCTCCATGAACGTGCATATCGTCTCGGAATCTACACTCTGTTGCTTCTAGGAGGGAAGAACTTGATACCATTAGTCAGTGCTGCCATAATCGAGTCTCTAGGATGGCGATGGGTGTTCTGGTAAGCGTGTCGTGCCGTTTGCATTGCTCAGTTTCCGTTGACAGCGGACAGGATGGTCGCTATAGTCGGCGGCTTTTGTACCGTCTTGCTGTTTCTGTTTGTACCAGAGACGTTCTGGGACAGGACACCTCGTCCACATCATATCCGAAAGCGTCAACGCCAGGATCTGAACCGCTCGCAGTTCTCTTTCGGTCGGTCAACGCCAGCAACGGAGAGGGCACGGCGCGGCGAAGGAATTGTCCAGGAAGATGCTGAGCCGCGAGACTTCTCACTCGCGCCTCCTACGCATTCCGGGTCAACCATGCAAAGGCAACAAGGAGAGAATGGCGTTGTGCGGTTCCTTGATGCTAATCCCATTGCACCGAACTTGTCTAAGAAAGGCGAAGGTCATCAACGAGAGTCTTCTGAACAACCCAGGCGCGAAGCAGTCATACCTGTCTTACCAAATAGCAAGGAAGATGGGCCCGACTTGAGAATATGTGAAGATTCCCAACGCGCAGCGGAGCACAACATTTCCGTTCGATCTCCAGGGTTAACAGGTAGCGAGCGAGATAGTGGGCTTTCAAAGCTCAGCCACCCAGCAGACGGTGAAGCCGGTGCAACGACAGGCAACCAAGCAAGCGTATCGCGAACGCCAGGACGGGCAGGCGAGGATGGCTACTTTTTGGGTCAGAATGAGGGGACTGCTCCCGATCTGGAACCTGACTCGGCGCTTCGCTATACGGCTTACTATCGCCAGGCGCAGCCAAAGTCATTCATCCACACACTGAAACCTTACAGCGGTCGCTTGTCTGAGGACAACTGGTTCCGTGTCGCCATTCGACCATTCATCTTGTTTGCATACCCGAGCGTCCTATGGAGCACGGTAGTGTATTCTCTGAGCGTGGGTTGGCTCATAGTGCTCTCCGAGGCTGTGTCCGAGATCTATCGGGACAGAGACAGCTACAACTTCACCGCGCTGCAGACCGGTCTAGTTTACATCAGCCCGTTCGTGGGCGGTGTGCTCGGCACGGCAGTCGCAGGAAAGCTGAGCGACGTTATCGTCCGCATGATGAGCCGGAGGAATGATGGTGTATATGAGCCAGAGTTCCGACTGGTAATGGCGATACCCATAGCGATCTCCACAACGATTGGACTGATGGGCTTTGGCTGGTCAGTGGAGGAGCGCAACGCCTGGATCGTACCCACACTATTCTTCGGGATCATCAGCTTTGGCTGCTCTCTTGGAAGCACCACAGCGATTACTTTCTGCGTCGACAGCTACCGACAGTACGCGGGCGAGGCGTTGGTCACGCTTAATTTTTCCAAGAGTTAGTCCAACCTCATCCTGCACGGCCAAAGCAAGTGTAGTTGAGGCAGCAGAAGCTAACAACAGGGCAGATATCTTCCACGGCCTCGTCTTCTCGCTCTTCTTCCCGAACTGGCTGCATTCCTCTGGGGCTAAGGATGTCTTCCTCGCCATTGGGGGCATCCAGTTAGCTTTCCTGCTTTTTTCGATACCCATGTATATATACGGTAAGCGTGCCCGCGCATGGACTGTTCGCCGGAACATCATGGAGAAATTTTAAGGCCTCGATAGCATTCTTTCTTCTATGATTCAGATTCGCTCTGAAAGAATGTTTATTTTATTACAGCATGCATCAGTATTAGCGTGGTATTTTCTGGATCCAAGGAAAGACTATAAGTCACTCTAGACGAGATCAGATTTGCTTGTCGCATTTTCTAGAGTTTCTGAAATAGCTCATGCAGGGTATCAAGGGCTTGATAGAATCCATGCTATGCTTTTTCATATATTCTCACGGTGCCATTCACACGGTCATGCCTGGCTATGTAGAAACTCTAATGAGCATGTTTATTAGATAAACCATCATCTTTCTCAATGATGATTGACTCTTTCGCCCTGACCCGGTAACCTATACTGGGTTATTACGAATATTTAGTTTGCGGAATCTCTTATAATAACCAAGTTTAACAACTACCACAGTACTACATACCAAGGGCCTGTCCTTACCAAGATGACTTGCCAGATGCGTGTCGAAAAGGCGGGGAAATGCTCGACTCATGGACAAGCCATAGTTGGAGATGGAGAGTCGTGCCCAGCGCCTCATCCCGCAAGACACATCCTACAAGGCTCATCCCACGAAGACTCGTTGTCCTGCGAAGACTCGTTCTAAAAAGGGTACCAAAGACTCGTCCTTTAGGGTGTTGCTTAGAGAATCGGGAGGGTCTGTCACGGGAAGGTTTGACGATTACATCGTTCAGAAGTGTACTATCAATTATCAACCAAGTAATATCGAAAGTCCAGATGTCAGCGCGATTCAGAAAAACACGATTGATTGGGTGAACTGAGTGGGCAGTTGTTAGACGGCGAGGGTCATAAGCCAAGGATCCTACGCCAGTATTGATCAGTATGTAACATACAAAGGGAGGTCCTTCTTATGTAATTCTGACAGGGGACGTCCATACGCAAACTCGGTTTACGTACACACAAAAGTGGGGATCGCCAAGGAGCCTACGAGCCACGAGTCGTTGGACTTGGTGGAGAGGGGAGATGGCTACGACGGCTCTCCAATCAACTGCAGATATCTTCCTCGCCTCTCAGAGAAATGGCAGAAGCCTCAAAGATCGCACAAGCCACGAAAGCCGGTTGATTCTCCAGAAACACCATTCCGAGGTCGCGTCAAGACATGACGAGGTCATTCGAGGAGCCGCAAAACGCCCCTGGCGGAGCATCAGACGCGTTCACGAATGCTAAAATGCCACCCTTCCCAGACTGATCACCGAGCGCGAGGCTTTTTCCCTTGAACTCAGCCGTTGCCGTTGCCGCTGCCGGTTGCAAGCATGACTACCGAAACGTACATCCCTCCTGAGGAGACTCAGAGGATGTTCGCTACTACGATAGCGGTCACATACTTTCTCTTCTCCATCGCGGTAGTGACCACGCTCCTTCGGTGAGCTTCGGCTGGTGCTTTGCGGCCATGCTTATACTCATCTTTTTGATACCAGGATTATCATCAGACGGCGAACTCGTGCGCCCTATCGGCTTGACGATTTCCTCATCTTCCTCGCTGTTGTGAGTCGGTAGCTCCGCTGGAAGTACTGCTCTGACCTCTTCGAAAGTTGATTCACGCCGGCCTCGTGGGCATGCGCCATTACGATGCGATTCATAGGCGTGCCAATGATTTGGAAAACCCAAGACTGTCCGATTACGATTGGAGCTGGGATTACCCGAATGTTCTCATCACACCCAGACAAGCATACCTATGGGAGATGATTACGAAGATGTTTTTACTGCAATCGACCATGTATATCGCTATTTTGGGGTACGTTGGCCTGCGGTCCTAGCTTATACGTAACGCAATCTAATGCCCTGCTAGTATCGTCAAACTCTCCATTTTGCAGTTCTACCATCGATTCATCACGAATAAAGCCGGTCGGATACTCAATCACTGCGCTTCTGCCTTCATTCTCATGTTGACCATCGCTATATTCTTTGTAAGTATCTGCCCGATAACCCACTTCACCCACTGATTCTGTGTCAGGCAAGCCTGTTCCAGTGCACGCCGGTTGAGGCGTTTTGGCTACTCGAGCCACCTGAACCATGGAGATGCCTCCCGGATGAAGAGCCCATATACATAACCCACACAGTGGCCAACACTCTGACCGATATCTTTGTCCTCATGCTACCTATCCGGGTCGTTCTCCAGCTTCAGATCAGTACGAGAAAGAAATGTGAGTCTCAAGTTGATGATCTCAAACAACCTTTACTCACCTACGAACAGGGGGCCTCGCTGGGATCTTTGCTCTCGGTGGCATCGCAACGATCGCCAGTATCTGGCGCTTGGTTCTCCTAATAAACACACTCGACCCGGACAACACACTCTTGGATGGCGCTAGGCAGGATTGGATGATTCAGATCGCTAGTCACGTCGAGTTTTCGTTGGGTATCGTAGCTGCAAATGGCCCCGCACTCGGAGCGCTCATTCGCGCCATACGCAAGAGGGAGATCACCTTTTCGAGTAGCTCACGCGGCAACACAGGCCACCGTCATGAGCTCAGAGACTACGGCAAAGGGGGCACAGTACACGCGTCCAGTGCTGGCGAGGAACAATCAAGCATGGATTATATTGTCCTCAAGTAGCGCGGCATTGCCCGGTGGATCTCGAGGCGATAAGAGTTCGTGACAGAGCCTCTTCGGCAAGACTTGAGCTTCCGACTGCGTATGCGTACATAAGGTCTTTGAAACGTACATACTTCTTTGTCGATGTACATATCAATGGGGTGCTGCCGTGTGTTTCAGTGGCGAGTTTCGGTACTCTCGACGTGCGCAACGGTGGGAAAGTTCTGGCGAACGAGGTAGGGACGGCCGAAGCTATGATGCGGGCCGCACTGGCCGTTTGCTGATGACAGAAATAGTAAGTAGATACAATTGCCTATTACATATCGCACTATCGCGTCATCCTCTCTGACCACTTCTCGGCTTCTGAACCTTCAACCTCACAGAGAGTACCCTTGATCACCCTCTAGGAATTCTGGCCAAAGCGAATATACGCCGGAAAGCTCCACACTCTGAGCCACCGGCAACGCGTCATCTGGACTTAGCATGATAGTACTTTCCGGTAAACTATACAAGTCTCCTTCCTCTGAAGGCGTCTGTCCCTCAGCCAGATCCTGACTAACGTTTCCAGGCCATATATGACTCTCAGTGTCACTGAGAATCACGCCGGCAGATGAGCGCTTCATCGGAATGGCCTTGACCAGCATCCCCGTTGACATGGTCAGAAGCGCAATCGCTCTATCAATGATCTCGGCACTCTTACTGCTAAGACGCAGTGTCCACCTGTACTCCTCCAGTTTCTGCTTGTAACCGTTTGCCTCTTCCTTCGTCAGGGCCGTCACCCACAGTAAGCTGATGAAGGTCCCCACCAATGCAAGCGAGTATTTCGACGAACTATACCAGAAGCTCTGCAGGTGTTCCGGGCGTAGGGCACACACGAAATCGGTTGCAGACGAGAGACGTGCCTGGGCTGCCACCCGACATATTCGGACAAGCGATGCGTTTGTCTCGCAGACGAGTGAGCGAATTATGCGCCTGTGCAAAGTCATCTCCACAGCGTAGTACGCGAGGTGCAGGTAGCCGACGGAGTTTAGCTTCTTCATTTTGACGCCGTCCATACGCAAGCAGTCCGGCAGGCGGGAGAACCACTCTTTGAGCCGAATCTGAATAGGTTTGGCCTTCTCAAGAACCCAGCTCACGCCTTCGCCAGTTCGTTTTTTGAATTCCTCGCATGCATTGAGCGTGTAAAACTCCGAAAGAATGATTGCTAGGATCTCGGTCAAACGGATCATCTCGCCAAACAGAATGCGGCCTTTGTCCACCTCAGTGCTGCCTTCTTCTTCATCTTCCTCTGCGGCGCGCTCAGGAAAATCGTCTTCACCGACGGGTTCCACCATCCAGTCGAAGGCGGAAATATGCGACGGACGTCCGTGCATCAGAGCCCCCCATTTGTCTTGCATGAAGAGGGCCCATCCGAGCCGTTTCCGCAGGCCTCGTTCCCAGGACGGTATGCGCCAGCTTGAGCAATCGAGATGAAGTCCGAGATCCTGTCCGATCGCGACAAGGCTGCCAGTCAACGCCCATGAGTCACCTTCCGGACGTTGGAGGAGCAGCAGGCCTGCTTGAATCGTCGAAAGCTTCGGCCGGGAGATGGCGTGGCTCATGGTTTTGACCGCAAGCGTCTCCAACTCTCGGAAATCAGGCTTTTGGAAGAGGGCTAGGTCCGAGGAGTATGACCACCAGTTTAATGCTAACATGTACACAGCTGCAAGAAGAGGGGGAGAGAACTCGCGATGACTTCTCGCGTATTTTTCGAGAAAAACTCTCTTGTGAAGAATGGGGAAGCTGGGATGGACTATACGGAAATACAATCTAGCCAAAGCCTGCCCATGTGGAGCGACCACAGCTTCTATTTTGTCGAGACACTCAACATCCTGATCGCGGCTGGAAGTGCTTTGGTCGGGTTTGAGGAGAAAAGATTCAGCACCGTTGACATTACGCAGCGAGAGGGCACCCAATAGTATCTCATCTCTTTCATTCAGAGGATTCAGGGACACTACACCAGGCTCAAACTCTGAACTCGCGCCGACATGGAAGCTGTGTCGATGATTTTGGAGACCCAACGTCCTTTTCAGTAGCGAAGGTCCTTTCATGTTTGCATAGTCGGCAACCGGAGTCTCCTGTGTGATGATGGACTCGTGACGTTGAGGTCGAATGTCTTCCTCTGTGGGAATACCTGGAGCGTTGTTTGGAGTGGCAGGATCTTGCACTTCCACTGCATTTGTTCTTTCGCCTGAACCGGAATTGCTCGTATTTCTTCTCTTCCGGGGTTGAGGATTCTCTAGAAAGAGGCATGTTTGGTGATGGAATCTGCAAAGAACGCAGATAGTGTTGCCTTCCTGCATTTCGCATCTGCTCCTCCTTTTTCGACAACCATCGCAGGGGCGCCGCTTTGTTGTTATCATTTCCAGGTGCTGCAGGTTTATTGTTGGTGTCGAAGACGACGTTGAGCTTGTCACTCTGAATTAACTCTACGATCTCTTTATCCTTCAACTTCTACCGGCTAGATGTATAGATTAGTCGAGTTTAGGTCCTTGAAAATGCTCATTGTATCTACGGAAGACACACCGACTATATAGTGACAGCGGCAAGTCTAAGGACAAACAAACATACACTTGCCGAGTAAGAGAAGGTCGTCGAGAAACAACACTAGATTTTGACGCTGATGGGAGAACGGCGCAAGAGACGAAATAATGAGGATGTAGTGCTTTTCACGTAGCAGTTCGCCATTCGGAAGAGTTGATTTATCTGTAGAAGTGAATCATTAATAGCAGCTAGCCCGGATATAAGGTTCGATCAAATATCGGCTGCAACTTGTGCAGCTGGCATTGGTGAACCTGATACGTAAGTGCGGAAAGCGAGTCATTGGCGGAAGATAAGGCAGTGGCTGCGGGCTGATTTATTAGCACCAGAGTCGTGGGTACGTATAACCGCGTATGCTGAAGATGAGGAGTTTGGCATGGTGAAGCTACCACCACAACTGAAATTTACCTTCTCAGCGGCAATATGCCTACACGGCTTTACGAACACAAATGCTGAACATATGAAGCATATCAAACCGGGCCCTGGAAGTTCTCCGCGCACTTCAAGCTTCCGACTGTTGCCACTCCAACGGTTTCCTTCATACAACTTCCTTCTCCCTCGTTATAGTACCATCCTTGCTCTCCAGGCCTGCGTCCACGCCATCAACATACAGAGGCGTGAGATGTTCGCCCCTCGGCCCCTTTCCTGGAGGATAAACGGCCACTTCCACTACCGACTCAGTCTGTGGCCAGATAGATTTGCAAATCACGTAATAGGAAAGGACGGAAGTAACGAAGCCGTAAATCCAGGCGAAGGAGTAGATCCTGGTAAGTTAGTTGAGATTCCAATATACATGTGTCGTCTCATGGCGATGAAACTCACTTCCAGGCGCCTCCGACATTCAGGCTGTTCTCAATAGATTTGGCGAATCCCGGCAGAAGGGGGGCCACGGCGATGAAGAAGGCCAAGTATGCACGGATGTTGAAGCCTCCAGTATACCAATAGATGCCGTGGCTCTTGTACATCTCATGGATGTTCAATTTTCGTTGCTGGAAGAGGATCAGTCAGGTAGCCATATGGAGAAGTATTGAAGGGGAAGTCTGTAGAGCTAGTTTCCATGCTCTGCATAAAGGAAAGCAACATGTACCTTGATTATATAGTAGTCGCACACCATGACGCCGGCAAGAGGACCCATCAAGCAAGAATATCCACTCAGAAAGGCAAGCAAGCCAGCTGCATTCTTAATGATGTTCCATGGCGTAGAGACAACGCAAAAGACGGAGATGAACAACGTGCCTCGAAATATGTTGATATACCTAAAGCCACATTAAGCCATGTTCTACCATAAAGTGTGAGCTACTCACTTTGGCGCAATACCAGAAATATCATTCGAGAACGGATATGATCCTGCTGCAATCTGATTGCCGATAGTTGCGAGCCTGCGCAAGTCAGTCTTTGCTTCAAGTAGCATTCTACCAGTACATGAGATACATGGAGCACTCACATGAAAGATAGAGACACGAAGAACTTGGCTGCGCGAGAGTCAAAATTGGCAATGATTGCTGGCATATACCACTCAAAGCTACCCCAGATCTGCTGGCTTGCACTCGTGACAAAAATAGGGGTAAGGGCGCCGAATGTGCCGATAATTGGAAGTGCGAAAAATTGATGGTAGCCGGCAAGGTTATTCTTCGAGAATCGACCAAAATCTGGCATGTTCACAGCAAGAGAGGAGAAGAGACCAATGATGACATTCAGTCCTGTAAGCGCAGAGTAGGCCGTGTTCATATAGGTGGATGTTATCTGCATCTTCCCCGTGACGAGGGCACCACCCTGTATTCCGGTTAGCCCCAGCAAGTTTGGCACTCTTTGTAGGCTTACACCATTGGTAACTGCGGCTCCCCAGATGAAAAGAGCTAGGAAGGTTGGGGGAACGACGACGCCCTTGACCCAGAAGAGAATTCGCAACTTCTCAATCGGCATGAGAGAAAGAACTGTCCACGTCAGCGTGAGGATTTTGTGATGCAGCTAAGAGCTCACTCGTTTGAAGTATCCAATACAGCATGAAACAGAGTATGCCTGCAGAAGTGATGCCAGCATCCTCCGGAAGCCGATTCGGAAAGTTGATAAACTGTGGCCAGATCGCTTCGATCATGCGCTGGAGGAAAGCACCAGCCTGGACGGTCAAGATTGCAGTCCACATAAGTGCAACAAAAGCTTCCGGATGGATTCAGCAGTCTCATCATGCAATTGGACTTCAAGGGTTACTCACATCTGATACAGATCATCAAGTAAGACCCGTACATGCCGAAGATTGATCGAACAATGACCGGGAAGGAGATGTGATATGTAGCACCCATCTTGCCAGTTGCAGTGACGGCCAAGGAGCAGATCAGAAAGCCGAAAAACACAATCGGGATGGTTTCACGTGCGGTAAATCCTAGAGACATGACGCTGGAAACGGTACTCGCGAGCGGTGGCGCGAGCATGTCAGAGCACCCTGCCAGCGGTCAGTAGAGGTAAACATTCAGTATGTTTTGCCCTTACAGTACGCCCAATAATCGATTCCTCCCCATGTTCGCTTCCCAATCGGGATCGGATCAAGATCTGACAATGATCAGTCTAGTGTTCGCTTTGGATGGAGCCAATATATTGTACCAGGATTAGACCATCTCGGATTGTCATAAAATCCACCCCTCATCAGCACCGTCAATGAGAGATGCGGTCTAATCCTCTCAAAGCGCTTCGGCGAAAAGAACATCATGTCTGACTCTGAATCGATGTTGAGTAGGAGATTAAGCCAGGTGGACTTGGTATAGTGCAACAGAGAGGTCTTGCAAGCAAGGAATGCGAACAAGACAGATCATCGAGAAGCGAGCCAGGATTTCTTGCTCTGATATATAGCTCTAACGCTGACGATGTCCCCGCCATACTGGACCCTTTGAACTTGTTGCTCTTGCGGAGCATATCGTGATTAGATTGGTATCGCGCCGACGGTCCTTTGCCTCGAGGCGGGCGAAGGACAACTAGATACGCCTGCCAAGCAAGGTGTGCCATGGGCAATCGACTCTGTGTCGAAGCTCAAGGCGTAGGGTCGCTCATGCAGGCAGACTCAGAGATCCAATGGATTCACAATCAACATTGTAACTTCGACAGTTGTGGCTGCTCACGATAAGGCCTGGAAATAGATAAGGCGAACATCACCCGACGCCACGACCCGCGGCCACTGCTAACGCGCCGGCGGCCTCGCCGGCGGCCTCCGCCGTAGGCTCTTGCGGCTGATGGGGATCAAGGAATGCACGAACGGTCTTCTCTCGTGTGTGTTCCATCGTCGTTGTTATTGGAGATGGGTCAACAACATCTTGCTTCGTTCAGCTCTCTTCAAGATCGCGTTTTCCGCATCTGCGTGACCAACGATATATTTCTGCCTGATCTCAGTCATCCATCCTCGTCTCCTCGTCATTGCATTCGGCAGCTTGCTAAATATATTTGGCAACCGATCGGATTTCGCAAGCGCGTGCGATGGCCACCCTAGAACTGCCGGAGGAGCTTAGCATCGATGCGAAGCCTTATCCCTTCACCTTTCCGCTGAAGCACACAGCACTATTGGTGATAGACATGCAACGAGTGCGGCCTTAGTCAAGCAAAAGTTAACACCATAATGTTAACAACTTCTAGGACTTCTTGCTCGCTGATGGGTTCGGACAAATCCAAGGCGGAGACCTTGACGCTGTTCAGGCTTCGATTGCTCCAACGAAGAAGCTGCTCGGGATGTGTCGCGCATTGGACCTCAAAATCTTCCACACCAGAGAGGGTCACAAGCCGGATCTGTCAGACTGCCCATCTTCCAAGCTTGTCCGACAGGTAGCTGCGCCTGGTAATGCGCAGCATAATCTCGTTATAGGTGAAGAGGGGAAGATGGGCAGGCTCCTGGTGCGGGGAGAGTATGGACACGATTTCGTGAATGAGCTTAGGCCGATCCCAGGTGAAATAGTGATTGACAAGCCAGGAAAGGGATCATTTTGGAATACAACCATTCTTCACAAACTCAAAGCTCACGCTATTACCCATTTGATCGTTTCTGGGGTGACCACCGAATGCTGCTTCGCTACCAGCATCAGAGAAGCGAATGATAGAGGCTTTGAGTGCTGTAAGTACCTGATTTCTTAAACCGTGATATATATCCCTAAAGCCCAATTTCGCGAAACAATAGGCAACTGAGCTCTTTCGTCTTGATTCCACGCTGATGGACCGGATAGGTGGCGTCGAAGAGGCTACCGCCGGGTACAATGCGTCCTTCAAGCGCTCCAGTTTGGACATGATCCACTGGTCGCAAGGCCTGTTCGGTTTTGTCGCCGGACTACAG
>QQTW01001358.1_pt1 | contig 17036 bp, 22 predicted proteins | sample 1904831 | NCBI WGS metagenome assembly QQTW01 (sample SAMN09435610, study PRJNA476489) | Subsurface metagenome, whole genome shotgun sequencing project. | reverse complement strand
GCAGTAAATATGTCTAATACGAGTTTTAAGACTACGGGGGAATGGCGCTCTATCAACTGGCGAAAGCTGGAGCGTAGAGTGTATAAGCTGCAACGCCCGAATTTATCGAGCCTCTCAGCGTGGCGATGTAAGAACATATCGCAGACTCCAAAAAACGTTGATGAATTCTTGGTCAGCAAGAGCTGTCTTCGGTTCGTAGAGTTACCCAGGATAATCGAGGGAAAAGGACGGCGGGCGTGGATGGCGTTAAATCGCTGACCCCAAAACAACGCCTAACCCTAATCAATAAACTAAAACTGGGTTCTAAGGTTAACCCAACCAGGCGTGTATGGATTCCCAAGCCTGGAAAGGATGAAAAAAGACCTTTAGGTATACCTACAATGAAAGACCGCGCCTTGCAAGCGCTTACCCTACAAGCTTTAGAGCCAGAATGGGAAGCGCGATTTGAACCTAACTCATACGGGTTCAGAGCCGGAAGGTCATGTCATGATGCAATCGAGGCAATATTTAACTGTATCAGGTATAAACCAAAATTTGTGCTTGATGCTGATATAGCAAGTTGTTTCGACCGCATCGACCACTCGGCACTGCTCAAAAAACTTTCGACATCTCCTACCATTCGCCGTCAAATACGGGCTTGGTTGAAAGCGGGGGTGATGGACAACAAGCAGTTGTTTCCAACACTGGAGGGAACGCCGCAAGGCGGCACTATTTCGCCACTTTTGGCAAATATTGCCCTCCACGGCATGGAAAACCGAATCAAACAAGCTTTTCCAAAAGGTACAATCCTCAAGGAAGGTAAATATTCTGGGTATCAACCAGGAGCAATGTTGATTAGGTATGCCGACGACGTGCGCCATTTAACCAGGTGCTAGACTCCTCTCACAGAGAGGAGAGGTTAGGAAAAGATGACCTCTGGGTCAACAACTTACCGGCAGGGCGAAAGCCAGAGGGGACAGTAGCATGTTGATAAAGCGGAAAAAGTTAGAAGACGCTTATAATTTTGTTCCGCAAGACCCGCGTGATATGGTGAGAGCCAAACTGCCCAAACCTCAGTTTCCAGTGATGGAAGCGTACATCCCCCGACTCACAGCGTCTCATGGCGGGGTCACTGTAATAGGATGGTTAGGTCGTCACCATCTGAACTTTCCTTACAGTGAACGGTAAGGAACGACCTTACTCAAGGAAACGGAAAAGGCACCTAAGTCACGCTCGATACATCTAGCATTTAGGGAAAGTGGGATTACCCGCCGTACCGAGAGGTACAGGGTAACGGAGTCACCGTAATACTCAGAGGACGGGAAAGCCGTCTACAAGGGGAAGGGTGACAGGTGTTACAAAACTCGACTTGTGAGGTACGCGAGATGCGAAATGCCGAAACTGTGTTGGGAATTATACATGAACGTGGTAAACGGGGACTGCCACTGGAAGATGTTTATCGACAATTATTTAACCCCGATTTATTTCTACTTGCTTACGGCAAAATCTATCGCAATGCAGGTGCAATGACACCAGGTGCAACGGACGAAACCGTAGACGGAATGTCAAGAGCGAAAATCGATACTATTATTCACGATTTACGTGATGAAAAATATCGATGGATGCCTGTACGTCGTGTTTACATTGAGAAGAAAAACTCTTCAAAAAAACGACCACTTGGTATTCCTCGTTGGTCAGATAAATTGTTGCAAGAAGTTATCCGCCTTATATTGGAGGCATACTACGAGCCACAATTTAGCGCTAGTTCTCATGGCTTCCGTCCTCAACATGGGTGTCACACTGCCCTAAGCGAAATCTACCATAAGTGGATAGGGACAAAATGGTTTATAGAAGGCGATATCGCGCAATGTTTTGATTCATTAGAACATTCAATTCTCCTTAATATATTGAGAGAGAAAATTCAAGATAATCGCTTTTTAAGGTTAATTGAAAACTTGCTCAAAACCGGATATTTATTAGAATGGCGATATAATGCAACCCTCAGTGGGAGTCCACAAGGAGCAATTTTAAGCCCAATTCTTGCAAATATTTATTTAGACAAGTTTGATAAATTTGTCGAGAAAGAACTAATTCCAAAATACAATCTTGGCAAGAGACGCCGAACCAATCCAGAATGGCAACGATTACAACAGCAAGCGAAACGTTTGAAAAATAAGGGTCAAATAGATGAGGCACATACTGCTCGTAGATTAATGCAGCAGGTTCCCTCTTTAGACCCACAAGACCCAAACTATCGTAGGCTACGTTATATTCGCTACGCCGATGATTGGCTAATTGGTTTCAGTGGACTACGACAAGAAGCAGAAGAGATTAAACGTGAAATCGGCAATTTTTTGAGAGAAAATCTCAAACTTGAATTGTCAGAAACTAAAACGTTAATTACTCACCCACGAACGGAAGCTGCCCGCTTTCTTGGTTATGACATTGTAGTACTAAATAGCGACCAAAAGCTTGATAGGCGGGGACACCGCAGTATTAACGGGCAAATTGGTTTAAAAGTTCCAACCGATGTTATTAAGAGCAAGTGCGCCCGTTTCCTACTCCACGGTAAACCGATACACCGTGTAGAATTAACCCATGATTCTGTTTTTAGCATCGTGGCACATTATCAGCACGAATTTCGGGGAATCGTAGAGTATTATCGATTGGCTTATAACCTATACCAACTAAACCGTTTGAAATGGATTATGGAACGGTCGTTAACCCAAACCCTCGCACACAAACTGCGTGTCAGTGTTAGGGAAATATATCGTCGCTATCAAACCACACTTCAGACTCCTGATGGTTCATACATTGGGCTACAGGTGAAAGTTGAACGAAGCGAAGGACAAAAGCCATTGATAGCAAATTGGGGAGGAATTTCTCTATCGCGAAATATGAAATCAGTCCTAAACGATTCTCCTTTAAATATTGTTGGTCCGAGAACTGAACTAGAACGTAGACTTTTGGCTAATACCTGTGAACTTTGTGGTTCACATGAAGATATCCAAGTACATCACGTTCGAGCGCTTAAGGATTTACATAAGAAGGGAAGAACCCCACCACCCTACTGGGTCGAAATTATGGCAACACGACAACGCAAAACTTTAGTAGTGTGTCGCCAATGCCACATGTCCATCCATGCAGGATGCGTAAAACAAACAAATACCACAAACATGTAAACACTGGAAAGCCGGGTACTCTGAAAGGCGTAAGCCCGGTTTGGGGAGGGGCGGACAGAAAAGTGCTTTTAGTAACTCGCTGGTCGCCTACTCTACTTCCTATTGGGAGTTGTAGGTTCAAAATCCGAAGCTGTGGAAATCAAACAGAAAATCGCCACGTTTTTACGTGACAAGTTAAAACTGGAACTCAGTGATGACTCATACGCTCATTAGCCATGCAAGGGATGAGGCTGCTAAATTCCTGGGTTATGAAATCCACATACTACATGCCGATGATAAACATGACCACCGTGGTCAAAGATGTATCAACGGTAGCGTAGGGCTAAGGGTTCCTAAAAGCGTAATTAAAGACCATTGTCTTAAGTACATGCGCTCTGGAAAGCCTATACACCTTACACAAAGGGTTAACGACGATGCCTACAGCTCGCGTTAGCCAATATCAGGCGGAGTATCGAGGAGTAGTCCAGTATTACCGCATGGCTTACAACCTCCATACGCTATCCCTACTCAAACGAGTTACAGAGCTATCCCTAGTAAAAACTCTGGCGAAGAAGTTTAAAACCACTTGCCAGAAAATTTACAAGCAATATCGTGCAACCATTGATACGAAAGATGGCACTTATCGGGTGTTACAAGTAACAGTGGAACGTGATGGAAAATTACCTCTGAGAACTTATTTCGGTGGAGTTTCTTTGCGGTGGAATAAGTGGGTCGAAATTGATGATAATAAGGCTAATCATATCTGGAACGGACGTAGCGAAGTCGTTCAACGCCTTTTAGCCCAAGAATGTGAAATTTGCGGAGCAACGGACAATATTGAAGTCCATCATATCCGCTTTCTTAGCAGATATTAAGCAACAAGGATGCAAAGAACGTCCAGAATGGATGAAGAAAATGTCGGCACGTAGACGCAAAACTCTAGTAGTTTGCCGTCAATGCCATGAGAAAATTCAGTATGGACGCTACGATGGTCAAACCTTTAAACGTAAAGATTACCGGAAAGCTACGTGATACGGAAACGGTCATGCGTAGTTTGGAGGGGGGTGGTTGGAAAAGTACCAATATTGGTAACTCGCTGGCTACCTACCCTACGTCACGTACAGTTCTTAGGGGAGGGGGTGACGGTAACGCCACCTTCTTACCCGACCCGATCAGACAAAATAAAGGTAAATGTCTAACTAAGCCTCAAAAGGAAAAAGTTCTAGCCAAACTCAAAGAAATTAGAGAATGGCTAAAGCGAAATCCAGATGTGCCACCTGAAGCCGTAATAGCCAAACTTAGTTTTGCAGTTTTAAAGCAAGCAACTAGAATGCCAACGACATTTACGCCAGCAATTGAATTAATAGTACTAGCTTATTCATGGCTTGGTAGATAGTACAAAGCGCTTTTCCTAGTTGTCATCATTAGGTTTAAGGTAGTACCAAGAGGTTATAACGAGAAACTTTAAACCAACGAAGCATACTTGTTGTCCTCATTTGTGTAAATATTTCAAACAACGACCATCAGACCAATTTACGGACAACTCGCACACGTACAATTACATAATATTTAAGCTTACGTATGCCGTGGAGAAACAATTGGGCTACCAAACACAGTATCAGCTAAAACCATCACGCTCGTTGTGTTTAGTTAATTTTTGAGGCAAACATTTAACCAGTTTTAAGCCTAATTGTGCTTGAGTTGAAGTACCTTTTCCCCTCCATACACAAAAACTCGAAGGTACTCACCACAATCGCTACAAGCAAATACAGAACAACCAAATGTAGTCCCCGATAAGGTTATAAAGAGTGATTAAATGGTTGAACTCCTTAAATTTTCCAAATTTCTCCAAAGTTGTCAGGTCAATGATGACCTGTAAAAATGGTTTGCGCCCTTTGGGACAGTCTGACAAAATTTCTCTTCAGTCTTTTGAAAGGACATAAGTCATAACAATTGCTTATGTACTAATTATTGCAAAAAAGCACTTTGAGCTTCTCGCAATTCAACATGGGGATTTGCAGACTGAATTATCTGCATTGCCTGGTCATAAGACGAACCAGTCAGAATTAAGTAAGAAGCTAGTATCATTCCTGCTCTAGGTATTCCATTAGTAGAATGAACTACAACAGCGTGACCAAGGCAATCTTGACTATTAACAAACTTCTGTAATTCCAAAACTTGTTCTTTACTTGGTGGAGTGGCTCCTGTAGTTAGTAACCAAAGGTGTGGGATATTTGCCTACCGATATAAAATTAGGTTGGAGGAATCATCCAGAACCGAGACAATTAGACCAATGCCCGCAGATTGTAACTCGGTTAATTCCTCTACCATTGGCTTACGCACACCTGGTAGTTTGCCCGGAATCACCCACCATAAGTTCTCTTTAATTAGTTAAATTTGTTCTTGTTCCATTTTTAAAACCCTTTACGGTGAAAAATAGGGTCTCTCAAACCAGAATGCAACATTTACAAGTCCAATCAATACTGGCACTTCTACCAAAAGACCAACAACGGGTGCAAACGCTGCACCCGAATTAATTCCAAATACAGCAATTGTAACAGCGATCGGCAGTTCAAAATTATTACCAGCAGAGGTAAAAGCAAGGCTTGCGGCTCTGGAGTAGTCTGCTTTAATGCGCCATGCCATGTAAAAACTAACTGAAAACATGAGTATAAAATAGACAATTAGCGGAATTGCAATCCGAACCACATCTAGTAAAATCTGTACAATCAAATTTCCTTTAAGCTTTAAAGTACGAATCCTGGTACTAGGACACAAAACATCGATGTCCACAAACAGCCCACCAATTCAAAAAACTTATCAAAAGTATACCTCTATCATTTGAAAAAAAGTTGATTTGACAACTAACAAATGTATTAAGTAAAATAAAGATATTTTAAGAAAAGTTAAGCGATTATTAAAGGTCGTCACAGCAACGAGTAGGTAATATCGGGCTAAAACGGCGGAACTCTGCTAAGTACTGCTCAAGGACGACAAATTGAGGTAAATTGAGGCTGTAGTAGATCCAACGTCCTTCCTGGCGAGAACGTACTAAGCCTGCTTCTCGTAAGGTTTTAAGGTGAAAAGACAGTTTAGACTGACTTACTCCCAAAGTATCGCACAAGTCACATACACAGAGTTCGCGTTGTCGCAATAGTTCCAATACATTAACCCGCAAAGGATCGGAAAGAGCATGAAAACCCGCAACAATTAAATTTGAAATGGCAGTAGGAGGAGTTTGCATCAGTTTTTGTTGATGGATTTGCAGCAACAGCTATATCTATATTTATTATGAGCGATTGCACTTGAGAATAGCTACGAATAAAAGTAGGTGACTAGAGTACCGTTAGCGTAAAATCTCGCTATAAGTCCACGGTGTAACTTTACATCAAAAACTAGTCTTCGCTTAACTTATGCTCTTGTCGCTGCTCGGTAAGGGCGCAACTCAACAGTAACCTTGGCCAATAATCCCCAGTTAGGGACACCAAAGTAACTATACCGAGACTTAATTACTTCGGTGCTTGTCTAGTTTGCCCTTAGATAAATTCACCAATTACAGGAGTAGGAGTATTTAAATAAACTTGTTTTCCTTTCTCCGCAGAATTATGTTCGGCTGCAAATTCCTTTGCACAGCAATGAGCAATTTGAGAGAGAGGGACGTTTATATAGTTTGATTGGGTACTGTTCATTTTTATCTCCCAAATTTACACCAGCGAATGAGATGCAATTGTTTCAGGTTAAGAGTAATAAGTTTAACTTGCGAAAAGTTTCAGTGTTAAGTTCTTTCCTACTCATGAGTTGTACCATCGGGCATAATAGCCCCACAAAGGTTGGCTCCACTTAGCTGTGTTCCATCCAGGATTGCCCCACACAAGTTTGTGCAGCTTAGGTTAGCTTCGGTTAGATTTGCTGCTGACAAATCTGCCCCAGACAAGTTTGCTCTATATAAGTTTGCCCTATGGAGAATAGCCATTTTTAGGTCTGCCTTAGACAAATTTGCATATTTGAGATTGGCTCTTGTTAAATTTACCTGCGGCAAGAATGCCCAACACAAATCGGTACACAAAAAGTCGGCTTCGCTCAAGTTAGCTGCACAAAGTTTAACCCCAGTCAGAATAGCACCGCTGAAATCAATACCAATTAAGTTAGCACTACACAGGTTAACCTCAGCCAGATGTACTCTGGTAAAATTTCGCTCTCCATTTGCATATTGCAGCAACAGTTCATCCGTTTCCATATCAACCGCTTCTAAAAATCTAGTAATATCTAGACATAAGTCCACGGTATAACTTTAGGTCAAAAACTATTAGCGCTTACGCTTGGAAGCTGCTCGGTCTTTCAACTCAACAACAACCTTGACCAATAATCCCCAGTTAGAGATACAGACTGTACTTTGACGTTAAAAATTATTCAATTGTCGTTACCCATTCCATACGTAGTGCGATTCGTTCTGGAGAAACCCAGTATATGGGGGGATTCCAGGCTTTGGTAGAGTAACCCACATTGGGCTGAGTTCGCACTTTAATCCTCTACCGATGATAACTTGATATCCATGTAAGTGAGGTAAGTAACCTAGAAAACCAAATCTTACCGCCCTGGTGCGGGGCTGAAAGCACGTAAACTACCAGTTTCTGGTAGCCTCTACGGAAGAGACTGACTATCAAATCCGTAAAGCGGGGACGAAAGCGGATAAAGATGACAATTGCTGAAAACATCCTCCGCAAGCAAGAGTTCTATAAGCGAGCCAACACAATTGTGCTGGAAAATCGTGGGGTAGAGCAGGCTAAATGTCGTTGAGCCACCGTTAAGAATAACCAGGGGATATAAGCTTGTGATTCGGTCACACCCTGGGTTGGGAATATCCGGCAAGGGTAAGGTCTAACAGTATCTACGTACCGAGTTAGCGCACTACCTAGAACCCCGGTGGAAAGGCATACCCTAAAGTCTCAAACCAATGGATGTCAGGAACGAAGTAACCCTCATGTAATCTCCTGTTACGGTCGATTAACAGGTAAGCGGTCAGGCAACAAAGTTACTGAGGAAAGGATGGTTTAAGAAGCTAATGCCTAGACCGAACTAACGGTCAAAGCCTGAAAAAGGATGGAGTAATGTCCGGGATATGCCGACGTAAACCGCAATGTGCCAAAAGCTAGAGGTACAAGTAGCAATGAATAAGCCTAAATCTGATTCGATATCGAATACAGAGGGATGGAAGACGATTAATTGGCGAAAAGCCGAGAAATACATTTTCAAGTTGCAAAAACGCATCTATGCTGCTTCACGCTGTGGCGATGTCAAACGACTCCGCAAACTCCAAAAAACATTGATGAGGTCTTGGTCTAATAGGATACTAGCGGTTCGACGGGTAACAGTTGAGAACCAAGGGAAAAAGACCGCAGGAGTGGATGGTATAAAATCACTATCCCCAGCAGCACGTCTTGAACTGGCAGGGCAATTAAAGCTTACAGGAAAATCCAAACCTACACGTAGGATATGGATACCTAAACCTGGAAGTAATGAAAAACGCCCCTTATCGATACCCACAATTGAAAGCCGTGCCCTCCAAGCTGTAGTTAAAGCGGTACTCGAACCAGAGTGGGAAGCCCTCTTCGAGCCGGGAAGCTACGGCTTTAGACCTGGTAGGTCGTGCCAAGATGCAATTAAGCACATCAAAAATTGTATCCAAACAAAGGCTAAGTACGTATTAGATGCGGACGTAGCCAAGTGCTTTGATTGTATTAATCATAACGAATTACTCCGAAAAGTAAACACTTTCCCATCACTCAGGCGACAAATAAAAGCCTGGTTGAAATCGGGGGTGATAGACAAGGGAGTATTTACAGCTACATCAAGTGGTACGCCACAAGGCGGCATTTTGTCACCACTTTTAGCAAATATCGCCCTACACGGATTAGAAACGGTGGTTAAGGATTACGTTGAAAACTTAGCTTTCAAAAAGCTAAGTAGAATGGAGAAACGCCGTTCTATTGGTGTCATCCGCTACGCCGATGATTTCGTACTTTTACACGAAAACAAGTCCGTAATTTCCGGGTGTATGGCTGTAATTTCGGAATGGTTAGCTGGCATTGGCTTACAGTTAAAACCCTCCAAAACCCGTGTAGCTCATACACTTGACCCCAATAAGAGTGAAGATGGTATTGCTGGATTTGACTTTCTTGGTCATCATATTCAACAATTCCCAAGGGGTAAGTATCGTAGTGATGAAGATAACCACGGTAGAAAATTGGGTTTTGATACACTCATCACCCCATCAAAAAAAGCAATTTTGACACATCAGCGAGAAATTGCTGACATTATCAAAATGCACAGATTATCGCCACAATCGGCACTTATTAAAGACCTCAACCCCGTAATTAGAGGGTGGAGTGCTTACTATAAAGCCTCAGACAGTGGAACATCTGGAGATTTTTCCAAACAAGATAATCTGGTGTACCTAAAACTTCGGAGATGGGGAAAACGCCGTACTCGAAACGTCAAGAAAGCTCATCGCTTATATTGGCGAGCCATCGGTAACAGAAAATGGGTTTTTGCCACAGAAAATGGGGACGACCCGATACGATTAATCTCGCACACAGAATTTGCTAGTAGTAGCAATAAATATGTGCTGGTTAAAAGTGATAAAAGTCCCTACGATGGCAACCTAGTTTATTGGAGTACAAGATTAGGCAGACATCCTGAATTGCCAAATAGAAAGGCAATACTGTTAAAACAACAACAGGGTAAATGCGCCTGCTGCGGATTATACTTTCGTGAACAAGATGTAATGGAAGTTGACCATAAAACCCCAATTTCCAAAGGAGGAAAAGACGAGTGGGTTAATCTTCAGCTATTACATCGACATTGCCATGATGAAAAAACTGCTATTGATGGTAGTTCAGAAGTCCGTTAATGACAATAGGATTGCACATTGAGTAGCCGTGTGCGGTGAAAAATCGCAAGCACGGTTTCGGAAGAGAGGGGTGGAGTGGCAACACTCCCCTCGACTCTACCTCTCGGCGTTTACCCAACATCAAGCCACTAAATGATGGTTTCGTTTGTAGCTAGCAAGTTCTATGATTTGAGAAGCGCAAGCTTCTATAGTTTCGGCGATCGCGGCTTGCATTTCGTAAGGATAAGGATAATGAGCGAATTCATACTCGATAAACTGACCCAGATAATGCATCTCATAAAGACTTCCGCAGTTGTAAACTAGCTTTTGCACTGCATTTTGCCACCGCTCTAAAATACGGTAGCTGAAAAACCCGCTGCAAACTCCGCCGGACTCGTCCCAATAAGAAATACAAATTTGGTGCTTGAGATAGTTGATTTTCTTGATTTTCTTCGCTTTGCAGCCAGTAGCGTTAATAGCTCTGATGATATCAACTGGACTCAAACGCCAGATTTCTGGTTTAATTTTATTAGCAGCGATTAAACTCTTATTTCTGCGGTAGTTTTGATTTTGTAGCGAACTTGCCATGATACACCCCCTCTGATTTGTTTTACTGCAAGCCTCACACCAATTAGTTCGGGATAAGATAAATAAAGAAAGCCTTTCTTCACAAGGATTGCAGCTAAACTTTAAAATTGCAATTCTACTTTTAGACTAGTATTTACAAGTATACTTGTGAATTGCATTTAATATATATTTACAATTGATTAGAGTAAATTCCTTACAGTAGCGGAAAAATACTAAAGAAGTGGATGCAGAAGCTAGGAAAAAACTGCTTGAAGTAATAAAAATTGCTCGTGGAACCATGAGTCAGCGAGCTTTTGGCAAGCTTTTAGGCGTGTCCGCAACTGCGGTACAGTTATGGGAAAAAGGTGAAACGGTTCCTGATGTCGGTAATTTATCTCAAATCGCAGCGCGAGCGGGATATACGATGGAAGAACTGTTAAATTATTTGGGTCACAAGCCAATTTCCGAAACCTCTGATGTAAACCAGATTGTTAAATATATTAAGTCCATGCCGCTGAATGAAGTAGCAATAATTGGGCGTGTTGCAATGGACAGGTTAGCGACTGCCGCAGAATTACCTAGAGATGAAGCGAAAGCTAGTTAATATTGCTTATTAAACTTGTAGATACAGTTGAGTACCCACAGACGCAGTGAACATCATTCTTCAGAGAAAAACTGATTGAAATTATCAAACAGGCTCGTGGTTCCATGAGCCAAAGAGCTTTTAGTAAGCTTTTGGGAGTTTCTGCGACTGCTGTACAGCTATGGGAAAAAGGTGTGAATGTGCCAACCGAATACTTGGCAAAAATCGCACCGATGGCAGGTTATACGTTAGAGGAATTACTCAATTGTTTCGATGGTAAACCCGTACAAGAAGCTTCCGATTTGAGCATAATTTTGAGGCAAATTAACCATATGCCTCTGTCACAAGTGGCTCAAATTGTCACTGCTGGGGTCAATAGGTTGGCTGCTGCTGCGGAGTCGTTAGGAGATGAAATAAAAGCTAGCTAGAAATTTTCAACCGTTGCCTTTTTGTCCGTAAATCAATAATATGATAGATGTTGAAATTACTGTTACACACAAGTTCAGAGTTATTTACATCTAATCAAGGCGCTTGTCAACACTGAATTTAAAATGTGTAAAAAGAACGGCTCACTTATCAGCGCGATCGCAATACAATAGTGGATTTAGAAGCGAGAAAGAAATTAGCAGACGTAGTAAAAACGGCTCGTGGTGATTCAATGAGTCAAAGAACATTTGCTAAACAGTTGGGTGTATCTTACACAACCGTGCAGCTATGGGAAAAAGGCGAATCAATTCCAGATATATCGAATCTAGCGAACATTGCCGATAGAGCAGGTTACACAATTGAGGAGCTTTTGAACTACATCGGTATCAAGCCACAACCCAATTCATCAGATGTAAATCAGGTTATTAAACAAATTAAGGTAATGCCATTGTCAGAAGTGGTTATAGTTGGTCGCGTCGTAATGGATAGGTTAGCTACTGCGGTAGAATCATCTGGAGATGAAGCGAAGGCTAGCGAAATTATTTCTAATTAAAAAACTGCTTAACTTGGTAAAATTTTGAAAAATTAGACGGAACGTCGTAACGCACCACCAAAGTCTCGGCATGTGCGTTATGCGATAGCGCAAGCGCTGACTTGTCAGTTCGCGCTCCATAAAAGAAAATCTTGGAGAAAAGATTATTGGATCTTGGACACCAGTGTAAAATTTACATGCAGCAATCATCGCGCTTATATCAGATCCCCGACTTCGTAAAAGTTGTCGGGGATCTTTGTCCTGTACGTTTGATTTAGGACTGCTATATTTATATGTAGTTTGGGTAGAGTCAAGTAAAACTCAACATTTACTTTATCGAAAATGCATTTGTAATACAACTTCTATGGATGCCTTTATAGAAAAACTAAACACAAAATTAGTTCAATGGCAACCCGCTGTTGCCGAACAAATACGACAATGTATTTTAAAAATAATTGAATTAGCGGACTGCGATGCACTAGATATTCTGCGAAGTCGCACTGTTGAACAAGAAGTCTTAGATATTTTAGATGAACCCGAAACCAGGTGAAGTATGGCTTTAGAATGACTGAATGTAGTCTTCAATATTACCGGGAAGCTTTGGCAAAACAGTCCGACCTATACATCCCTGATGAGTTTGAAGCAATAACCATTTTTGCTTTTTTGTCAGCATTACGTAGATTAGACAAGCCCTTATCTCCTGACTTAAAAGCTAAAATACAACAATTGGGACAAATTTTAATAAATGATACAAAAAAAGCTCTCCATAGTCTTAGAAATTTAGCTGCGGATAACAGTATTAAAGGTATTTATCAGCAGGTTCGTCAAGAAATTAATCAGCAGTATCAAATTCAAGAGGCAGGGGGTTTTTCATACAAAGCAGATGAGGATAAGATTGAAGTTATTTCGGAGTTAGTTGGTATTTTGATAGATGCGATCGATTCTCCTAATGTTGAGCAAGAAGTTAGGGAATTTGCACCCCTGTTAGATGAATTATCTAAACGCTTATTTAGCTTGGCTTTGGTTTAAGAGACTTCCAAAATAATTGTTAAAAAATATTTAAACGCATTACTTTATTTAATTTAAATATACAAACTAAATAATTTTTAGCTGATACACAAAAATTATATCGATTCAAATAGCCTTTGCGATATATATGTATGTGAAAGGGCGGGGAGACCCCGCCCCTACAACCAGTTTCTGTCCGCCTGATTTGTGTGAAATAGTCTAGTCCAATCAAAGGTTTATGCGGGTTAAGACTGTGATATTTCGGTGAAGTGCTGTTATAACAGATACAGTATAAAAGCGTTGTAGGTGCAGCTATGCCACTCCGTAAATATCCTTCTGATTGGGAATTAGGCAATAATGAGAACTATATGCCTGTTTATTATAAAGGGGCTGTAGCTGGTTTTTTCAAAAAAGAGTATTCGGAAACGATTATCAAAAATTTAAATAATGATGAGCTATTAACTAAGGCTTTAACTCAAGCTTGCATTGATTTAATCCGCCGTTCGGGTGGCGATGTTAGTCGGGTAAACGACCTGATTAAGAAGTATTTGAAAATATGCGATACTCCCGAAGGGAGTGGCTGCCGCCATCGCCCAAAATTCGGTTCGCTTGCAATTGCCGCATTACTACGCGAACGACAGGTAGAATTAGACTTGGGTGAAAAGGAATTTTCTAAGTTTTGCGATACTTTCAAATTATCGCCTGTGGAATTGAATAATATCTATGCTGGCGAAAATATTGATGATAGTTTGATTGCACCACTATCACGGATTTTAGGAATGTCAAAAGATGAGTTACTCAAAGTTCGAGATGGTCGTGAGGACAATATATAGCAATTACGCAGGCGAGGGAGTTAATAAATCGAACTCGGCAAGATATATCTAACCAGGTTCAGCAACGGCAGTTACTAGAATTAATTGAGACAATTTTATTCTACAAATTACCTAGCATGTCTAGAAAGGAGTTAGAAGCAATGTTTGGATTGAGTGAGTTGAAACAAACGAAAATTTACCAAGAAGCTCAAGAAGAGACTAAACTTGAGTCTATACCTCGGTTTCTAGCTATGGGATTAACTCCCGAACAAATAGCGGAAGGACTAGATTTGAGCGTAGAAGTTGTAATTCGAGTTGCAACACAGGCAAATTCTAACTTGGATGATAATCAAACATCATAATTGTTGCTAAATTGTTGCCGATAGTTTTAGAGTTAAGTCTTGTAGTTGAACCCAATAATCCTGGTGTTGTTGGGTTGCGCTCCGCTCCACCCAACCTACGTCTACGTCTAGAAAGGAGATAGAAGCAATGTTTGGGTTAAGCGATTTGAAAAAAACAAAGGTTTATCAAGAAGGTGTTGAAGAAGGAGGATATATAACAAACCGTAGATATGTACGACGATTTTTGGCTATGGGATTGAGCTTTGAACAAATAGCACAGGGTTTGAAGTTAAGCGTGGAGGAAGTTTTATTGCTGTCGCAGCAACCATTGGACGAAGACGACAGCTAAAGCTAAAATATCTTTTGCCTCCAAGGTACACAAAGTACTAACTTTGTGGTTAATTTTTGTTAAGATTGACTCGATACGAAAAATTTTGTTTTACCTACCCATTTTCTACCTTGGAGACACTGGATGCTGCGACTCGAACATATCAGTAAAATTTACCCGACTGGTGAAGTTCTCAAGGATATAAATTGGGAGGTGAAATCAGGCGATCGCATTGGCTTAGTTGGCGTGAATGGTGCGGGTAAATCTACCCAACTCAAAATTATCAGCGGCGAAGTTGAACCGACTTCGGGGGAAATAGTTCGTCCAGCGAGTCTACATATAGCATACCTCAACCAAGAGTTTGAAGTCGATCCCACGCGCACTGTTAGCGAGGAATTTTGGACGGTATTTAAGGAAGCGAACTTTGTTCAGCTTGCTTTGTCGCAGGTACAGCGTGACATGGAAACCGCAACACCCGATGAACTCGATAAGCTGATTGATAAGTTAGATAAATTGCAGCGTCAGTTTGAAGCATTGGATGGTTATGGTTTAGACGCACGCATCGGTAAGATTTTACCCGAAATGGGTTTCCAAATTGAAGATGGCGATCGCTTAGTCAGTGCGTTTAGCGGTGGTTGGCAAATGCGGATGGGTTTGGGCAAGATTTTGCTCCAAGAACCCGATTTGCTGCTACTGGACGAGCCTACAAACCACTTAGATTTGGAAACAATCGAGTGGTTGGAAGGATATTTGAAAAAGTTGACAACTCCGATGGTAATAGTGTCGCATGACCGGGAGTTTCTCGACCGCCTCTGCACCCAAATTGTCGAAACTGAACGCGGTGTGTCTATGACGTATTTAGGCAATTACTCGTCATATTTACAGCAAAAGGCTGAAAACCAAGCTGCACAACTCAGTGCTTTTGAACGTCAGCAAAAGGAAATCGATAAACAGCAAACATTTGTCGATCGATTCCGTGCGAGTGCAACACGCAGTACCCAAGCAAAAAGCCGAGAAAAGCAACTCGACAAAATCGAACGCATCGAAGCACCTACGGGGGGAATGCGAACTTTGCGGTTCCAATTTCCACCTGCACCCCGCAGCGGACGCGAAGTAGTGGAAATCAAGAATTTGACTCACGTATATGATGATAAAATTTTGTTTTTGTCAGCGAATCTGCTGATTGAAAGAGGCGATAGAATTGCTTTTGTTGCTCCCAACGGTGCAGGAAAATCGACGCTTTTGCGCTTGATTATGGGGATAGAAAAGCCTACCGAAGGTATCGTCAAGTTCGGCGACCATAATGTTCTTCCCGGTTACTTCGAGCAAAATCAAGCCGAAGCTTTAGATTTAAGCAAAACCGTGATGGAAACAATCCATGACGAAGTTCCCGATTGGAGTAATGAAGAAGTTCGCACGCTCTTAGGAAAGTTTCTATTTAGTGGCGATACTGTATTTAAGAATGTTGCTCCCCTCAGCGGTGGTGAAAAAGCCCGATTAGCACTGGCGAAAATGCTGCTGCGTCCGGCAAATTTATTAATTTTAGATGAGCCGACAAACCACTTAGATATTCCAGCTAAAGAAATGCTCGAAGAAGCGCTCGCTAATTACGATGGTAGCGCGATTATTGTTTCGCACGACCGTTATTTTATTTCGCAGGTAGCAAATAAAATCGTCGAAATTCGGGATGGGGAATTTAGAGTTTACGTTGGTGATTACCACTACTACCTCAGCAAAATAGAAGAGGAAAAAGAAGCCGAAAAGCAGATTGCGATCGCGGCTGAAAAAGCTGCGAAAAAATCCGCAAAATCCGCAAAGGCTGGAGCAAAGAAGAAATAGTTGGCTAAATAAAAATTTTTAGCAATTATAGTTTTGTCGAGAAGACCAGATCCCCGACTTCTTTAAGAAGTCGGGGATCTAATTTTGTCGATGAATAACAGTTTAAGGTTGTGTAGTCAAGAGCTTTATGAACAAATTGCATAGCAAAATACAACGAAAAGGATATTAAAAAAGCTTATAAAACTTAGAAAAGGTTAAGAAAACTCTAAAGAAAAACATCATAATAATAAAATAAGTTAATAAGCAAAAATTCACTTGCGATAGTGGATAGCAATGGTATTATTCGGATATTACAAAAAGTAAAGGGCATTTTGACTATGACCAAAGCACCTGTTGCTCCGGTGGTGCTAGTCATTTTAGACGGATGGGGCTACTGCGAGGAGACAAAAGGAAATGCGATCGCACAATCCAAAACTCCTGTAATGAAGAGTTTATGGGCAGCATATCCCCACACCCTCATTCGCACGTCAGGAAAAGCCGTCGGTTTGCCAGAAGGTCAAATGGGCAACTCAGAAGTTGGTCATTTGAACATTGGCGCTGGGAGAGTGGTACCGCAAGAATTAGTTCGCAT
>QQTW01001357.1_pt1 | contig 17040 bp, 18 predicted proteins | sample 1904831 | NCBI WGS metagenome assembly QQTW01 (sample SAMN09435610, study PRJNA476489) | Subsurface metagenome, whole genome shotgun sequencing project. | reverse complement strand
ACTATGACATGAGGACTCAGCGATGTTGAAATCCGACTAGATCACTGGAGCTTATCGATTAGCTCTCAATCCCGGCCTACCAAACCCTAAAACTTTACACCCTTACAATACGTTACCTCCTGCCTGTTGCGTTCACCCTTCAAGAGACTTCCTCCAAGCATGCCTGATGGTTGCAATCAAGATTGAATACGTCGCCACCGGTGGTAACCGACATCCAGCCGCCGCAGATTGGGATTCTTCCTCCGGCCTCATAGCCTTTGGCGCTGACAAAAATATTGCGATCTGGAAGCCTTCTGTAGGCAAATCCGTGTATCTATAAGATTAGATCATTGACTGTGGGTAGGGTGATGATTATCATGGAATACGACATCTTCTATCAGGTCATACAGACAGAATCAACGTCGTCAAATTCTTCCCCACAGACGCTGTCAACTGCCCACTGCTAATATCAGGGTCGGTCGATAAGTCACTACGAGTATGGCAATCAGAGTCTCTTGCGCCTTTAAGCTATACATGTGTGGCGACCCTGTTAGATCATACTAGTTCCATCAACACAGTCGCCGTGTTTCCAGAGAGGAACATATTAGTGTCCGGATCAGCCGACTCTACAGTCAGAGTCTGGAAGCTCCACACTGCAAGAGAGCGGAAATGCGAGGCCACGCTCGAGCAGACTTTGAAATTGAGTCCACGGTTCTTTCCTCTGGCCTTAGCCGTAGTTCTATTGCCGGCCTCTGAGTCACTTGTTTTGGCTGTGGCGGGGACTGGGGGAATCATCCAGATCTTTTTCGAGTCTCATGCGCAATGTAAAGGAACTTTCTTTCTCCAAGCCACTCTCACCGGACATGAAGGATGGATACGATCACTAGCTTTTACTAGTACAAATGACAGTGCCCACAATGATATCTTACTCGCATCAGCAAGCCAAGATAAGTACATTCGATTATGGAGGATCCATCAAGGCCAGGATATGCCAGCTGTGAATATGGCAGGCCACAGCTCTTCTATCGGGATTCTTGGAAAAGCACTGTCCAATAAGGCCCACCTTTTCAAGGTAGACTCTTTAGTTTACTCGGTCACCTTTGAGGCTTTGCTTGTCGGACATGAGGATTGGATATATACTGTTTCATGGAGTACCGAAACAGAGAAGCTACAACTTCTGTCAGCATCGGCGGACAATTCTTTAGCAATATGGGAATCTGACCCGTTATCGGGGGTGTGGATTTGTGCCACGCGATTGGGACAGATAAGTTCACAAAAGGGCTCAACAACCGCAACTGGTAGTATGGGAGGCTTTTGGATTGGTCTATGGTCTTCTGTAGGAATGATAATGTACTCTTTGTCTCTACGCTGCATGGAGGATAGGGTCTTCTGTAGGACAGATTGTTGGCTTGGGAAGGACCGGTGCCTTCAGATTATGGATTTATGATAGAGAGCAGGATCGATGGCTTCAGGACGTTGCAGTCACCGGCCATGTCAAGGAGGTTACAGGACTTGCTTGGAGTAAAGATGGAGGTTACTTGTTGTCGACCAGTTCAGACCAAACCACTAGGCTACATGCAGAATGGAGAAGAGGAGACAACATATCCTGGCATGAATTTTCCCGACCTCAGATCCATGGTTATGATATCAACTGCATTGATACCCTTGGCAACTTACGATTCGTGTCGGGAGCCGATGAGAAATTACTGCGTGTGTTCGAGGCGCCAAAATCCGTAATGTTGCTACTGCGGAACCTTTGTGGGTTTCAGGCCTCTGCATTGGAGGACTTGCCGGATGCTGCTGATATACCAGTTCTGGGTCTTTCGAACAAAGCCATTCAAGCCGCGGAGGATGTTGAGCCCGTTGCACTTGCTGACCAGGAGCAGAATGGTTATGCTGAAACTACTCCAGACCCACATACATTGACCCTGGACCTCGACAAGCCTCCCTTCGAGGACCATCTTTCAAGAAGTACCCTGTGGCCAGAGAACGAGAAGCTCTACGGTCATGGCTACGAGATATCTGCAGTCGCCGCAAGCCATGACGGTTCCCTGATTGCCACAGCATGTCGAGCTAGCTCCATCAATCACGCGGTCATTCGGGTATATGAAACGTCGGACTGGAGGGAGATCAAGCCTCCACTAGCCGCTCACTCCCTCACAGTGACCAGGCTACGCTTTGCAGATGACGATCAGTATCTTCTAAGCGTTGGCCGTGACAGGCAGTGGGCGGTATTTGAACGAGACCAGAACCAATTTCAACTTTATGCGCTCACAGCATCCAACCTCAAAGCGCACTCAAGGATGATAATGGATGCGGCCTGGGGACCCGACTTGGGTGGAAGAGTCTTTGCTACTGCAGGCAGAGACAAGTCAGTCAAGCTATGGCAAGGTCAGGGAAGGGACTTTCTGTGCAAAGCGGTCGTTGCTGCATCACAGTCAGTGACCGGGGTGGCATTTCTGCCGAAAATACTTGAAGACAATATCTACATCGCTTTTGGCACTGAGACTGGCATTATATCTATAAACGGCTTTACGAGGGATGCTCTCAGTAATGGCCTAGTTTACGTTTTCGATCCAAAGTAAGTTGTAGTGGTGCTTCAACCCAAAGATGATTCTGCTAACGGTGCTAGAATCTGCCCCTCGAGGTCTATCACACAGTTGGCCTGGAGGCCTCCAAGCAGAAGATCAACCGCATCCCTGGCCACCCAGAAAGACTCCAATGACCAGGAGACAACTCAAGTCCTGTTTGAGCTTGCCGTTGCAAGTGAGGACACCTCAATACGAATCTATTCGGTTTCCAAACTATGTTAAATAGCATGATAACCTTTGGCCCAAAGGACGCCCCCAAGCAGCCCAAGTGCCGTGCTCAACACCCGCTGCCAAAGGATATATCCTCGCTCACTTTGCTATGAGTTGAACCAGCTCATCCACCGAATAAAGGAATCTATGCGTTATGCCTTCTTCTCATTACCATAACCCCCTTTCCCTTCAAGTGACTCATATGTTTTGCCCTCGCTTGCTCTCCCGTCTCGAGGTCCTCGTTCCTCCAAGTCTTCCTTCAACCACTTCAACACCAGCAGTCCTAACTGACTATTTCCCGATCCCTCTATTGCGTCAACCTTGAACAAATTCATGCTTCCCCACTCCTTCACCTTGCCCATGTGCATGTGCACGAGATGGGTAGGCCACTGAGCCAGATTGTCCAGAATGTGCGTAGCGTACACAATGGTGCACGGCCTTATCTCTGTCTCCCTCTTCAGGAACTGCAGGAAATTACTCCTACTCAACAGATCTAGGTCCACCGTTATCTCATCTAGTAATAAGATCCGCCAAGGCCTCAACAGTCCCATCGCTAACTGCACCCTCCTCCGCTCCCCGTCACTGACAGCATGCATGCGCCACCCCAGATCAATATCCAGTATCCGCACAAGCTCATCACGCCGGCCCTTATAGTAGTCCCCACCCACCGACGCAAGAAGAGTCGGCACGTCAATATCCGTACGCACGATAGGATTGAGCACCCATTCCAGCCCCAGATAAGTAACACCCTCTAACCCATCTTTGAAAGGGTCAATGCCAGCAATGGATACGGTGCCAGTAGGCGCGAGCCTCTTGCCTGAGAGCAGTCGGAGAAGGGTGGTCTTGCCAGCACCATTGGCTGCATCACAGTATTAGTCCGAGGATGGCATAGTGGACGGGCGCCTTGTTGGCTTAGGCTTATTACCGCCGATCAAGAGCGTACGACTTCCTGGTGGAAGATCAAGGATGACATCTTTCAAGCCGGTCGAGCCGTCTGGGAAGGCGTAGTTGAGGCCTTTGACCGCTATTGAAGGCGCGATGTCTTCCTTTGTACCATTGGGTTTTGACATTCAGACAGAATCTTGAGGGCTGACTTTAACCAAGCGTATCTCTCAATTCGTAATGTCAGTTGTTCTAATACGACGGGAGGTATTCGCGCCGTAAGCCTTTAGTTTGGGATGGACGTCTCTTAATCTATGCCTACCCTATGCGCTAGCGGGTGATGACGCATGATTGATCAGGACCCTGCATAAGCCTTTGAATGGCAAGGATTTACCTTTTTCCAGACTCCGGGCTCTGACTTTCCCTCTTCGCGTTTTCGCATGATCTGTGATGAGCTATCCCAATCTGATCACGAATGCTGCAGCTCCTTCGGACGCAATGCAGAATGGGACGGCAACCGCCTCGATCGCCTCTCATCGCCATAGTTGGCGCAACAGGCACCGGCAAATCCCAGGTGAGCCGCCTGGCTAGCACCATGAGTACAACTCTCACATCGGTCCCTCCTGTCAGCTCGCGGTAGAACTCGCCCTGAGGCTTAATGGCGAGATTATCAACGGCGATGCAATGCAGATGTATGAAGAACTTCCTATCATTACGAACAAGATACCGTTGGAAGAACGCAAGGGCACACCGCATCACTTGCTGGCGTGTGTGGGCTTGGAGGAGGAACCATGGAGAGTTGGGTTATTCAGGAAGAAGGCGCTTAACATTATTAAGGAAATCCGGGAGAGAGGACGGCTTCCGATTTTGGTTGGAGGAACGCATTACTATACTCAAGCGTTACTATTCGATAATGGAATTATCGACGACAACAACGAGTTGCATGAGGAGGAAGGATTGACATCGGTCGAAACTCGCAAGAAATGGCCAATTCTCGATGGTCCTACCGAGGGTATTATAGCAGAGTTGAGGGCAGTCGACCCCGTGATGGCAGACAGATGGCATCCAAAGGATCGAAGAAAGATTCGAAGGTCGCTGGAGATCTGGCTTCAATATGGAAGGAAAGCCTCGGACATATATCAAGAACAGCAAGCACGGAAGCTCAATCATACAATGAGTGATAATGTAGATCCACAAGATCTCGAAATGGAGTCAATCAGGGACAAAGCCCGTCTGCAAGAGCAGTCTGAACCGTTGATCTTTTGGACCCACGCGTCGACCGATATACTCAATGAACGTCTAGAAAAGCGCGTGGACGGCATGCTTTCCAATGGCCTCCTATCCGAAGTAAACTCCATGGACCAATTTCACCGCCAACAGGTCATGAAAGGACGCGCCGTAGACAAGACGAGTGGAATCTGGGTCTCGATTGGATACAAAGAGTTTGAAGAATACAACATGGCACTGAACTCTGGCAATAGCAATGAGAAAACTTTAGAAGCCCTGAAGCTTAAAGCCATTGAGAAAACCAAAACCGCGAACCGTCAATATGCAAAAAGGCAGGTCAAATGGATTCGCATCAAGCTGATGCACGCTGTCCAAGATGCTGGGTTGACAGGGAATATGTTCCTGTTGGACGGTACTGATCTCGGCAGGTGGTCTGAAGACGTCGACCAGCCAGCCATCCAGCTAACCAAAGCATACCTGGAAGGCACACATCTACCCGACCCAAAATCCCTTTCGGAAGCAGCTCGAGAAGCTCTGACGTCAAGGACCGAATTCGACATGAGCAACCGAAGAGATTTGTGGGTACAGCGGACCTGCGATGTTTGCGGCACAACTGTCATTACTGAGGATGCCTGGTCGCAGCATGTCAGAGGCAGGCGTCATAAGAGGGCTGTAAGATCGCACGAAAATAAGGCTCTTCGCAGAACTGTGGAGACTGAGGAGGATGTGGCTGGCAGCTGTGACGACCAGCCATCGCCCACCTGAAGAGAATGAATTTTGCAATCCACAGGTTGCATTCACTTAGTCCGGATCTACAATTTTAGGCCAGATGTCTGCGCTGACGCGTTGCTACTTTGGTCATGATGCATCACACCAAAGCCAAGATGACCAAGCAACGGTTGGACATTGACATATCGTGCGTGACCGTAAGGAGGGGTTCGGATGGGTGCTTTCTATGTTGCGTAGGCACACCCATGTTATCAACCCACCGACGAGCAAGATGGGGCAAAACTCAGCCGATCACAGTTCCGGCTACACAACGCAATTCGCGCTCATGGCAGTGAACTCCACTACATCGGGAGTTTGAGAAGCGAGTACAACGAGTTCTTGAGAAGTATTTTACTCCTTGTAAGAGTCATTTTGAAAGAGTAGGAGGAGCACAAGTTGGAGGGAGGTTGAGTCAAGAAATCGGTTTGGTGGATGACTAGCTTTTAACATCTCCAATGGATGCTGAATTGGCCCAATCGCAGCTCCATAATACGGCTGGTAACAATGTACTCAAATTTCCGTCCGTCGGCCATAATAAATCCTTATCAATCGACCAGGTTGTCTAGCAGGAGCACCTTCTCCACATGTGCGCCTACTGTGCCCTCTCTAGGACTTATAGCTGGTGAGAGGCGGCGAGCCCTCACACGGCGGGTCTGAGAACTTGGTTTGGATAAACACCTTCTGCATGTTGTCCTCCTTCTTTTCGAACTTAGAGTAGACGATATCTGTCTCCTCCATCAACACGCGGTGCGTCACCATGTTCAACGGCTCGAGCTTGCCCTCGCGGATCATCTGCAACAGCTTTTCCCAGTAAAGGTGCACAGGTGCTTGACCGTTGCCGATCAGGCGGATACCGCGTTCCATTAGTGCGCCGATGTTAAAGTGGTTAGTCTGTGGTGGGCTATTAGTGTTGTAGAGGGTGGCAGCTTCAGGGCGAAGTACATACGTAACCGACGTACACGCCGGTGATACCGCAGCGGCCGAAGCTCTTGACGGAGGTGATCATCTCGTTGACAATCTCTGACGTGTCAGTCTCGAAGCCCAACAGCATCTCGAAGTAATGTGCCCAACCCTTGGCATACTCGCCAGCAACGCATTCAAGCGCGACGTCCGGACCACCGTGGACCATCTCTTTGAGCTGGGAGGTGACGGTCGCCTTGGCCGGTAGCGCTGTGTAGTTGAGTGTCTCGAGTCTGGGAATCTTCGATTTGGCAAAGTCTAATCGCCATGCAGCGGAACCGCCGTCAATGAGGATGACCCGAGAAGCGCCATTTATGAAGCTCATTTCCGCGCACATTTGGCCGATGGGACCTGCTCCCCAGATGGCGACCACGTCACCTTCTTTGACACCGGTATCGACGACGCAGTTCCATGAGGTGCAGAGGACATCGGAGAGGTACAAGGCCTTCTCGTCGGGCACATCGTCTGGAATGTGCAGGAGGTTGATGTCACCGTATGGAACACGGACATATTCAGCCTGTCCACCTGCGAAACCGCCAGTGAAGTGAGAGTATCCAAACATGCCTTCAATAGTCATTAGTGAATTCATCGACTGATCTATGTGCACCTCAACTTACCAGCTGTGTTCCCTCCGTACATCGCATTCTCCGTCTTGTTCGAGTTGGTTCGCTCGCACTGCGAAGACAGCTTCTGTTTGCAGTACATGCAGTCTCCGCAAGCGATCTGGAACGAGGCGACGACACGGTCTCCCACATTCAGACCCTTCACTGCGGGACCCATTGACTCTACTTTGCCACAGAATTCATGGCCCAGAATGTCGCCGCTCTGGAGTTGCACAACGGAACCTATATGCTCTCAGGTCAAACCGAATCCAAAGGCTTCGGAACGGAACATGAGCTTACCATGCAAGAGATGCAAGTCACTTCCACAGACCGTGCTCCCTGTAACCTTCAATATGACATCGCGATCCTCGACAACTCTTGGCTTCGGTGTGTCCACTATAGCCTCTGTCAGTTCCCACCTTTCTCAACACTGGCGAATATGCAGTCTTACCAACTTTGACGGAGTTCTTGCCCATCCAGCACAAGGCCTTCATAGTCTCTCCACTGGGGTCGGCATATTTCGCTCGATCGCGAGCTGGGTTTGTGACATCTTGCTCTGTGATCGCATTGCCCGTGTGGCCGATCACCTTCTCCACCAGGTTTGCTGCTTGAGACATAGACATCCTGAACGATATAGTTTACCGATATCAATCAATCACAGAGAATATCTTTTGATTGTGCCAATGCAGTTTTTCAATTAAGAAAGGACGTAGTTTGGGGAGTATTTCAATATGTGGTGGGGCAATGTTTTTGAGTGTTTTGCACTGACATCATCGTCGTTGTGGGTATGAAGTCATCGTGACCGGATGCCATTGGAACCAATGATGCTCTGGAACGCTTGACAACCTCCATGGATTGACTTTGTTTTGGTCTCTACAGATTATGGCACCACTGCACGTCACGTACAATGATCCACCCTTAATATCCTACCGCTAAGGGCCGTTCCGAAGTTCCCTCTACCTCCCAACCCGAATCAACTCTTACGAGAGGACTTGCTGAGGATGAGTGATCCAACTTACCATTCTTGAAAACTCGTTGACCATGTCTATGTACCGAAAGAACTCACTGGAAGGATGTTTCCCATTTTAGATTTGATGTCTTTGAAGTCAGCAATTCTCATACATAATGTCATAAGTAACATGGCGAATATGCATCGAGGCCGCATATTTCGTCTTTCCTCAGTGTATATCTGAAACGTAAGAAGGATGTCCATTAGATAGCTTCCGAGGAACTCATTTCAAGTCGGCTCATCCATGCTGTGATATGCCTGAACTGATTCATGGCCAACATTAATGGTACACGCATATGCAAGCATTGAGCATACCACCAACCACCAACACCAACGTCTTATCTAGAGTTTAATGCCTGCCAGTCTCCTTCCTCAGCCTGCCGGCTGCGGTCGCAAGTGGAGGCTCGGGCCAATTGCCGACCGCATCCTCCACTTCTTCTAGGAATGTTGTGCTGTTATGCACGCTCGTTCCTCCCAGCACAACCCGGACGCCTGGGGAACTGGCATTGACCTGTGCCACCATCTTCGCCTCCTCATAGGTGACGCCACCGACAATGAAAACAACAATGTCCTGAGGCTTGTCCCTTGTCGTGCCACCACCGTCCACGAAAGGGTACTGCTGTTCTCGTAGTCGCCCTTTGATCAAGTTCTGCAATGTCAGCTCCAACCGTGGTGAGTGCTGGGTGTAAACATTTTCGACGCCCTTCAGACCCTTGAAGCGATCTCTAGCTCCTGAGAAGATTGAAGCGGATTCGAACAAATCTGAGATCCCTCCTGCTCCAGCTGCTGTCTGGAGGGAATGATGGTATGCGAGTAGTTTTGGGATTAAGGCTAAGCGGTGATGCGGAATATCTCCAGCCACCGAAAGGAGATCGAGCAGCACGGGGAGAGCATTTGATGGGTGCTTCTCGTAGCGGAGAGAGTAGAGGGCCACCAGGCGGAGCTTTGCATTGGCAGGTACGGTGGGAGATTGTGTGAGTCTTTGCATATTCTATCATCTGATCAGTATAGACTCACATAACATCATAATCTCGAACAACGGCTCATGGTACCTTTAAATCGTTCGTATGATTATCATTGCAGGCCAAGCTCTGCTCCAGCTCGCTAACATCGAGCAGGCTATCCTCGCCAACTCTTCTGCTCAATTCGCCAACCAGTGTGACATGCTTGCTGACATTTCCAGAGAGTTTGCGAAACTCGGGATAGTCTTCGACGAAACGCTTCATGTCAGCGATAGAGTCTATGCTCATGTTGCTCTTGGTTTTCGACTGGTATTGCTCGACATAGTCCTTTATATTGCCCCCAAGATCTCCAAAATTGAGATACATGTTCTTCTTGAAGAAGGGATCTTGATCCTGGGAGAGGACAATCTCTTTCAGCTCAGGCCTCACATCTGGGACATCGCTCAGATCCACTCTTCCGTTGTGTATTCCAAGGAGCTCATGTACCATGGCCTGATACGTCCACTGCGTCAACAAAGGTGTGATCGGGTCATCCCTCCGGTCCAATATTAAAAGTATAGGAGGCGTATCTGGCCTTCTGAAATCGAAAAGTTGTTCTTCTTTGGTCATCTGATAGCGGACTTCGGTCGCAAGCTTCTTCGCCATCAAGCTGTTCTTCTCGTACCGGATCAATGGCTTCTTTTTCAAAGATAGTAACACTGCTATAAGTCCTTCCGTAGACCGTTGCAAAGCATCTGTATTCCAAAGATCCGGACTGCTGCCCCATAACCTCTGCTTCGGGAATCCGAGATCAAATGAGAATAAGTCGGGGTTGATGACTAGGAAATCGGCGAAGTATTCTTGAACTGCTCGGACTACCTCATGGTTGTCTGCCTCCGCCAAACGCTCCAGAGAAGACTTGCGAACGATATTACTGAAGTCTGCCTCTCTTTATTAGAGTTGGAAGATGTTCATTGCTCTTGAAACTTACAGATGTTGTATTCTCCGTACTTAGGCTCCCTACACTCGTCGATGAGATATTGAATAGATTGAGCGGAGGGGCGCACAAAGCACAAGCAACGCAGATGGCGCATCTTCTCACGAGCTTGGTTGTCTAGACGGCTGAAGACCTGTTAGTGAAGACTAGAGACGGTAACAGGGAGACTCGTACTCGATCAGGTATACTTCATGATTTAAGAGGGCGGACTGTGTGATTGCGGTTGAAACAATGGCCACCTATTGAGGCGTAAGCAAAGCGCGGGAAACCTCATCGTACTCAAGATTCGCACTGTCTCACTGTCGAGCAGAAGGATCTTCATTTTCGCTGATGGTGTCCCGGAGGCATTGTCCCCTGCGGACACCATCTTAGAGAAGTAGCCAGACACAGCAGATACCACGTCCATCTTTGCGGTGCAGGACTGAAGCTATCTGTACGAGTACCGGTGCGCCTTATCCAGAGCGACGGTATGGTTCAAATTAATCATGTCGCCGCGCAAAAATAAGTTGGGGAATAAACGGTATAGAGAGCAGCATTGAAGTTGTAGGTTCCACAAAGCTCCCAGAGCGGCGGTACGTACCCCCGCAACGGCTCGCCTAGCGCTGTCCCAAACGCGGTGGACGAGGGACCAAAGCAAATACATGCAAGCCTACATGGAGATACACAGGAGGATACCGGGTCATATCTATCTACTCTCATTAAGATGATCTCTTATATAGACTTACGTGAGCTTGCGGCTCCTTATATGAAGCTGAGCTAGTTGGCTGACAGGCCGTTCTCGACGATAGCGTTCGAATACCTTGCTGGCATAACTGGAGCTTCTATTGATGAATGTAAAGACTCCTGGTCAATAAGTGCCTCGTCAATAGCTTCAACATGCTGACTGTCCTCATAGTAAAGCTTCTTACCTCGTTCTTATTGTCATACCCTTTGGCCGGCCTTCTCAAGCGGATCCCTGATGGTAAGCCCTACCAGAAGAATCTATTTACAATAGCGTACGTCAAACTCTGGCGGCGATGAAAACAAGCAACGCTGAGATATCTAGTGTCTCTCTCTTTTACCTCGTGGGGCTCTTCGATTTATGGACCGGGATACGAACCATTCTCATCAGCTCTGTTGGCGCATATATGATAGCATATAATATCGATGGACCTTTTATGCCATGGATAGGCTTCGTGTTCGTGATGGGCCACATGTCTGTGAATCATCTATACCGACAGTTCGTGAATGCGCCGGATAAGGTCGACATTACCGGTAAGCGCAGCACCAGACATTGGGGGCTAGTAGACGCTGAAGTGCGGCCTGACTAGGGGCGCAAATGGTGCTCGTCATGAAGGTAGGACCTCCTCGCTGAATATTTGCCAGCATCGTAGTAACTGAAGTAGCTGACTGCCTTTTGTTGGAATGTGCATGACGGCCGGCTACCTCAAAACGATCTCTCCGAGTTCCAGAAGGAACGGGCGCTCCCTAAATTACCCAGTCCACTCGACTTCGCAGGATATGTAGTAAGCGTCGATCAATCAATCAGAGATGTACGAAGGATCTGATATTGCTTACTAGCTGTTCTTTCCATCACTCTTTGCTGGGCCATCGTTCGATTACGTGGAGTACCGCAGATACATCGAGACGAGCATGTTCGAACTACCTCCCGGAACCGATCCCTCAAAGTATCCACCGACCCGGAAGAAGCGCAGGATCCCTCGTAGCGGTACGCCTGCTGCCTGGAAAGCCTTGACTGGCCTATTCTGGATCTTCGCCTTCCTCAAGCTTTCAGGCGTCTATAATAAGGAAACGGTCCTTGACGATGACTACATGCGTTACGGCTTCTTCAGACGGGTCTGGATTCTGCACATGCTTGGATTCACCAGCCGATTGAAATACTACGGAGTGTGGTCTTTGACGGAGGGTGCTTGTATCCTCTCCGGCATCGGCTTTAAAGGCATCGACACTAAGACGGGAAAAGTCCAATGGAATCGGCTGCAAAATGTCAACCCGTGGGGTATCGAATCGGCGCAAAATTCAAGAGCCTATTTGGAGAATTGGAACATCAACACCAACCACTGGCTAAGAAATTATATGTACCTGCGAGTCACCCCTAAGGGCAAAAGGCCAGGATTCAGAGCCAGCCTCGCGACCTTCACCACTAGCGCCTTCTGGCATGGTTTCTATCCAGGCTACTACCTCTCCTTCGTCCTCGCCGCATTCCTACAGACCGTCGCCAAAAGTAAACCCCCCTCCCCTGTCCGCGTGCATGCTCTGCCACACCCCCACTGACCACCCACCCCTTTCAGACTTCCGCCGCTACATCCGCCCCTTCTTCCTCACGCCAGACGGCCAACACCCAACTCCCTACAAACGCTACTACGACATCGCCTCCTACCTTATCACACAACTAGCCTTCTGCTTCACGACCGCGCCCTTCGTCATCCTCACCCTCCCGGACTCCCTGCTCGTCTGGGCGCGCGTCTACTTCTACGCCATCGTCGGCGTCGTCCTGAGCATGCTGTTCTTCGCTTCGCCCGCGAAGGCATGGCTTGTGCACCGCGCTAATGAGAGGCGGAAGGCGGTGCCGTTGAAGAGGGAGGTTAGTCAAGAGGGTTTGGCGAGGGAGCCGGTTATGGGGTTGCCGAATGATCCCGGGGAGGATCTGGATGAAGTTTTGAGGGAGGTTACTGGGGAGGTGGAGAGGACGAGCGGGAATGGTGGTAGGGGGACGGGATCTGATATGGGACAGGAGGTTAAGGATATTTTGAGGGAGAGGACGGGGAAGGTAGGGTGATTGTTTGGTGTGAGTACATGCTGCGATGTGCTGTGTCAGCAGCTACTTATATAGAGCACTCGAATCTGAGCAATCGAGTGTCTGTACATTCTAAAGGGGTCTTATGTAGACACAGCCCTTTCTCAGTCTTGACTAAAACGAAACTTCATTTGGTCTCAGAATCCAACTTGACAGACGAGAAGCACGCCTTTTAGGCTTCTCCAAAGTCTGCTGTAGAAGTATTTCACGCGGGACAAAGCACAGGATGGATCTTTCTCTCGGTTTATGTTCGTCTATGGAGTCCAATATCCAACATCCAGTATCCGGACCTCGACCATGGTACGATAGCCACAATTCGGTTATCTATGTATAGTCTCCAAACCACACCACCGAGGCGCCATGCGCTGTGCCTAGCGACCAAAACGCCCTATAATGCGCGCTACCATCCCTAAGTTGTCCTGTTGCATGCCTTCTCGGATAGGTCTGTCGTTACGAGGAATCGAAAAGCAAATCATTGTTATAGCACAAATGCGAAGCCTAGCACCGCTACACCAGCCAAAACACCGACGCAGAGACTGGTTCGCACCGCCCCAGCGGTACTGTCCGTGTTCGTTGCGCCAGCTCCGGTCTGCGAAGGACCACCGGGTAAGCTGGGCGAAGCCAGTCTCGCACCGCCAGTAGGACCTGTTCCAGTCGTGACAGGGTTCACGACACCGGTTGCGTCAGGAATACTGTTTGTTCCGGTGCCGATTTCCAGGACATTATCTTCGGTTGAGTTGAAGTTTGTCTGGGCAAGGGAGATCTCGTTGTTTTCCAAATCATAGACGACGTATGCGCTGCGAAGGAAGGTGTCGCCCATGACGGAAGAACCTTGGCCGGCGGGGGCAATGCCGAAGAGACAGGCGGGAGTGCCGTCGTTGAAAGTGACTTGACTTCCGTCAGAATTGGTGCCAGGATCGATGACGAGTTCGTTCATTGGGACGGAGATGGTGGGCGAGGAGAATGTAAAGTCGATGGTGCTTTGATTGTTTTGTAAAGCGCAAGGTACATAGGCGGCTTCCTGCTCGGGAAAGTATTGTGCTCCGACTTGGTCGAAAATGATCCGAGCTAGGGAGTTGGGCAGATAGGTCAGGCTGCTTCCGGAATCCAAAAGCACTACTGCTGAAGTTCCACCCAAGTTGATAGCTGACTGGCGTCCGGCTTCGCCGATGCTGATGCCGGTCAATGCAATGACAAATTCGTAATAGACGTCAGCTTCCCTCAAGATGGGTAGTGTTTGTAGCTGTCCCTGGTATTTGGCAGTGTTAACTCCACCAAAAAGAATCGATCCGGTATTTGCGTCCAGATCGTTCAGCCATAAGCTGTATGCATTGGATCTGATGAGGCCGTTGTCCACCATGAGCTGTGGCAGATTGGGATATGGTGGTTTATTGTTGCGGTTGAACTGTACTTCATTGACTGTATATCCGATGCCCAGAATACCCTCTGCTCCAAATTAGCAACCCGCACTCCTGACACCAACAGTCAGGGCCACACATACGTGATGAAGTTGACCGGTACCCAACGCCAAATTGCAGGTCCCTGATTTCTTGTCCACCAATCCGAATGGTCTCGGTGGCATAGTCGCCCAGGGCGTATGACCCATCAACGTAGGAGATGTTGAAGTCACTCGACACAAAGTTATAAGTCGACGAAGAGTTGGCGTCGTAGGTGCCGGATATGGAGCATGGATTACCTCTAGACTGACATAACCTCGATGAAGGGGCGTTGGTCCAGAGATCGCTGCTACCTGTGTCGATGTGCAGTCGCAAAGGTTGGGGTGGAGTTCCTAAACTAACGTTCGCAAAATAGAGCGTTTGCTGGACAAAGCAGTCAGCCGCTATCACCCACATCGGTCATCGCTGTTATTCGCAAGGCCTTACTTCATTGTCGAGCGTTTGTGTAACGGTCTGTGTATTTTGTCTGCGACGTAGTCGGTCCCTTATTAACGGATTCACAGCACCTTTCCTCTCAATGTCAAGACCCAGAACCGCTGGGGAGGCATCTCGCTGCACCAATTGAATGGCTGCAGCAGTGCTCATCAACAGGCCGGCTGTCAAACTAAACACCGAGATAGCCTTCATAGTGAAGAAATTATGTCACAACGAACAACAGGTTGAAGGAGCAGTGTGCAAAGTAGAGAAGGGAAATATCAGAGAAGTGCACAGCTATACATAACTAGGTTCCCGCGGCTCAGACAGTGCTATAACTGGTCCCGATGGGCTGGATGCATTCGAGATTTGTACTTAGGTAGTATGACGCGGCCATCATCGAAGTCAAGTGGACCTAAATCGTTCCGGAAAGAGGTACTCTACCTAAGGTAAAGGTAGCCAAGGTAAAGCAAAGTTAAGGTAGTGTCCGGTGGCGGTGGCGGGCTCCCTTAGGCTTTTGGGTTTCCTCGACGGAGAAATAGGTTTAAGTCAACAAGATATCCCGAACCACGCTCCCTTTCGGCTCCCTTTCGTGAAGACTCAACAGTCAGACTGGGAAAGAATTGAAAATGTCCAACATTGTCGTATATGATGTACTGTACAAGTCATGTCAATTTACAGGAACGAGAACGACTTCAGATAGAGCTTTCTTGATTGGCGAGCCTTGCAGTGTCCCATGCATAAGGTAACTCCGGCGGGAAGGTGCATTGAGGTAAGCTAATCCGGACAACCTAAAGTGAAGAACAAAAATGTTTGGGAGTGGGGAGCCAAGTAACTTAAGATCTAAATGTCAGATGATGATCTGAGTTAACTTAGAAATCCAAGAGTTATTATTCGTGTAACGAACGTTACGTGGCCGTTGACCCCTCAAGATCTGGCCAAGACCTTTCGGGCACCACATGCGCATACTCGAGTTTCTTTTAGCGCCCTCAATACGCATAACGTTACCTTAGGACGGGAGTATACCGGAGTATACGCGTACTAGTAGGCACAAACAATCCAGATACCAGGCTCGAGTGCCAGTGACCTACCTATACCTTACCTTATTAGTAATTAATTAGTATCGTAACCTACGAGGTCGGGAAATAAAGTATTCGTACCGAAATTTCGGCCACCGTAGAGATTTGCACATTTCCTACGGGGGGCCATTCCGAATACTTTATTTCCCGACCTCGTAAGGTAAGGCAAAGGGCAAAGAACCTGGAAAGTTAAATCTCTGGTGCATTGCACGGACACCATCAGTGCTTTCTGCCCGACTGTTCGGATCGGTTTATGAAAGGTCTTCTCGGATCGGCATGAGAGTCCATAGTCAAATGACGGCAAATGCCGTTCAGCGCCCAGACACTACGGCGCGTTATAATCACGTTACCCTACTTTGTTAAACACGCGATAACGCTTCTCACGTCGGCCTGCTTGATGATGATACCTGGATGATGAAAGCAGAGTCATCAACAGCTGGTGCCCGTAGGGCTCTCCAGGCAAACACCAATGGAGCTATACCCAACTATGAGCTTCCCTGGTAAGGTACCGAAACTGCACAAGCTCGTTCTGCACTCACATTGTTGCAGGGTAGAGAAGTATCGCCCGGTCTACCTCGATGATGTCGTGGGCAATACCGAGACTATAGAACGACTGAAGATAATCGCCAAAGATGGCAACATGCCACATGTAATCATCTCTGGCATGCCGGGGATAGGCAAGACAACGTCGATACTATGCCTGGCACGACAGATGCTTGGGGATGCATACAAGGAGGCTGTTCTGGAACTCAACGCCAGTGACGAGCGAGGTACGAGCCACGAGTAACCCATATGTACGTTTGCTGAGATTCTCAGGTATCGATGTGGTACGTAACCGAATAAAAGGCTTCGCCCAAAAAAAGGTCACTCTTCCTCAAGGCCGCCAAAAGCTTGTCATACTCGATGAAGCAGACAGCATGACTTCCGGCGCCCAGCAAGCCCTACGGCGGACCATGGAGATATACTCTTCGACCACTCGCTTCGCTTTTGCATGCAATCAATCAAACAAGATCATCGAACCCTGCCCAGGTGGATTGCAAATTGTTGATGGCCTGCCGCATGTCTCCCTCGGCACTAAACACCAACGCGGCAATGCCGTCTTCACTGTACTCGACCTTCTCCGCCTC
>QQTW01001356.1_pt1 | contig 17042 bp, 15 predicted proteins | sample 1904831 | NCBI WGS metagenome assembly QQTW01 (sample SAMN09435610, study PRJNA476489) | Subsurface metagenome, whole genome shotgun sequencing project. | reverse complement strand
CGGGACTGTCCCCACCGCGAGACATGGCTGGTGGTTCAACTCACCAGGCAGCACCACCTGCACGGCTCGCCGTCAACCCCGCCGCTTTGCTCGCCCCTCCCGATGTTGGCCGTCCGCGAACCCCCTTTCTCACCGATCGAAGTCCCAGCACGCTCGCCATGAACGAGAATGGCAGTTTTGACATCGATCGAGTGGTCAAGAGCGGCATGGTTCGTAAGCGGACTCGGATGACCAAGGTAAGACTCTCGATTTCTCATCTGATACGTGCGCCGTATTCACGACTCCGCGATCGGTACCCGTGCCTCTACCATCCACCATCAAGTGCTGACTGATCGAAAATAGACGTGGAAGAAAGTCTACCTCGTCCTGCGCCCCAATTTACTGTCCGTCTACCGCAACGAGCAAGAATACCAGCTCCGCCAACAGATCAACCTGGCGGATCTCACGGCCGTGACCCCCGTCGAAGATTCGAAGCGGCAACATGTGTTCAAGCTGTTTACGCCCGCACGGAATTACCGGCTCGAAGCGCGTTCCGAGCAAGACGCGTTGGAATGGGTGGCGTTGATTCGACGGGAAGCGCGGCTGGAAGAGGCGCAGGCGCAGGTGGTGCTGCCTGGTGAGTTGAACCACCAGCCATGTCTCGCGGTGGGGACAGTCCCGTGGTCGGCTCAGAAACAACGTCCATTGTTGCGTATTCGTGACTCAAGGTGAAGGGACGCACCGGGATGTGATGAGGATCATCGAAGTCGACGAGGTTTAAGCACCAGGAAGGTCCAGAGGTCACTCATAGCGCGGTGTTGCTGAAGGGTCGATGGCCGGCGAGATAGATGAGTGGTGTTGCACATGATCTGGGAGATGTCAAAGATTGTCAACAAACATGATTCAGAGACTTGGTGCGGGCTGGAGAGGATCTCATAACAAAACAGTGCTGATGGTGGTTGCCGGTAAAAGCCGTCAGGAGTGATTGACCATTAGTCGGCTAACGGCCGGACATTTCATCTGAAGCTGATATCTAATGAGAATGATTGCTCTTCGGACAAGGCATCAGCTTGGCTAACACAATCTGTCAGATGTAGATCTTAAGAAGATCATGATCAGAAGCATAGCAATAGTCATTGCCAAGTGTTATTAGACGGGCGCAGTGCAGTCTTCATAGATAAACATGCAAACTTCGATTTGGATAGAGGTTGCATGTTAATTCAATAAATTCATACCTAGTTGGGGGTCTTTGATGATTTGGCTATCATGCCTTTGAGGACATAAACCGATTACCTTCAGCATTCAATAGGCCACACGCCGGTGATAAAATCGTGAAGGTGCTGATGTTGCTCTTACAAAAACCGACAATCGCTTGACGTATAACACAGTTTGGAGCATTGTCATGGCCGGTAGGTGCTATCTGAGCTGAACTGTGCATAAAATGGCCAGGCTGCTGAGTGCTCAGATGGCATACCTAGTTGCATGGCAGAGTATATTGGCAGTACTCCGTAGCTGGTTCTACCTCTTATAGCACGTTGTGAATACTTTAGGGTGGGTGGCCGGTTACTGCCCGCGTACTTTGCCAGGATCACCTCCCCGAGATAATCCTCATCAGGCGGCCACCTGGTCTTGAGAAACCGCAGTTCAACAGTGTGTCAGACACGATTCACTCATTACTACTCCGTACTTCACTGGTGGTAGTCTTTAGCGTATGTTCTTAATGCTCTAGATTTGTTCCTGTGCGACCTCAACACGGCCCGGACGATTTTTATATGACTGTGGTGGGGTAGCTTGGAGGGGTAACGCAGGTCCATCACCATGCCCGTCGTCGGTCCAGAAAAACTGGTGGAGCTCCAGCAGCAACATGACTGCATTAGAAATGTAAGAAATCGTCTGTAGTGTCATTCATTCAGATTCTCCGACGGACATGCTGACTTCTTAGATTTGTATCTTGGCCCACGTGGTAAGTCTCGAATTCTTCCCGTAGATATCCTTATATATTGCCGCCACTGACCATATTCTCCCAGGACCATGGCAAGACGTCTCTCACAGACGCCCTCATCGCCACCAATGGCATCATCTCTCCCCGGTTGGCGGGGAAGATTCGATATTTGGATTCTCGGCCAGATGAGCAGCTCCGGGGTATCACCATGGAGTCCTCGGCCATCTCACTTTACTTCTCCATGCTCCGACGAGGGAGTGCCGAGGAAGCACCGGTGGAACAAGAACATCTCATCAACTTGATTGACTCTCCGGGACACATTGATTTCAGCAGCGAGGTGTCGGTGGCCTCTCGACTGTGCGATGGAGCGGTGGTGCTGGTGGATGCCGTGGAAGGAGTGCAGAGCCAGACGGTGACCGTCCTTCGTCAGACATGGATCGAGCATCTCCGGCCGTTGCTCGTCATCAACAAAATCGACCGACTGATCACGGAGTTGAAGATGAGCCCAGGAGAGGCATATACGCATCTATCAAGGATTCTGGAACAGGTCAATGCGGTTATGGGCACCTTCTTCCAAGGCGAGCGGATGGAGCAAGATGTAAAGTGGCGGGAGCGGATCGAGCATCGTGTAGCATTGGCCAAGAATCAGATAAAAGAGGACGGCAATTTGGCACATGAAAGCAATGGCGCGGTGTCAATTGATGAGAATTCGACAGCAGACTTTGAAGAAAAAGACGATGAGAATATCTATTTTGCGCCCGAAAAGAACAATGTCATTTTCAGCAGCGCCCTCGACGGCTGGGGCTTCACGGTCAAGCAGTTCGCCGCACTGTACGAAAAGAAGCTGGGAATCAAGAGAGCGGTGCTTGAAAAGGTCCTGTGGGGTGACTTTTACCTCGATCCCAAAACGAAGCGAGTTCTCGGCCAGAAACATCTGAAAGGCAGAAACCTGAAGCCGATGTTTGTACAACTGGTTCTGGACAATATTTGGGCGGTGTATGAAGCGACGGTGGGACGGGGCAGCGGCAAGGGGTGCGTGGGAACCTTTCCTGTACGCTGTTTTTGCACCAGCAGTCAAATGATATGCAGAATCGAGCTTACTTTTATTGAATATATCAAGTGATCCCTCATTGACCCAAAAGATCTTGAGTTCGCTGTCCATCACGCTGCCTGGCCATGTCCTTCGTTCCAAAGATCCGCGGTCCATCTTGACCAGCCTGTTTACGGCCTGGTTGCCGTTGTCGACGGCGATTCTGGTCTCCGTGGTCCAATACCTACCGTCACCGCCCGCTGCCCAGGCCGCACGGTTACCATCCATACTTGAAGCTTCTCCAGGAGCAGAATTCATTGAGGAACGCCTTCGTGCCGCCATGGTCGAATGTAAGAGCGATCAGGATCAACCCGTCGTGGCATATGTCAGCAAGATGGTGGCCGTGCCGGAAAGCCAGCTGCCTGAAAGGAGAAGAAGAGGTGGTGCGTTGACAGCCGAAGAGGCTCGTGAAGCGGGACGACGAAAGCGAGCAGAGATTGCAAGAGCTCGAGCGCTGGCCGGCAATAATGAAACAGACGCAGAACAGCTCGATGGCGTCACGACCGCTCTGGGCAGCACATCCAATGAAGATGGCCATCTCAATGGAGAGTCGGGCACGCAAGACGCAGCGGTGGAAGACCTAGAACATCTGATTGGATTTGCACGACTCTACTCGGGCACTCTCTCCGTCGGTGATGAGATCTACGCCCTTCCACCCAAATTCTCACCCGCCCATCCTCATGCCCCTCCGGAGCCGTCCAAGGCGACGATCACGGGACTCTACCTCATGATGGGTCGCAGTCTGGAGCAGCTCAATACCGTCCCCGCCGGCGTGGTCTTTGGCATCGCTGGTCTCGAGGGCCATGTTTTGAAATCAGGCACGCTGTGTAGCCAGGTGTCAGGCGGGGTCAACCTGGCCGGTGTCAACCTCGGCAGCCAGCCGATCGTGCGTGTGGCGCTGGAGCCTGTCAACCCAGCGGATCTGGACCATATGATCAATGGCTTGAAGCTATTGGTCCAGAGCGATCCTTGCGCAGAGTACGAAGTATTGGAGAGCGGAGAGCACGTCATTGCTACGGCCGGGGAGCTGCATCTGGAGCGATGTTTGAAAGACTTGCGGGAGAGATTTGCAAAGTGTGATATACAGGCCGGTGAGCCGATTGTGCCGTATCGAGAGACGATCGTCAGTGCCGCCGAGATGGCGCCACCAAAGAACAAGGATCTGCCTAGAGGGACCGTCGTGGGAGTGACGGCGTCGAAGCAGCTTACGGTTCGAGTGAACGTTCGACCATTGCCGGAGCAAGTGACGGATTACCTGGGAAAGAATTCAAACGCCATCCGGAGGCTGCATGCTCAAGGAAAAGCGATGAACGTCGCAGAGGAAGGCGCGGATGTTCTAGAAGACGGACCAGAACAGGATGACACTTCAGGAGAGACATCATCGCTGGAGACAGGACAGCTATCGCTGGCAGAGTTTCGGCGGGGCCTGAAGCAAGCATTCGTCGAAGCCAAAGCAGATCAAAGTGTTTGGGGGAATGTTCTAGACAGGGTCGTGGCGTTCGGCCCACGACGAGTGGGCCCGAACATCCTCGTTGACGCCACGCAAGAAGGCTACTGTCGGAGATTGTAAGTTGACTGTTCAAATAAACTGCTCGTGAAGTGATTGCAACAAAGCAAAGCTGATATATCTTTGCATCTAGTCTGCGTGAGCCGGAAAGACCTGATGGTGATGCTTCCATTTCACCATCTCAACCAACCTCAGTCTCGAACGACAACACGGTTTCTTCTCTTCCCGACAACTTAGCAGTAGGTGACAAGATCGCGTACGGCTTCCAGCTGGCCACGGCTCAAGGCCCACTCTGTCACGAACCGATGCAAGGCGTCGCCGTCTTCCTCGAAGAAGTGACGCTATCATCCTCATCCAGCTCTGAACCTAACAACCGAGCCATCTCCATCGACAACCCAGGTGCTCTCACCGGCGAAATCATCAAGACCGTCCGAGACTCGATCCGTCAAGGATTTCTCGACTGGAGTCCACGATTATTATTGGCGATGTACAGCTGCGAGATCCAAGCCTCGAGTAAGTTCATCCCTTTCTCCCTCCTTCCTTTTCCCTTAAAGTAGCACCCACTAATGATTCCCCACAGCGGAAGTTCTCGGCCGTGTCTACGGGGTAATCACCCGACGCCGAGGCCGAATTCTCTCCGAATCTCTACAAGAAGGGACTCAACTCTTCAGCATCCTCTCCATCCTACCAGTCGCCGAGAGTTTCGGTTTTGGGGACGAAATCCGTAAACGGACTTCAGGCGCTGCATCCCCGCAATTAATCTTCGAAGGGTTCGATTCAAGACAAGTCGATATCCTCGATCAGGATCCGTTTTGGGTTCCCTTTACTGATGAGGAATTGGAGGATTTGGGAGAATTGGCGGACCGTGAGAATGTTGCGAAGAGGTATATGGATCGTGTCAGGATCAGGAAAGGTCTCTTTGTTACGGGGAGGAAGTTGGTTGAGAGGGCGGAGAAACAGAAGACCTTGAAGAGATAAACGATGAGAGAAGCCTTTGCATTCCCTTGCTTGGTGCTCTCTCCTGTTTTCAACTCCACCACATTCGCTGTTCTTCTACGTTGATGATCTTTGGCAGATTGACTAGATAGATGGATGGGAAAAGTTAATGTATGATAGACTACGACGTCATGAGATCCCTGAAAAGCTTTTGTCTACTTTGTTCTTTCATTTCCTTGAATGCTTCACATGCCGATTGTTGAGACATAAAAACTCCATGCTCGTCCCCAAATACTAAGTAATGTCTGCAGTGCGATGCAAGCAGTCCGATGCACCGTCCCGCAAATTTGATCTTCTCGCTGTATAGAAAATTAAAAATATAAAAGATCTCTATGTTAGAAAGGCTTCGCGACCTTCCTCGATTCCGCCATTCCCGTCAGCGGATCCCGAAACTCCTTCCAACTCACAGGGTACATCAAATTCCCTGGCTCTGACCGGGCCATGATGACCCCGAAGTGATTACTGGCTGTGGAGAGATAATAATTCGATTGATCACCTAGGGAAATCTGATATGGAGCAATCAGTTTCTCGTCAGACCTGTTGTTTTCATCTCTTCTTTCAGGCGCAGACGAGAGCATCTAGACCGCCGTACGGGTTGATTGTATTGTATACCATTTGGTTGTATGAAAAGGGAGAGGTAGAGGGAAGAGGCAGAGGGGAAAGGTGGACTCACTACTTGTGCCCGAACGATATCTCCTGGACGAAAACTGGAAAAAATCTTGACTTTATCCTTTTCTGTGGCGCGGACGTCTTGGACTCTATAGTATCCTTACCATCAACAGCTGCAGCTACACAAAAACGAGATGATGTCGTTATATGCATCCACGCTTGAGATGTAAGAAAAGGAATATGTGGTGTAATGGTGATAAGGAAGTAGAAGGAAAAAGGAGAATAGGGGGATATCATACCTGATGATACCAGGAAATTCGTCAGCGCAGACATTCTCCCCGATGACCAAGATCGCGACATTAGCCTGTCGAGGATTAATCCTTGTGACGCGGGCGAGGACCACGGCGTCGACTTCGGGGAGGATATTAGTGGTAGATGATGTGAACGAAGCGTCTTTATCATTCGACGTTTGAGGCTTGCCCGTGCCGGGACGAGAGATGGATACTGTAGGGAGTTGTTTAAGTTTGGTATTGCCAGGTTTATTTTCCACGAGGGACCCGGTTATCGATGCATGAATGTGTCTTCCATTGCCTATGTGCGTTCCTGGGCCTGGGTGGTGGGTAGAGGTGGAGCTGATGGTGTCGCCTGGTATGTATATTGGTTTGGGATCCTCCATTGGAATGGAAAGATTGATGGAGTTGGTTCCAGTAGATGGTGCTTGTCCAGAGATAATTGAGGGAAAGATAATAGAAACAATAAAATCACGCTGTGGAGGCAGTGATGGTTGATGAGATTGACGATTGGTGATCACTTGTAGGCGTAGAAAAGTGAGAAGGCGTGAGTTGAGTTGACGCTGTGCTTAGAGCTCTAGAGAATCATGGATCCTGGTGGGAATAGATTTTGTTTATCTGTTGTGGGTCCAACAATGCCTGTTTGATGTCCAATAGTGCTAGAGCATGTGTTTTGGGCGAGCATTGATTATAAGCAGTTCAATAATAACATTGACTGCTATGGAATCATAGAACTCGATGAATTGCAGGGGCAGCAGGGTGCTTAGAAAAGACGTGACGAGGAATGGTAAAGTAGAGGATGAAGTTGGACTTGAGTGTCAAATGTATTAAGCCGCTTAGAAAGAATCTCGCTCGCATGATTGTATAAATACTTTTAACGCACGTCTGAGTTCAATACGTAGTCGGATGAGAGATCCTCGACGTCGTCTCCGGCGAGCTCATCAATTCCAAGCTTCAACATTTACATCATCACGTGGGTAACAAAATAAATGAATCAGCTCGATCATATCATTAACGAGGACAGGCTTGCAGTTGCCGACCTCTAATAATGGACTCGATCATCATCGTCATCAAGGTTGACCAATGCTCGTTATGAGTCCGTTGCAAGGGAGGCTGTATCACCATCATTAGTGTGATGAAGTTGCTGGGCAAGTATGAAGCGGCTACTGCTGAGGTTTCCATTCTATTTTCTCGCTCGGGTGGCAGCCCATACATGACCGTAGCCAAAGGAGGAACGATGATCATTGTCTTACTGATTTATGATTGCAATAAAGAAAGCTTCGTGAACCATTGTTACATATTAACAATGCTTCCTTTGTTCGCTCTCAGAATGGAAGCACATTGTACGAAAGTACAACGTCTTTGTCTGTTTCCCCGTCCACGGAAGCATCTTGGACACAATTACGATATTCCTGAGGACAATCGCCTGGATTCAGGTACAATGGCATTGTCCTTGCGAACAATGCCTGACCAAACGTTGGACACCGTTCTCATTCTCAATACATATATATCCCCAACCCACACCGGCGCGCCATGTTCCAATCAGAAGTCCAACCAGCCAACACACCCAGCCAGCATCAGCAACTCATCGACAGACAGACAGACAGACATCCTCAGCAACAGCAGCCTCGACATCAGCACCCAAGGCAACACCAACATCAACAGCAACAATGTGTCTGAATGTGCAGAACCGGTACATGTGCGGACACAACGAACGCGACTTCATGCCATGCCCAGAGCAGCATGTTGATCACTGCGTCCCGTCCAATATGCCGTACCCGAAACCGTTCTTCTGCCCGGCATGCTTGGATGAGTACCGGGAGCGCCACGAGCAGCGCCAGGAGCGGGCAAAGTATGTGTTCCCCAACCGGCCATGGGAGTCGTGGCCGACGCGAGTATTTGCCAATCGGCCGTGGGAGTCGTGGCCGACGCAGGTGTTTCCCAATCGGCCGTGAGAATCGTGGCCGAGATGCAGGTAAGTGATCCAGATTGTGCACAGGTGAGCTGACGGGGAGTATAGAGACGGTGTTTGGAGTAGATGAGAGAATGAATCAACTCGGTGTTTTTTTGGGATATATTCGAGCATTTTAATTTCTTGGAAATTTTGAATTCTTATGTGGTGGCTGATTCGTAGTTGACGGGTCTGGGGTGTCCATCATGTACAATCTAGACTATCCGTTCAGCGTACTGAAACCTGTCCATGTTTGCACGTTCCTTTGAACTTCCGACGAGTGTTTTTTATCGTCAATTTTGCGCATTGTTCGTCCATTGTCAAGTAATTGTTCGCCGCTGACTGACCCCTCCAAGGTTGAACGTCGCCGGACGTTGGCGTTGCTCAATAGACTGCTGTATGAGCCCAGAAAGGGTTCATATCTCATTCAGCGGCCATATTGGTTCATGAGGATGGTGGCTGGGAAGAGCTGGAGTCCGAGCACATCGAGAACGATCTCTGGCGCGTTTCCACCGGGCGGCTACACGCCGCTTATCTACTGGATTCGAAAGTTTTATGTCCGTCACCTACTCGGAAAGAGGGTACCTGGACCAAGTTAAGTCAACTTATGTCCCCGTTCAGCCGGGCTTGGAGTCGGCATTGGATCATTCTCCTGGTCCCGGTATAATCTGCGCCGCTGGACGCTTCTTGACAAGTTTCTCGTCGCCGATGGAGCTCCGGGAAAGCTGCTGATGGGGCTCGTTTCATCTTCGGCCAGCCTCGGAACGGTCCATGATCCATTTAACTCTGATGAACCTCTGCTTTTTTGATCTGGTCAGGAGACAGGCGACCTCAACTGGACTCCCATGGATTGGATGATGACTGTATCATCTGTATATTCCATGTTCTCTTAGGCGTCGCCCCTTTTCTGTCATCCGTATTGGAGTTTCCCTTCATGGTCTATCGGTTACCATTAGCCAATAGACCCCTGCTGCTGCTTCAAGATTCATCCTTCGTATGCTTCATAGCCAAGCACTTTTATCCAAACCCTTCGCGGTCCGGATGCTGTTAAACTCTTGAAAACCCCAAGGAGCTGCTGAATGAAGACAACGAGAATACGATGGCAAGCAATTGGCCAGCTCGGGTCGTGTTTCAATACGATCGGTTGGTCATGATCATTGTCAACACGAGGCCCGGCATACAACGCCTTGACGAGTTTGGGTTATAAACACGAGACGCATAAAGGTTTAAACAAAGTACACTATCTCCAAGGTTGGCGGGCCAAGCTACTTTCGACCCTGTCGTCAACTCACTTCCATCCGAGGTGCCCAAGCACAGTACGAATACGATCACAGTCATGGGGTGAAGCGACATGAACACCGAACCCGATCGTATCCCTAGAAAGGGACGAACGATGGCCAGGCTATATAGACACCAGTCATGCCACAAGATGGCCAGTTTCGCCGATTCTCGTCTTTCCTGGAGCAACTATTGCGAGAGTCCTGTCATTCACCGCTCTCACCATGCGCATCACCCACTTGATTCTCCTCTGGCCGGTTGTTCGAACCATTGCCCGGCCGCTTCCACAAGCACCAACAGACTCCGATCCCAGCGTCCCCTATGATCCGTCACAGTACCCCGATATAGAGGGATTGCCAACAGGGGAGGGGGAGGCGGAGGGAGAGGGAGGTTTCGATCTGACGGCACCTCTCGCGGGACTGGGTGCGTTTGGGCTAGGGATGAAATGGGATCCAATGAAGAATGGATGGAACCCACTGAAGCCGAAGACTGGGCAGACGGGCTCGAGTCAACCTCCAGGGACGTCAGCCGACAAAAAGAAATCCGGCATTAACCCTTTCCGAAGAAAGCCCAAGGTGGCTACGACTGGGGCGACAGCAGGTACACCGGAACCGGTGGCTCAGTCAAAGACAGGTACACCGGGGCAGGTGGCTCAGCCAAAGAGACGAATCTTGATGGATCCGCGTCGACTATTCCAGAAAGTGAGGACGGCGCCACCGACAGGCGTCGACGATACCACCGCGGCAAACCGACGATTCACCATCAATCCGTTCAAAGGGAAAGGGAAGACGGCGACGGCGCCGCCGATAACGCCGCAGCTCGCTCCTCAGGTTGCACTGGACCCAGCTCCTCTCCCACCGACAACACCCGAGATCAAAACCCCCGTGGTGGAGTCCAAGATCAATCCCGGAAAGGTTATTCCGGATGCTAAAGACCTCCCGGACCTGAACGATAAAGAGCTCGAGGCGGACATGGACGTGACGGAGAGGAACAACTACGAGAGATGCATGAAGCGAAAAGTGAGTTTCTCTTCGTTGAACATCAGTTTCCTGTGAAAAAGTTGGAACATTGGACTCACGAATGGTTACTTACTTACCCATGCAGGCCCGAGCCGGTTTCACCGACGGTAACAACGCCTGGGTCGTCTCGCACAAAAAGCCGGAAGCGCCCAAAGCGGACGGTATGTCAGCCGAAGCGTTCGAAAAAGCAGTCAAAGAATATGGAGTCAAGGAAGAAGCGTACCGCCGATTCATCGATAGCTCGAACGAGGTGTATAGCAAGGAGTGTATCAAGATCATCCGGGGCGATCGTAAGGTGGCCGAGAGAAGAAAAGCTCAGGAGGAGATGCGGCAGAAGAACGGTGCTCCACCACCCTTGAAGCCGGTCGATGCGGATGCTCTCATCGAGGAATTCCGGAGAAAGACGGCCCAGGCATCCAGTCAAGCCCAGTCGAGTTTTGCCTCGAGTGCTCGTCAATTCCAGTCGAGTGTTCAGTCAGGCGCGTTGTTCCGAAGCATGGCCCAGGGTGCAGCCTTGGGTGCGCAAAACCTGGGTCGGGCACGGTCGAAGGTGCCGATGTTGCGAGTTGGTGGATGATGGACGATGTGAGGAGTATCATAAAACTACCTTTCTTGAAGATCTGGTCGGCATAAGCGTGCATGGGCAGCAAATGGCGGACTAAATCACAAAGTAGCATACTTCTCTTCATTCTAACATGCCGGTGATTCCTACCGGATTGAGTTTCTTGTTTCGTTGATCGTTGACCCATTGAAAGAGGAGCTTATGGATTGGGGTATTCATTCACACCTTATATATCTTGAGACCAATCTGGGGGATATTAGAATATAATACCGCCTATTCCAAATCCTCGTCGGATAGCCCTAGGCTTGTTTGAGTAGCTGAGAATGCCCTCGGATCGGATCATATCAGGACTATCATGTAAGCAGCTTGAGATGACTGAGATATTTAACGCAACTGAGAACGGTATATGTACTATGATAGCTCAACGAGTTGCAGCAGTATATGACAATTAAGAACAATTAAAGCAATACTATTACATAGCATGTAGGGTGTATAGATGGGGCATATTTCTGAAAAGAGATTACAAACAATATCTGAAATGGACGGAAACTGTAACCTGCAGCTTCAACAACGTACTGAATTGCTAGATCTCTGTACACTTCACGCAGCTTCTTCAAGTTAGACATCCCCAAAGGAGATGAAGGACACTTCCTTCTGCCGCATCCGTTCGTGAAGGACCTCCAATGCCGGCTCGTCCGGTGGAGGTGACGGCGGTCGGTACTTGGGCGGAGACGGGCGTGCCATGTCGACGACATCGTACTCCTCCGCTTCTGGGGATTCTGTCGACTCCAACACGCTGAAGTCGCTATATAGACTGCATCCTGGATCCGACAGATCGGATGGATGATGTTCCAGTTCGTCCTCCTCGTCGAGGGCGTCGTAGTTTGATAAACCCAACGGGGAGGGGGAGGGGATGGGTAAAGGTGTCGGTGGGGGGGAGGAGGTATCGTGGCATTTCGACACGCTTGGTGGTTCACAACTCTGTGTCCTATATACGATATAGCCAGAATCAGCTCCCTGGATTTCCCTAGCTCACACCGAGTATACAATGACCACCTACACCGGCTCTCGTCGGACCAGCTCCATCTGACGTCTCTTAGCTTGGGACGCCTCGAGAGCGCGTCTCCTTACATGATTCATGATGGCGGCTTTCCGCAGTAGACAACGACCCAGCGTGCGCTGCTTGGCCCAGATGGCGATCTTGGACGACCCCCGGTCGACGATGTGCGTCGGAGGCGCCGAGAAGGGTTGACTGAGCCTCGAGGTTATGAGGAAGCGGCGGAGGCGGGTCTTCTTCCGTGCCCGACTCGACCACTCGCCGTCCACGTCCGCCAGCGGTCGTCGTCGCTTGGGTCGATTGCAAGCCGCGGTGTCACCGCTCGGCGCGGTGGGCGTTTGAAAGGAGAAGACGCAGGCCGGTCGAGGGCCAGCCTCGAAGACGAAGAGATTTCGTGATGATGATGATGACGATGATGTTGATGATATTGATGGTGATGGTGATAACGGTCGAGTTTGTGCCATCGCCTTGAACACCCTACCCTCAAGGTGCTCCCCGAACGAGGCTGACGCCGAAAAGAGCTCGGAGTTGGATGGGCATCGGAACTCGTCTTATATCGCGGCGCCGGGGGACTCGGTGCGAGTGATTCAACCTCGCCGAGACTTGTCTTACCGGTTTGAGCACACCGTACAGCACCCCGGACGGAATGTGACGTTCAACGTCCAGTATCCACACCGGATCGAGGCAGAAAACCCACAAATACTGCGGGGAGCTCCGGACTCGGGCCGCCGAACAGCAGGGCCAGACGGCCGACCGACGGCCAGCAGGCCCGACGCCGCGCCCGCGGATTCTGCTCAGGCCGAGGATATTGTCTCCATCATTCAGTCTCCCCCGGAAGAAGGGGGTTGCCCCGTCAGCAGCTCATTGCCAGATTGGGGCGGTGACCGAGAGCTAGGGGCGGGGAGGGGACCATGGTACCGGCGCCAACTTGTGGGTTGATGTTGGCCGACTGACAGCGGTGAATGGACCGGTCGTACAAGTACTCGTACTGGTACAGCCCTCTTCCTCGACGGAATTGCGCGTCTCTGTCGCAACGTCTTGCTTGTGTCGGCTTCCAGAAGGCCAGCCCTGTTTTGGCACGTTCTCCTTCGGCTGTCTTGCTCTCTTCGTACTGGACTGTCGTTTCCCACCGACCCTTCCCAGCAGTCGATCAGGCCTGCAGACATCTCCTCGGGGCCCTCCCATCACTGGAGAAAGGCGGGGATGTTGGGGTCTTGGCACATGCATCCATCTCCGGCTGTCGCTCGCACGAGCATTGTGACGGTGGCTCAAGCTGACTTTGACGGCTCGAGGGTGCCCGTCGAATCATATCCCATTCAAGCATCATCTGCGCCGCCCCGTCATGCCGGCCTGGCCCGTCCGGGGAAGGGTTCGGGGCGACGGGATCGAAAAATGCCTGCGCCGTGACGAGAAACACTTTGCAAGAGGACGAACGAAAAGCGGAAGGTGATTGCTTATGCAGCGATCACGGACGGTGCCAGCAAAGTAGACAGCCATCAGAACCACGGCGGCGCAATACGAAAGGGAGACATCCTCCACTCCCAAAGCCTCGGTGCTCTGGCTTTCGTCCTCGTCTCCGTCGCAAGGATCATCTTTGTCGCTCTTGGCTTCATCTGGCCGTTGCTCCGTCGATGTCATGCGCAGCCGACAAGGCTACGACCGACCGTCTGGGTCGATCACGAGATCAGAAACGATCCTCGGCCTTGTGTTTTTCCTTCTGATGTTGATATCGTTGGGATGGACTTGATATCCATTCCATGCCAGACGCGCACCAGTGGTATGTGTCATGAAGACATCTGGGGCGCAAGCGGTCTCTCCTAGCACCACCTGAACATGGGGCCCTCCCGACATGATGGGAATGATCTGTGAGTGTGTGTGGCGCCCACTGCCGGGCTCGAAAGGGAAGTCCAAGTGTTGTCATCGACGCTTGCCAATTGGCCTTTGATCTTGGTGTCCCCGTCACATGAGGCAAGGAAGAAGAGAACAGAGAAACGATATAGAATAAATAATGTATGGTGGATTGTTTTAAAGATGCTCACTTGATCTCTGGTGTTGGTGTAGTCCTCGATCCAGCACACCTGAAAGTCCTGATGCGAAATTGAAGAACAGCGTCACGTGACAAGCAGCCAGGTGACTATGACCACGTGATAGACACGTGATATTGCCGGCATATGCACTTCTGATGTTTTTTCCACGATCAAGGGGATAATTAGGTAAATGCGATTGATGCTTCAATCAAGCATTGGAAATGAGATTCGGTACATAGATGTTAATAATGACCGTTGAAGTCGCCCGAGATGGTGGTTGATGGCCGTTGATCCGACGTCAGTCGGGGAGACGTTAAGCTTGAACGTCGAATCCCTGTCAGCTGGAGCTCTCCACTACCTGTATTGAGCCTCCATCGCACATCAGCATTGTTTACGGTCTATCGACTCGCAATTACCTCAACATGGCGAGGTCAAGATATGATGATATGATCAATGAGTTCATGTAGCTCGGATATCCCTTCAAGGTGAAGTATTCATGACGGCCACGGCGTCGCTCGACGCCCCACTTCCTCCATCATGGCCAGCTCGGTGTCGCTGCCGCATATTGAGGTGACCAATTCGAATGGACAGAGTGCACGGTCACCAGTTGGATCTCCAGCGAGGTCCAGAGGAAGCATTTCAGGTGGAGGTACGAGCATGGATTGATCATCTCACACGAATCGTTTGATTTTGTCTGCCCGCGTTGTTGAAATGGATGTGCCCGAATGCTCATGCAGTGAAATTAGTAGGGACGAGTCTGCTAGCTGGCAAAGAACATGGCGTGTCGACCCACATCTGGGCTGCTCCACCAAGCGTCCCGAAGCTCAATGGAGCTGCATCAGCCGAGAGCGCTACCCGACAGCAGTCGCAAACGGCCATTGATCCTCTGTCTCACGTATGTCTCCTATTTTACCGAAATCTTGGGCTACGATGATATATTTTGCTTTGGTATAGAACTTGACGTCGAGGCTGATATCTGACGATACGTGACAGCATATTCTAAAACGCACTCAGACGGAGAATACAATCCCGCAGAAGCTTCGAATCAACTCGACCGACAGCGCTGGTCGTGAGGGAGGGACCGGCTCCGTCACGCCATCTCATGACGGTACTCAGGACGGACGAGAGTCTATGGAGAAGAACCGGAACCATGAGGGAGCAGGCTCGAAAGAGAAAAAGTTAGACTGCATTCAACTTCCTGCGTTATTGGGCTGGGCAGCATTATAAATTGGTTCTGGTAGCTGACCTACATTCGACCACAGAAAAGGAGTGTCGTTCCTGAGCAGGATTATTGGTACCAAGAAGAAAGATCAGCCCCATGATTCTCCCGATAATGAGTCGGAGACGGGGGAGCGTCGCACCGAAGGCATGGACGCCCACGTCTTCTCCCATCCCATCACCTCCAATGGCTTCATTCCACATTACCCCGCCCCGCCCAAATACATCAAGGTCCGTACGCATCACAAGAAGACGCCGGACTTCAATCGGGTCTTCCTGGCACAAGAATTGCATCGAGGCAGCAAGACGAGATCGCCCAATGGAGCGAGTCCCACGAGCCCACACGCGGGCGCCAGCGCCACCTGGTCGCTGGAGTTCAGCGTCGATGGCAGATTTCTGGCGGCTGGTGGTCAGGATCGCGTCGTCCGCGTCTGGGCCGTCATCTCGACCGCTGAGGAAAGAGAGGCGCACGAGGACGAGGAGGTAACGGTCGACGAGACGGGGCAGCCGATGCGCCTGCACGCGCCGGTCTTCAAGGCACAGCCGCTCCGCGAGTACGTCGGACACACGGCGGATGTGCTCGACCTCAGCTGGAGCAAGGTCAGGCAGACAAGAAATCGCAGAGCGTAAACCTCTGCTGACCGACCGTGGCAGAACAACTTCCTGCTGTCGTCCTCGATGGACAAGACAGTCTGCCTGTGGCACGTCAGCCGACCCGAATGCCTCTGTTGCTTCAAGCATAGCGATTTTGTAACCTCCATCGCTTTTCATCCGCGAGACGACCGCTTCTTCCTGGCGGGGTCGTTGGACTCCAAGCTGCGGCTATGGAGCATCCCCGACAAGAGCGTGGCCTACTGGAATCAGCTACCCGATTTGATCACTGCCGTCGCTTTCACGCCGGATGGCAAGACGGCCATCGCGGGCTGTCTAAATGGCCACTGTCTATTCTACGACACTGACGGACTGCGATATAGCACGCAGATCCACGTCCGGTCAGCCCACGGCCGCAATGCAAAGGGCAGCAAGATTGCAGGCATCCAGACCACCCACTACCCGCCCCACGATATCAATGCCGAGGTGAAGCTCCTTGTGACGAGTAACGACTCACGCATTAGATTGTATAACTTTCGGGATCAAAGCATCGACATGAAGTTTCGCGGCAACGAGAATTCTTGCAGTCAGATTCGCGCCTCGCTGAGCGACGACGCTCGCTATGTCATCTGCGGCAGCGAGGATCGCAAGGTGTACATCTGGTCGACCGGACCGCCCGAGGGCGAGAAGAAGGACCGACGACCGGTGGAGATGTTCTCGGCACACGCGGCCATCGTCACCGCCACGGCGTTGGCGCCGGTGACAACGCGCCGCCTGCTCGGCCGCTCGGGCGACCCCATCTACGATTTGTGCAATCCGCCGCCGGTGACGTTGATTAGCCGGACCGAGTCGCGTGGTTCCTCGCGACCACCTACAGAGGCGGACAAGCGGCTGTCCGATGCCCATGCCGCGTCGTTGACGGCCGA